>Ga0308414_1000805_pt1 | contig 20450 bp, 16 predicted proteins | sample HotsprSampleOS50_FD_205667 | JGI IMG/M metagenome (GOLD analysis project Ga0308414, IMG submission 205667) | Hot spring phototrophic mat microbial communities from Octopus Spring, Yellowstone National Park, Wyoming, United States - 20090730_OS50 ...
CGGGCGCATTCCGGGGGGCTATTTCAAACGCGAAGGACGCCCCACCGAACGCGAAATTGTCACGTCCCGGCTCATTGACCGTCCGCTCCGTCCGCTGTTTACCGAGGGCTTCGACAGCGAAACCCAAATCATCGCTTTGGTGATGTCCGCCGACAAGCACAATGACCCGGACGTGCTTGCCATCACCGGGGCCTCGGCGGCGCTCTACATTTCTGACATTCCGTTTGAAACGCCGATTGCTGGCGTCCGGGTGGGGCTGGTGGACGGCAAGCTGATTATCAATCCGACGTACCAGGAAATGCGGGCTTCCAGCCTGAACCTGACTGTGGCCGGCAGTGAAGAGGCCATCGTGATGGTCGAGGCCGGGGCGAAGGAAGTCAGTGAGGAAATCATGGTCGAGGCGTTGCTTTTTGGGCACAGCGAAATCAAGCGGCTGTGCGCCATGCAACGCGAACTGCGCGCCAAGGTCGGCAAGCCGAAGCGTGTGGTCACTCCCGTGACCCTGGACGAAGCCATCCTGCAGGCCATAACGGCAGACTATACCGACCGGCTCCGGGCGGCGCTCGATGTGCGCGGACGCGACAAACTGACGAGCTATGCCGAAGTGGATGCCCTCGAAAAAGAGGTCATCGAACGCTACCCGGCGGATGCTCCCGACCAGCGCGCCATGGCGCGCCGCGTGTTTGAGTACCTGAAGGAAAAAATCTTTCGGGAGGACATCCTGCTCAACCGCCGGCGTCCTGACGGGCGCAAGTTCTCGGAAATCCGTCCCATTGAGATTGAAGTGGGGGTGTTGCCCAGAGCGCACGGGAGCGCCCTCTTTACCCGTGGTGAAACCCAGGCAATTGTCACGGCCACGCTGGGCACGAGTCAGGACGTGCAGTACCTGGATGACCTGGAAGCAGGGGAAATCAAACGGGACTTCATGCTCAACTACAACTTTCTCCCGTTCAGCGTCGGTGAAGTTGGGCGGATGGGCAGCCCCGGACGGCGGGAAGTCGGTCACGGCGCGCTGGCGCACCGGGCCCTGCAGGCCGTCCTGCCGACGGATGATTTCCCGTATGTGACGCGCGTCGTCTCTGACATTACAGAGTCCAACGGGTCATCTTCCATGGCCACGGTGTGCGGCGGCGCGCTGGCTCTGATGGATGCCGGCGTGCCCATCAAGGCCCCTGTCGCCGGTGTCGCCATGGGGCTGGTAATGGACGACAAACGCTATGCCGTGCTGACAGACATCGCCGGTGCTGAAGACCACTACGGCGACATGGATTTCAAGGTGGCCGGGACGCGCCACGGCATTACGGCGCTCCAGATGGACATCAAGGTCAAGGGGCTGAATGCCCAGATTCTGGCCGATGCCCTCCAGCAGGCCAAACAGGGCCGGCTTTACATTCTGGAGAAAATGCAGGCGGTGCTGCCGGCGCCACGGCCGCAGATCAATCCGCTGGCGCCACGGATTCTGACCCTGAACATTCCGGTGGCCAAGATTCGGGATGTCATTGGCAGCGGCGGCAAAGTTGTGCGCGGCATCGTCGAGAAGACCGGCTGCAAGATAGACATCGAGGATTCCGGGCGGGTTATCATTGCGGCTTCCGACCAGGAAGCCGGTCAGCGCGCCCGGGCCATGATCGAGGCCATCATCGAAGAAGCTGAGCCTGGCAAAACCTATCTTGGCACGGTCACACGTATTGCCGAGTTTGGCGCTTTCGTCGAAATTTTCCCCGGCACGGAAGGGCTGCTGCACATTTCGGAAATTGCCAACTACCGCGTCCGGTCGGTGGCAGACGAACTCAAGGAAGGGCAGCAGTTGATGGTCAAGTGTCTGAGCACGGACCCCAGCGGCAAGATTCGTCTCAGCCGGCGGGCCCTGCTTGAAGAAACGACCACCGGCAATGGAGAAACGGAGCGTTCCGCGCCGTCGGAACGGTCGGGTTCGCCGGAGCGGGACAGTGAGCGTCGTTCCCGGCGACGCTGAAGGCCGGCCGGCGGGGGCATGGTGAGTTTTTCCGTAAAGTGAACGTTTTGGAAGACTTGCTGGAACCGCAGCGGCTTTGGTAGCGTCTGTCCTGCAAGCGACAAGATGCAGGTTCCCAAACGTTGACTGGATCATGCTGACGCCCACGTTCAAGGCAGAGCGAGGCTGACTATGACGAAAGCCGACCTGGTGGAAGTGGTGGCGCGGGCTGCCGACCTGACGAAAAAGGATGCCGAAGTCGTCGTGGAAGAGGTCTTCGCGGCAATCATCGAGTCCCTGAATCGCGGTGAAAAGATCGAGTTACGCGGTTTCGGCTCATTTCGTATCCGCCAGCGTAACTCGCGCCGTGGGCGCAATCCCAAGACCGGCGACGCCGTGGACATCCCGGCCAAGGCGGTACCTTATTTCAAGCCAGGCAAGGAGTTACGGGAACTCATCAACCAGCGGATGCCCTCGGCTTAGCGACGCTCCCGGAGAGACGCCCGGCCAGGAAAGCAGAGGCATCGCTTCGCTGCGCCTTTGGCCGCGTGGCTGTCCGCCGGGATTGGATCAAGGAGACACCTCGTGGACGTGCTGTGGAGTCCATGGCGTTACCGCTACATCGCGGGTCTTGATCGCCAGCCGGAACATCCGGCCGAGACAGCCACGACGTGCCCCTTTTGTCGGATTCCGGCAGAGAAGCGGGACGCCGAAAACTTCGTCCTGTACCGGGGACGCCACAACTTCGTTCTCCTCAACATCCATCCCTATATCAACGGCCACGTCATGGTTGTCCCCTATGCGCATGTCGGGACGTTGTCGGCGCTGCCAACCGAGGCAGGGTATGAAATGTTCGATCTGACCCGCTACCTGACGGAAATCCTGACTCAGGAGTACCGTGCCATGGGATGTAATGTTGGCATGAATCTTGGGCAGGCGGCGGGCGCCGGCATTGCCGACCATCTGCACATGCACATCCTGCCGCGCTGGTTTGGGGATGTGAACTTCGTGACGACCATCGGGGAAACGCGGGTACTACCGGAAGAATTGCCTACGACCTATGCCCGCCTGCGTCCCTACTTTGCCAAGCTGGAGGAGAACGGGCTGCCGCCGGGCATCCCTGCCTCGGCGTGAAGTGTGCTGTTGGTGCCTTGACCCGTTGGGTGCATCGCCATGCGCGAGATTCTCGAACCGATTGCCCATCAACTCCAGAATCCGCAGGACCTCGACCGGGTGCTGTCGGCGGTAGTGCAACGGGCCGCCGAGAGCGTAACCGCCGTATGTGCGCGCCTGTGGCTGATTCGGCGTGGAGATGTGTGCCAGACCTGCCGCTGGGCCGGCGACTGTCCCGACAAGCGGCGCTGCCTGCACCTGAAGGCGAACTTCGGGGTTCCCGTCGAGGCTGCTTACCGACGTGCGCCCCTGGTTGTGCTTTCAGGGGAGCAATTGGCACGTGGTGGGGTGGTGGCCTGGGCACCGCCGCCCTCGGCCGCCGCGATGTTGCTTGACCCCCGGCTGGCCGATGAACAGGGGGTGGTGTCGTTCATCGCCCATCCGTTGCGCGTCGAAAACCGTGTATTGGGACTGCTGGCCGTTTTTGGGGCGCGGATGTTCACGGCTGCGGACTTTGAAGCCTGTGCCATCCAGGCCGCAGCAGCCTCGACCGCCATTCGTGTCGCCGAACTGGTCAACCGCGTACAGCGGGCTGACACGACGGCACGTGACAAATCCCGCGAGCTGGAGCAGCAGAGCCGCCTGCTGACGGCCATTCTCACCCACTCGACCGACCGCGCCATTCTCATCGAGGACCTGGACGGCAACATTCTGGCGTTCAATGAGGGGGCGCGCCGCGCCTATGGCTACGGTCCCGAAGAGGTCATCGGGCGTGCGACCGCCGACAAGCTCCATGCGCCGGAGGACTGGCGCAGCGGCCACGTCACCAAAATTTACCAGCAGGCGCTGGAACAGGGGGTGTATGTCGGAGAAATCCGCCGTCAGCGCCAGGACGGACATATCTTTGTCGAACACACAACGTTGACTGCACTCCGGGATGAGGAAGGCGACCCGGCAGGCTTCCTCTCCTTTGCACCGGTCGGCGCTGAGCCGGCCCGCTCGGCCGCTTCGGAGTCTGTTCTGGAGGCGCTCGAAGACCTTGCCACCATCCGGCGACCGGAAAACATTGCTGCGGAAACCCTGTCGCAGATGTGCCGGTTGAGTGAGGCATCGGCTGCCGCGCTGCTGACCCTGGAAGGCAGCGCCCTGTCGGTGCGTGCCATCCACGGTGAGGCGGCTTTCGTGTCCGGGCTGGCTGGGCGGAAGTGGTCTCTGGGGGATGTCCCGGAGCTGTTTCGCGCTCTGGAGCAGGGGCAGGCCGAACCGCTTGGCCCATCGGCCAGCCGGCTGTTGACCGATGCGGCGGCTGGCGGGTTGGTCATCCCGATGCTGCGGCAGCAGGTACAGGCGGTTGCTGTGCTGGTCGCTCCGCAGCGGCCGGACACCGGCCCCTTGCTCCAGTTGGCCAAACTGGCGGCGTCTTTCCTCAAATGGCAGCTTCTGGCCGAACAGCTTGAAGCCCGTGAACAGGCGTTGGTCACAGAAGAAGCTGCCCGCCGTGCCCAGCGCGAACAGCTTGAGCAGGCGTACGAACAGCTTGCTGCGACGCATCAGTCTGCCCTGGCCAAAGTGACGGAACTCGAAGCCCAGGCACAGCATCTCCAGCAGGCTGTCCAAGCGGCAACCGATGCCCAGCAGGCTGCCGAGGCACAGATCGCCACACTGACGTCGAAGCTGGCCACAGCGGAGGCCGAACAGGCACGTCTGCTGGAAGCCTGTCGTCAGGCGGAAGTTTTGGCTGAGCAGGCGCGCCAGGCAGCGGCCGAAGCGGTGGCGCGTTGTGAAAGCCTGGCCGCCGGGCAGGAGACAGCACTCCGGGAGCGGGACCTTTTTCGGTCACGGGTGGAACTGTTGGAAGCCGATTTGCGCCAGACGCGCCAGAGCGCCGAACGCTCCACGCACCAGCACGCCGAGGCCCTGGTTCACATCCATGAGCTGGAAGAGAAGTTGGCTGCCCGCACCCAAGCCCTTGAAACTGCCGAGCAAGCTCTGGTCGAGTTGCAGGAGCGTTATGAAGCGTCCTATCGCCAGATGGCAGAGCAGGTCGCGCAGCTTGAAAACATGCTGGCTGAAGCCCAGCAATCCCTAGCCACCCAAGGTGAGGAAGCTGAACGCCTCGCGGCTCGGGTGCGTGAGTTGACGGATGAGGTCGCCACTGCGCACCAGGCGCGCCTTGAGGCCCAGCACGCCGTCGAGGCCCTGCGCCACGACCTTGACACCACTCAGCAATTGCTCGACGAAGCGGTTGTGCGCGGTCAAACGGCTGAACGCAAGGCGGCAGAAATTGAAGAACGGGCGGCCACGCTCCTTTCGGAAGTTATTGCTGTTCAGGAAGAGCAGGCACGGCTTATCAAGGAGTGTGGGGCGCTGGAGAGCGCGCTCTCCACGGCCAGAGCTGAGGCAGACCGGCAGGCCCAGGCCGTGGCCCTTTTTGAAACGCACATTGATGCACTCGAACGCTCACTGGCAACAAGTGAGGTGGCCCGTGCGGCACTCGTCCAGCGGGTGGAAACGTTGCTTGAAGAGCGGGCCGTCTGGCGGCGGGCCCTCGATCACCTGGAAGCGCGCCTGGCCGAACACCAGGCTGGGGCATCAGCGGCCAGCTCCACTCAGTCCAGTGCCGGTGATGGCACATCGGTGGCGCTGCCCCTAGCCGAAGCCGAGGTGACACGGCTGCGGGAAAGGCTGGCACAGCGTGAGGCCGAGAATGCCTCGCTGCGCCAACGGCTGTCCCTGCTGCAGGGCACTTACCGGGAAACCGTCGCCGTGTTGCAGTCCCGCCTTGACGATCTCACCAAGCTCAATGCCATCACCGGGGCGCATCGCAAACTCGAAGACATGCTGTTTGAGACGGCGGCTCCACCAGCTTCAGCCCCGCCGGTTGTCGTGGTGACTTGTGATGACGCCAATCTGCGCACCCAGTTGGCAACCTGGTGTCAACAGGCCGGCTACCAGACGAGTCAGGTTATGAACAGTGATGCCACGCTGGCGACACTGATGCTTGACCCGCCCCAGAGCATCGTGCTGGCTGGCAGCCCGGACCATATCAGCGACACCTACCGCCGCATACGGCGGAATCCTGACTGGCGCACCCTACCAATTGTCGTCATCACACCGGAGGCGTTTGCCGGCATCTCGGCTTCCCCCTCGACGCTGACCCTTGACCAGCAGGCCCTTTCCCCGCCGGCCCTTCAGAAGGCGCTCCGGCGGTGGTCAGTGGCGTAAGCTCCGCCCACGTCGGGCAATGGCTCTGGCATCTAGTGACCGCTGGACCCGATGGTACGCACAAACCGCAGGGCGAGCGCCGGTCGAACCCGGTTGGGCAGGCTAAGGTTACGTTCCGCACCAAAGCCCACAAGGAACCAATACTGTCGCCACTGAAACTGGGCCTGTGGCAAAACCGTCCAGTCCGCACGGCGTCTGGCGCCTACCGCCAGATTGGTTTCCAGACCAAGGACGAGGCGCTCCGAAACCTCCCGAAAGACCGTCGGGTTGAAGACCCCCTTGACGTTGCGCTGTGACTCCTGGCGCTGGAACCGTATCCCCTGCATGGTGAGCAGGGACCAGTGCTGGCCAAAACGATGCCCGGCCAGGTGGAGGACATCGAGTTGCCGGTCCTTTCCTGAGCGGGCGCGTTCGAGCAGGGCCTGCCAGCCGTGGATGGAACGCTGCTGGCGAAAGGTGCCAAAGGTGCCCTGTAGCCCGAACTTGAACGCTTCGAGATGCCCCCCCTGAAAGGGCACTTCGAACTCCAGGGTGTGTCCGGGAGCAAAGGCCCATTCGACCTCCGGCGCCCAGGCGACGCCGGTTGCAGGACGGCCGACGGAGGGGCGGACAAGGGTGTTGACCTCCAGTTCACCCCGTTCGGCTCCCAGCGGACGCATAAGGTCAAACAGCATCGGCTCTGGTATCACGGGAACCTGACGCGGTTTGGGTTTTTCCTGTTCCCAGTATGTGCCTGCGGCAAGGTCCGGGAAGTTTTCGACACCTTCCCGTCCATTGGCGACGACATCGCCCGGAACGGAGTCCTGCACCCTGACTGGTGCAGGGAAGGTGTCTGGGACTGGAACATGTCCCACTGGTCTGGTGTCCCGTGGCGGGGCGGACAGAAGCGGCAGGTGCTGCCCCTGTCCGCTGGATGAAAGCGCACACATGGCAAGGCTGGCTGTCAGCCAGCACCAGCCGCGAACATACTTCAGCATCTGGAAATCCTCCACTACCCGTTGACTGCGGTTTGCAGGGATGCCGGCCACCTGCCGGGTATGCTGCGAGGGTGTCCACCGCGCTTCACACCGTGGTGGTCTGGGTTACTGTCGCGGTCATCGTGGATGTGGAGGGGGGAGCCCGCGAGGGACGCCCCGGCACAGCCCGGCATTCCGTCCGGTTCTGTCCCGGATCGAGCCATGCCCGGCGGGCTTCAAACACCAAAGCCAGTAGGGACAGCCTCCAGAAGACGGGCACTGGTTGGGGTGGGCGGGGACTTTGGGCCGGCCAGTCGGCAGCCGTGGCACTGTCTTGCGGCCCGGGCCCCGAGTGGTGCTGTGGTTCTCTGGCCGGACCGGGGATGAACGCACCGTTTCCGTCGTTTTCCAGTTGGATGAATTGTCCACCCAGCCCATCGGCCACCAGCAGGTCCGCCAAGCTGTCGGCGTTGATATCCTGGACGGCGAAACCGAAGCCGTTGGCGGTGATTGTGACCTTGTTAGGCTGGCTGCTGAGGTGAACTTCGATCAGATAGTGCCCACTGGCTGTTGTGCGTCCTGAGACCGTGTCTGGCAGATGGTCGCCATCAAGGTGCGTGGTGACGTGCCCTAAGGGGCCGGCTGGGACTGTCCGGTTGACGATGTTCGGCGGATACTGGGTGGCAATATCCAGCCAAGATGCCAGAAACGACACCCCCGGCAGTCCGGCCAGCACCAGACACAGCAGCCAGATTGGGTGCCATCGGCGGCAGAAAATCATCGCTTACACCTCTGAGCAGGACACGCCTGATTGGTCGCCAGCGCTGCAGTCAGCCGGTTGGAACGCAATGGCTGGAGCATGAACCAGCGCCGCTGGTTCCGGGTGTGAGATTTTTGACACACAAGGAACGACTCCTGCGCCTGCAAGGTCCACCGGTTGGGGAAGCATCGCCAGGCTTCTCGAAAGCCCTTGCTGATTTACCTGATTGCGCTATGCTTGGAACTTTTCCAAACCCTGTAGTCCATCGGAAACTGCGACATGCGCGAAAACGTTCTCCAACGGGCCCTGGTCATCCTGGCGGTGACGCTCGGCTCTTTGTACGTCATTCTCATTGGCTGGCGCGCCCCACGCCTCGAAGACTTCAAGTCTCTTGACCAAATCAAGAAAAACGTCGCCACGAACATCAAATTGGGTCTCGACCTCAAGGGCGGCTCGCACCTCGTCATGCAGGTCATGGTGGATGAAGCCCTCAGGAAGATGTGTGACGACAATGCCGAAAAGGCGAAGGCCATTCTGGAAAACATTGGAATTACAGTCAAGGAAGCCAGGAGCCTGTCGGCAACCCAGCTTGCCATCACCGTCAATGACACCGGGCGCATTGCAGAAGCGCGGGACAAGGTGCTGGAAGATTTCGGCAAGTCGGAATGGAACGCGAACATCAGTGGGGACACACTCACCTTTACGCTCAGTGAGCGGGTTGCCCAGGAGTATCGGCGGCGGGCTGTCGAGCAGGCAATGCTCATCATTGAAAACCGCATCAATGCCTTTGGCGTGGCTGAGCCAACCCTGCAACGGTATGGAGCGGAACAAAACCGCCAGATTCTGCTCCAGTTGCCGGGCGTGGATGATCCTGAGCGCGTCAAGAAGACGCTGGTGCTGGAGTCAAACCTGGAACTGCGCCCGGTGGATGGCACCTACCGTACCTATGCCACACTGGAAGAAGCCAGGTCGGCCGTAGGTGTTCGGACGGATGTGGAAGCCCTGCCCCTCGATGAGCGCGAGGAGGATGAGGCCGTGGATGAGGACGGAAACCCGGTACCGCGCCGGAGTCGTCAGCCCAAGCCCGATGCCCCCACGGCCTACATGGTCGTTTCCAAAACACCGGTCGTGGTCGGGCGCGACCTGCGCGATGCGTTTGCCGCTTCAGGCACTGTGGATGGTGATGGCGATTACCGCATCATTTTCAAGCTCAAGGACGAAGCGGCGAAGAAATTTGGGGAATGGACCGGAAAAAACATCGGCAAGGGCCTGGCCATCGTCTTGAACGGCCGCATCAAGTCGGCGCCGACGATTCGGGGGCAGATTCGGGAAACCGGTGAAATCACAGGCAACTTCACCAAAGCTTCGGCTGAGGATTTGGCGCTCGTCCTGCGTTCCGGGGCCCTGCCGGCCCGCATCGTGTATCTGGAAGAGCGTACGGTTGGCCCTTCCCTGGGTGCGGATTCGATTCGCCAAGGCGTGGCAGCTTCCATCGCCGGTCTGGTGTTTATCCTGGTGTTTATGGTCGTGTACTACCGTCTGTCCGGTGTCAACGCCATCATTTCACTCATCCTCAACCTGGTGATGCTGCTGGCCGCAATGGCGATGTTCGGTGCGGTGCTCACCTTGCCGGGCATTGCCGGCGTCATCCTGACCATCGGGATGGCCGTGGACTCGAATGTGCTTATCTTTGAGCGCATCCGTGAGGAACTGCGGGCCGGCAAACCCATCATCAACGCCGTCGAGCTTGGTTTTGACAAAGCTTTCATCACCATTCTGGATACCCACGTCACGACAGTCGTCTCCTCCCTGATTTTGTTTGTGTTCGGCACGGGGCCCATCCGTGGCTTTGCCGTCACCCTTCTGGCCGGGCTCCTGGCCAATATCTTCACCGCCACCTTCGTGTCGAAAACAATGTTTGGTTATGTGCTGTCACGTTCTGAACGCCCGACGGCGCTCAGCATCTAGGCAGAGATGGACGGGGAGGGCGGCTGTTTCCTGCGTTTGGGGCGGGCGCTGCGCCAAAGGCCCCGACAGTGTTTGTGAGATGTCATTATGATTGAACTGTTTCGGAACCCGAACTACGACTTCCTTGGAAAAGCCAGGTATTTTATCGGCTTTTCGGTGATTGTCCTGGTGGCAGGCAGCATTTCGATGGTGGTCCGTGGCTTCAACCTGGGGGTGGATTTTGCCGGCGGCACCAAAATGGCCGTCCGTTTCGTTTCGCCGCCGGATGAGAACCAGATTCGTGAGGCGCTCCGCAAGGGCGGCTACACACCGGATAAGGTGGTGATCCAACGGACTGGAAAACAGTTGAGCCAGTCTGACCGCAACGAGGTCTTCATCAACACGCCCCAGACCGAAGCCGATGTGGACGGCGACAAGCGGAAAATCACGGAGGCGTTGCAGAAGCATTACGGAGTGCCAACCGATCCCGGCAAACTGGACATCAATCTGGTGGGCGCTTCGAGCCTGGCGACACGCCTGACGGAACTCGATGCGCTGGGCCTCAAGAAGACCCTGCCGCCGGGTGAGGCTGAGCGCGAGTATCGCCGCTTTGCCGACCACGTGATCCAGACCCGCGATGCGGCCGGCGGCACATTGGCTGACCTGAAAGCCATCCCCCTGACCGGTTTTGACCCGAAGATGTCCGAGGCGCTCGAACAGGCAGCGACGGTGGGCGCGTTCAATGTTGTCAGTGCAGAAATTGTCGGACCGCAGGTTGGCAAGGACCTGCGCAACCGGGCCATCATTGTCACCATTGTGGCCTGCATCGGGATGTTGCTGTTCATTGCCTTCCGGTTCGAGTGGGTATATGGCATAGCCGCCGTCATTGCTGTCGTCCACGATGTCCTGGTCACACTGGGGCTGTTTTCCCTGTTTCAGTGGGAAATTTCGCTGACCTTCATTGCGGCGATGCTGACGCTGGTGGGCTACTCAATGAATGACACCATCGTGATTTTCGACCGCATCCGGGAGCAGCTTGCCGAACGGCGCCGGGACGACCTGGCGGTAGTCACCAACGACGCCATCAACCAGACGCTTTCGCGTACGGTCATCACCTCCGGGCTGACGCTGCTTTCGGTGCTGGCCCTGGTGCTTTTCGGGGGCGAAGTGCTCAAGAGCTTCTCGTTGGCGTTGCTGGTCGGGATTCTTTTCGGCACCTATTCCTCGATTGCCATTGCCAGTCCCATCCTGCTGTGGTGGAAGCGGTATCTGGCGCAGCGGCAACCTGCGGCTGTACCGGCGGAAGCCCCAGCCCGTGCCGGTGGTGAACAGCGCGTTGGTGGTGAAAGGCGTTCCGGGCGGGCGGCAAAATCAGCTCCGACCCGGTGAGGCCTTAGCTGAGACCGGGTGTGACGGCCCGGTGTGGTGGAAAGCTGTGGGAAGTCCTCACTGCCTGCCCGTATCTGAGCGTTCGGGTGGGGGACGGTTGAGGGAACTTTTGTGGCGGGCTGCGTGTCGAACAGCATGAAAATCCGGGGCGCTGTCAGGTGGTAACCACCTTCACAGGTGGACGGTCTGACTTGGCTTCGGAGCGTTTGCGGCCGAAAAAGCGGGATCAAAAAAAGCCGGAGTGGACGCGGTGGAGGGCCTGAACACGGAAAAGTCTTGACTTAATCCCGTGCCGGGCAGTAACGTCTTGCACATTCAAGACACGCCAAAGCGATGTAACGATACCGCCGGCAAGTTGGCTATCGGTTAAGCATTCCAACATTGCATGACCAAGTGCTGATGCCGAGGCAATGTGACGAAGCCGTTGCACACACCCGATACTGAATACCCCACCACTTCGCTATACGGCCGACCCCGTCCATTTGGGAGCGTACCCCTGCTGGTAACGGTCCCCATTGCCTGTGGAAGGTGAGGTGAAAAATATGTTCGACACCATGGTTGAGTCCACTTCGCAATCCAAAGATGCCGGTCGGCGTTCGGCCTTCTTTGCCGTGACGTTCATCATCTGGGTGGTCGGCTTCACCGGCCTGGTGATTTGGCAGGTGTGGACGTATGCCGCCGAATTGAGTCAATCGGCCAACGATGTCACGTTGCTTGCACCACCTCCGCCACCTCCGCCGCCTCCGCCGCCTCCGCCGGCTGCCACAGTATCAGCACCACAGACCAAAGCGCCGGTCGTTGACGACACCTTCACGGCGCCAAAGGAAGTTCCGAAGGAAATCAAAGAGATTCCAAAGCAGGCCCAACTCCGTTCGCGTGTTGGTGATGTCGGTGCCAGCGACGCGGCTGGAATGGTTGGTGGTGTGCCGGGTGGTGTGCCGGGTGGTGTGCCGGGTGGCGTACCCGGTGGTGTGCCGGGGAGCACTGGAGATGCCGCACCGCCTCCACCGCCAGACCCTCCGAAAGAGGCTCAGGTACCGTCTGGCCCTGTTCGGAAGAGTGAGGGGGTTCTCAAAGGAAATGCCATCAACCGCGTGCAGCCAGAATACCCAGCCGTTGCCAAGTCGGCCCGGATACAGGGTGCGGTTGTCGTTGAGATTGTCATCAACGAGGAGGGGCAGGTGATCAGCGCGCGGCCGGTGAGCGGGCCGGCGTTGTTGCAGCAGGCAGCGGTGAGTGCCGCCCGCCGGTGGACGTTCAAGCCGACCATTCTCAATGGTCAGCCGGTGAAAGTCTCCGGGGCGATTACCTTCAACTTTGTACTCAACTAGATGGCTTGAGCCATTCGTAAGTGTATGCGGGGGACGCGCCCCTGTGTTTGATGGCCAAGGTGGGGGCGTCTCCACGGGGAGGGTGAGAGACAACCCTCTTAGGTCCTATCTTGGAAGCTTTCTCTACTTCGGAGGATGACATCTCATGACGTTGCTTTTCACGAAGTTCGGCTTGCTGACCATGCAGGCGATCATCATGTTTGCTGAAGGTGGCAAAGCCGAAACCGAAGACTTTACCCTGCTCGGCATGATTCGGAAGATGGGGCCGACGGCGTTGGTCGTGGCGATCATTCTGTTCCTCATGTCGGTCTATTCGATTGCCATCATGGTCGAGCGTTTTCTGACCTACACCCAAGCGAAAACTCAATCGCGTGAATTCGCTCCCAAGGTGGCACAGGCGCTGAAAAACGACCGTATCGAGGAAGCCATCAACATCGCTGACCAGCACCGCAAGAGCCATCTGGCGGTGGTTGTCAATGCTGGTTTACAGGAGTTCCGTGCGCACCAGAATGACCCGAATATCTCTGGTGACGTCATCGAAGCCTCGAAGCGTGCCTTGCAGCGGGCTGTGGCCATCAAGATGGCCGAGTTCAAGAAGGGACTTTCGGGGTTGGCTACGATTGGTTCCACCGCACCGTTTGTGGGTCTCTTTGGCACAGTTGTCGGTATCATCAACGCTTTCCAGGGGATGAAGGAAGCCGAAGGCGCCGGGATTGGAGCCGTGGCTGGAGGAATCTCCGAAGCGTTGGTTGAGACGGCCTTTGGTCTCCTCGTGGCCGTACCGGCCGTGTGGATGTTCAACTATTTCACGAGCAAGGTTGAGGCTTACAACGTCGAAATGGAAAACTCGTCATCTGAGTTGATTGACTACTTCCTCAAGCGGCGGGGAGTGCGCTAAGCCATGGGCATGTCGGCTGGTGGTGGTGGAAGCAGCTACAACAGCGAGATCAACGTAACGCCCATGGTGGACGTGATGTTGGTGCTGCTGATCATCTTTATTGTCGTCACCCCGTTGTTGTCACAGGGGATCAATGTCAACCTGCCCGAAAATGACAACCCGGAAGAGGACCCAAACATTACCAAAGATACCTCGGTTGTGGTCTCAATCCCACAGGCGGGACAGTACTATGTTGGGCGTGACCCGGTGGCCCGAACGGAGCTGGTTGAGCGGATCAAACGCCTGATGCGTGAGAAAGCCAAAAAGGAAGAACAGGTCGTTTACATCCGGGCTGAGAAAACCGTCCCTTACGGCGAAGTGGTGATGACTGTGGATGCTATCCGCAATGCTGGTATAGACCGGATTGGCCTCGTCACCGAAAAGCGCAAGAAAAAGTGACCCCTCCAGACGTGACAGATGCTAGGGCGAAAAGAAAATGTGTGCTGAGGGGCACCAGCCAATGAGGGCTATAATCTGTAGGAGGAAATAGCCATGGGGATGTCAACTGGCGGCGGCCCAAGTGGTAGTGATGTCAGCGGTCCGCGCCCGGATGTCAACATTACACCACTGATTGATGTCCTGCTGGTGATGATCATTATCTTTATGGTCATCAAACACAGGGACCCGCACCGTTTTGAGAGCAAAATCCCGGAAAAACCCAAAGAGCAGCAGGCAAAAAGTGATACGATCTTTCCGGTGCTGACGATTGATCGCCAAGGTGTTATCCGGTGGAACACACAGGAAAAAACCGAAGAGCAGCTCAAGCGTGAGCTGAAAGAATTTTTGGAAAACCGTCCTTCTGACCTTCGAGCAGCCTTTATCAAAGCCCCACGGGATGTCCAGTATGAGCGTGTCATGAAGCTCATTGACCTTGCCAAGGGTGCCGGTGCTACTCCGATTGGGTTGCAGATTGATAACCTCGATTGAGTGACTCCTATGACAACACAAGCACTGCGTGACTGCTGGGCGTGGAGTTCTGCTTGGCGCCGGGTTCTTCCCTTGTGCGGGGCGTTGACGTTTGCTTTTGGCTTGGCTGGATGTGGCCTCGTCAACAAGTTCATCGCCAAGGACCTACTGAATGAGGGGGCACGGCAGTACAACAAGGGGCACTACGAAAAGGCGGAAAAGATTTTCAAGGAAGCCATCGAACGCGACCCGGATTTTCTCCAGGCCAAACTGTTTTACGCTACGGCCATTCGTTCCCGCGTCAACAATGAGGATGGCGAGGAGCAGGTCAAAGCTGCCAAGCAGGCCATTGAGGCCTACAAGGAGCTTCTCAAACCTGAAAACGAATCGCGGCTGAAAGAGCGTGATCGCGATCAGACGTACGCCTTCATTGCTGACTTGTACAAGACACTCGACGATCAGAAAAGCTATCAGGAGTGGCTCAAAAAGCGTTCTGAAATCCCGAACCAGAAGCCGACGACAAAGGCCGAGTGTCTTTATTCCATCGGCGTTATTTACTGGAATGAGGCCACAAAAATATCGAGAAAGTACGAAACCCAGGTGCCGGGTAAACTCCCGGAAGTGGCCAAGCCGGATAAGTGGAAAAAGGAAGACATTGACGCGCTTCTGCAAGCTGTTCAGACAGGACTGAAGTACATTGAAGAAGCTATTGCGACCGATCCAAAGTATGCGAATGCCTACAGTTACAAGTCCCTTTTGCTCAAGGAACAGGCCAAAGCTACGGCGGACCCGCAAGCCGTCAACCAGCTCGAACGGGCAGCTCAAGAGGCGGTTGAGAAGTTTCAGGAGCTGAACCGGCAGGCGGCGGCTGAGTTGTCTGGCAGCAGTTAGTGCCTGTCTGCGTAACACCCGTTCTCTGTTGACCGTAGCTTGGAAGCAGCTACGGTCAATCTTTTTTGCACTTGGTCACCCTGACCCTGCTCTCGCTTCTGGCTCTGCCTGGTTGAAACTGCATCATGGAATCCTTCTTTGAGCGGCAGGAACGACTGAGCTGGTGGCGGCAGGATGTCCTCCAGTCAGCGCGTATTATGGTGGTTGGTGCGGGTGCTCTGGGGAACGAGACGCTCAAGAACCTCGCCTTGCTCGGAGCGCGATGGATGCTGGTCGTTGACCAGGATGACATCGCTCCCTCCAACCTTAGTCGCACTGTCCTGTTTCAGCCTTCCGACATTGGGCGTCGCAAGGCCGAAGTCGCTGCCGAAAGGGCACAGTCCCTGTGCCGTGATGCCGATGGTACAGTACATGCCTTGGATGCCGATCTGGTGTGGGACATTGGCCTGGGGGTCTTTCGGCGGGTGGATGTGATTTTGGGTTGTGTGGATAACGACGAAGCGCGCCTGGCCATCAATCGCGCCGCGCGCGCCGTCGGCGTTCCTTGGATCAATGCCGGCATGCATGAGCTGACCGGCAGTGTCACCTCATTTTCAGGTGAGGCTGGGGCATGTTTTGAATGTGCTGTGACCCCTGATCAGGTAGCTGATGCGCAGTCACGGTATGATTCATGCGAACAGGTGCGCCGGCGCTACATCGTGGAAGAACGTTTGCCGACCATTCAGGTGACGTCGGCGCTGACCTCTGCCCTCCAGGTTCAGGAGGCGCTCAAGGTTCTGCACGGTGAGCCGGTGAACTTTGGCGTGCGGTATGTGTATAACGGACTCACCCACGGTTTCCACGCGATTCAGTTGCCTTATGACCCGCACTGTCTGGCTCATGGTCGGCTTGGCTCAGTTGTTGAACTGCCGATTGGTGCAGATGCTTCATTGAGGCAGACCCTCGATGTTCTTGAAGAGCATTTTGGTCACGGTGTGACCGTCCACCTCGGCCGGCGCTACATCCGCCGCATTGGGTGCCGTCGGTGTGGACGGCCGCTGCTGGTTCAGCGCCCGGCGCATCAGCTCTATGATGATGAGTTGGTTTGCGCTGACTGTCCAAGCCCTAGTGATTTTGCTATAAGTGAAGCCACGCCACAGGCGGCCACCGCAGACAGTTATATTGAAATTGTAACCTGTTTTACAGGTGATACCTTTGGGGGGGCACCCATGACGGATGAGGATGAGAGGCGTACGTTGCGTCAACTGGGCATCCCTCCCCTGCACATTCTGACGGTCGAGGACCAGTGTGGGCGGCGTTGGTCATGCGAGTTGACCGGTGATGTGGCCATGGTTCTGGGAGACTGGGGAGCGGAAACCCTGGCCTCATCGGGTGGACGCCCTGGCTCTCGGGCGTAGTGTCTTGCATCTCAGGCTCTGACGGATTTCCCTGAGGCGTGACGTGGGGTGGTGGTCGGCGGCTTCAGGAGTTTCAGGTTTTTCAAACTTCAGTAGCGTACACTCAGGCAGCTTCTTGCCTATGAAAGGACACGTGCCGTATGGAGGGGATCGCAGTCTTGGGTTCGCTTCTGTTCATACTGATCATCATCGTGTCCTGTGGCTTTGAGTTCTATGAACTCTACCTGATACGCCGTGAGCTTGAGGAAGGAAGCCACTCCAGGAATCATATTTTGTTTCCGCGGCATCATTACGCTGATCTACACCGGCGGAACTACTATACCCCCCCTCTCCCTGGAGACATCAAGCGCACCTTTCGGGTCAAGCGGGAAGAGCAACCGGTGCGGTGCGAAGTCTGCCACCAGGATGATTGCTTTGAGGTGCAAACCGGTTACTGCACGCGCTGTGACTATTACACCTTGTAGTCTGAAGACCCTCTATACACAGTGGGGACTGACATCAGGAGTCGAGGTTGTTGCCAATGTCTGATGTTGATATTACCTTTCGCAATGAAAACAATGGAAAAGAGGTAGAAGTTACGGTTTCTGATGACATGACGGCGGACGCCATCGTGCGAAACCTCGTCGAAGCCGGTGTCATTCCGAACGTGCCGGGAACGACCCTTGTGTTTCGCAACAGGCAACTGCGTCCCAACCAGACTTTGGCTCAGGCTGGGGTTGTTTCTGGGGATACCATTGGGATTTTTCTCAATACTCGTGGCGGGTAATACCAAGTGAACTGAACTTAAGGCAGCAGTCGGAAATGGTGCTTATGGAATGGCCACAGTGTCGGTTTGGGGAAAAACGCGCAGTTCCGGCCGGGCATAATGGGTTTGGATGCTGGTACGGATGGCATCAATGTACTCATCCCGATAAGTCCAGAATCCTTCAAACCGACGCTTAGCGTACCCATTTTTGACGGAAGTGGCAGACCTTGGTTCTGGTGTGTGACACTCGCGAGCAAACAGGGCAATTCGAAAGCGGGGATCATCACTGAGGACAATCCAGTAGTCCCGACACGCAGCATCGGCTGGGCGGAAAAAGTGAAGGTTGTCAGCAACGAAGGGGGGAACAATGTCTGGTTCGCCGATGATCCAGACCTGTTGCGAAGTGCTGGCAATGGCTGCATAACGTTCCTGCTGGGGCAGAAACAGCGACAGCTTTTGAAAAGAAGCGACGAACAGCCCGGAGAGCCGTTTCTCGACGAAACGGTCCTCGATATAGTGCGAAATACTCAACATCAGGGAAAAGTTGAGCGTGCGGAATGTATCGGTTTCAGTGACGGGCAGCCCGCCACCGTTGCGCTCGGCGCGTGCGTCAAGATGATGGACAATGTCTTCAAACGTTTTGGCGATGGGTGCCGACATGACGAAACTCCCATGGCAACCGGGCCCCATCGGTGACCGACGGGAGGAGGATGCCGGGGACATGACTCGTTGGTGTTTGTGGTGTAACCAACGGCTAAGTGTATTTTCATACACTTTCGGAGGGGATACAACCCATGTTCCGCGAAAAAGTGTATTTTTCTTAACTTTGCCGTGGAATATGGTCGTTCCAAGGTGGCGCTTGCTGTGGTGAGCTACATAGGGGGCCTCACAAAGGCCTTACCCAGGGCCTTGACAAGCCAGTTCTGACCTGTCTATCCTACCCCACGCTCGGCGGTTATGTTTGCGGGAGTAACTCAGTGGTAGAGTGCAACCTTGCCAAGGTTGAAGTCGCGAGTTCAAATCTCGTCTCCCGCTCCAGACAATCTACCAAAAAGACGACGGCAGCCTTTTGGCGCGTCGTCTTTTTGTTTATAATGCTTGGCATGGCTTGACACCGGCTATGTGAAAGTTGTAGAGTTGCAAGCTTCCACCAGCACAATTTCAAAAAGAGATTTCCAAAACCCATGGCAGACAATGTACAGCCGTCCGGTCCTGAAGGCGTGACGATCAAGCCGTTACGCCCACCGGTCGTTACTTCACCACCAGCGCCAGAAGAAGCCACCTCGGAAGCCGAGTCTGCGGCAACGCCGGGGATGGAAGCGTCTGAGGACACCGATTTCGCTTCCATGCTTGACAACTATGAGCAAACGTCCACCTCGGTTTCGCCAGGGGACATTGTGGTTGGGCAAGTTGTCTCAATTACGGAGCGTGGTGTTGTTGTTGACATTGGCTTCAAGTCAGAAGGGCTGGTGCCGAAAGAGGAGTTTACCGGACCGGATGGTGAGTTGACCGTAGCGCGAGGCGCTTCGGTCGAGGTCATGGTCAAGCAGATTGAAGGTGGGGATGGTTATGTCGAGCTGTCGTACGCTGATGCCCGACGCCATCACCTCTGGGAAGTCATCGAAAAGGCCTTTACCGAAAACCAGACCGTCACGGGAAAAATCACGGAGCGCACCAAAGGGGGACTCCAGGTGGATTTGGGGGGCGTGAAGGCTTTTTTGCCGGGAAGCCAGGCTGATATTCGTCCGCTCCGCAACCTGGATGCCCTCATCGGGCGTGAGATGACCTTCCGCATTCTCAAGCTCAACAAGAAGCGCAACAACATCGTCCTGTCGCGCAAGGTTCTGCTCGAAGAGGAGATGACGGCCCGGAAAGCGGAAACCCTGCGCATGCTCGATGAAAACGTTATCGTCTCCGGGCAGGTCAAAAACCTCACGGATTATGGTGCCTTTATTGACCTTGGTGGCATTGACGGGCTGCTGCACGTCACGGACATGTCGTGGGGGCGGCTTCCAAAACCGTCCGATATGTTCAACATCGGCGACACCGTTCAGGTCAAGGTGCTCAAGTTCGACCGCGAGCGGGAGCGGGTCAGTCTCGGTTACAAACAACTGCTTCCTGACCCCTGGGATACGGTGACGGAGCGATACCGGAAAGATGACATCGTCAAAGGGCGGGTTGTGTCCGTCACCGATTATGGCGCATTTGTCGAACTCGAAGAAGGCATCGAAGGGCTGGTTCACGTTTCCGAGATGACGTGGTCCAAGCGCATCAAACATCCTTCCAAACTGGTATCGGTCGGCGATGAAGTCGAGGCCATGATTTTGGAAGTTGATCCGGCCAATCGCCGTATCAGCTTGGGAATGAAGCAAATCCAGCCCAATCCCTGGGATTCGGTGGCACAGCGGTACTCGGTAGGTTCACGGGTCAGTGGCAAGGTGCGGAACCTGACCGACTTCGGGGCTTTCGTAGAAATCGAGGATGGGATTGACGGCCTCATTCACGTCTCCGATCTGTCTTGGACAAAGCGTGTCAAGCACCCTTCCGACGTTTTGAAGAAGGGGCAGTCCATTGAGGCCATCATCACCAACATTGACACGGCAAACCGACGGCTGAGCCTGTCCATCAAGGACCTTGAACCGAACGCTTGGGAGCGCTTCTTCCAGAGCCACCGCGTGGGTGATGTGGTGACGGGCAAGGTGGTGCGTCTGGCTGGCTTTGGGGTCTTCGTTGAACTTGAGGAAGGTATTGAGGGGCTGTGCCACATTTCCGAACTTTCCGACCAGCGCGTTGACCGGGCTGAATCGGTTGTTTCTGTCGGGCAGGTCATGCCCTTCAAAATCCTCAAGCTGGACGAAACCAACCGCAAGATTGGCCTTTCGGCGCGTGCGGTAGGCAA
>Ga0308414_1000808_pt1 | contig 20440 bp, 19 predicted proteins | sample HotsprSampleOS50_FD_205667 | JGI IMG/M metagenome (GOLD analysis project Ga0308414, IMG submission 205667) | Hot spring phototrophic mat microbial communities from Octopus Spring, Yellowstone National Park, Wyoming, United States - 20090730_OS50 ...
GAAAATAAACTATTAAAAATAATTTGTGCTGTTATTAATTCTGGAACTGCCTATACAGAAAACTATAAATCTATTAATCCAGAATTATTAAAAAAAGCTTGACTAAGTCATAATATTCAGACTGACAATTTTTGAATCTTTAGACAGCCCCAGATTATATATTAAACTTTTGATTCAGCTAATGCTGGATTTGAAGCTTTGATTAATTCGTAAATACCAAACAATAAACCACTGTAAACTAAATCACCAAGTATAGTATTTTGCATAAAAGGAATTGCAGCTACATAGCATTCAAATAATCCGATAATGTTTTTAGGATACATAGTTCCAAAAGCCCACACGCCAAAATTTGTTATAATGAAAAAACTTAGAGATGCTGTTAATGAAGCAATGATAACATTTTTAACACTAACTTTATTTAACATCAACATACCAATTAAAACTATTAGTCCAAAACTTAAATAAACCAACCACATTCCAGAATGAAATCCGATAATTGCATCTGTTAAAAACATTGCAGCTAAAGGTATAGCAAAAGCAACCGATTTTTTATTAAAGTATGCTCCACCAAATAAAGCCATAGCAGCAATGGGAGCAAAGTTCGGTGGGTGTGGTATCAATCGCAAAAATGCTGCAGCAAAAACCATCAAAACAGGTACTACAAAACCCGGATTAAACTTTTTAATAATTTCAGACATAAATTATTCCTTTCAAAATATTGTCAATTTTTTGTTTCAAAGATAAAATCAGTAACTATTATTTACTAATCTGAAATAAAATATTATCAAGTCAGATTTATTCAGATTTAAGTTTTTGAAAATATTGAATTGTTTTTCTCTGATTATAAAGTTCTTTTAATTTTCTTAAGCAATCAATACAAAGACAATCATTATAAAGTTCCTTAATAAATAAATTTTCTTCATTTGTCAGAATTATGTTATAACATTGACATTGAGTAATGTTCCCGGGCTTGCATTCAAATTTAGCTCCGCACCTTGGACAGCTTTTAATTTCATATTTATTAAAAGAGGAATTCATTGTTTTTTAAACAACTCTTTTTTTGTGTTATTAATTGCATCCTTAATACCGCAAATGAATCTCTTATTGTTTACGAATTTGATGAAATCTTTGTAAGGTATTGCAGAATCATTATAAACAAAGAATCCTCTTTTATAAACAATTCCATTTTTTTTAGCAACTTTAAAGATATCTTTTAACATAATTAGATGATTTATATTAGATAAAATTATTTGCTCAATATCATTTTCTTCGTACTAACGTAAACATCCATTCCTGTTGATGGATTTGCTATTCTCAGCTGATAAAAATATACTCCTGATGGTAATGTAGAATTTATAATGTATAATGTAGAATGGTTTCCAGCTTCATAATAACCATCAACTATTGTTTCAATTTCTTCACCAAGTGAATTAAAAACTCTTATTGTTTGCCAACCACTGACTGGCGACTGCCAACTGATTGTAGTGTTAGGATTGAAAGGATTTGGATAATTTTGATTTAACTGAAAATTTTCCGCAATTAAATTATCTTCAACTTTTGTTGATGGAGAAACATACTTAAATAAAATCCTCCGTGGAGCTATCGAGGTCTGATAAGTATTTAATAATGTACCATTGTTAGAATAAATATATAAATTTCCGTTAACTGTAAAATTCTTTGCATCTAAAACATAATGTCTGGAATTAACATAATCATAAGCATATCCATAATAAAAATTATTAGGAAAAACAGAACTTACTACAATGGATGATTGTCTGGTTGAAAGATTAAATTTAACAATATCATTGTTATTTGAAATAAAATAAATATCATTACTGTTTTTATCTACGGAAATATCTTTTGAGAAGCCAAAATTAGGAACTGTGTAGATATCAACGATTTGAAAAGTCTGAGGATTAACTTTAAAAATTCTTCCTGAATTTTGATCTCCGGGACAGCCAATTAATAAGTGGTTATCATTAGAAACTGCAAAAGAGGAAGGGTCTTTTTTAACTACTATTGTAGCTATAACTGAGTCTCTGATTGGGTCAATTACTGATACTGTTGAATCAGCACTTCCACCGAATAAACTATTGTTTGCAACGAAAATTTTACCAGAAAACTCAATAATCTCCTGAGGATAAACTCCAACAGGAATATTTTTAACAAATGAAAAGTCAGCCAAATTAAGAACAGTTACATTTGATGCAGGTCCGTTTGTTATATAAATTTTATTATTAGCAATTGCAAGTGAATATGGATTTGTTCCAACTACTGCAGAAACTTGAACTATTCCTAACGTATCAAGCCGATAAATCTTTCCACTTGACCCAAAGTTTCCTTGTTCTGTTATGTAAAGTCTATCATTGTGAAATATTAATCCATCCGGATATAAACCTAAATTTCCTCCAGTGAAAATATTAGGAGTAAATTGATTAGTATTTAAATCAAGTAATGATAATGCAGAAGTGTTTGGTGAAAAGCCTCCCTCAGATAGTATGTAAACTTTGCTCAACTGTTGTGAGAAAATTGAAATTGAAAATGAAACGAAAAGAATTGTTAAGAAAAATTTTTTCATAAAATGCTCCTAAATGTTTATAAATAATGTTAGTTTATAATTTCTCAGTGGCATTGGGTAGCCTGATATTATCTGATAATCTGTATTAGTGATATTGTTTATTTCAAACTTCAATGAATTATATATATCGAAGAGATTTAATGAAAGGATTATATTTCCGTCAAGAAAGTTTATTGGTTTTAGATTCTTTTTATTTTCAAAATCTGAAAAACGTTTTCCATAATGAATATGAAATAGATTAAAACCAACAATTCCAAAATCAATTGATATAGTTTGTTTAATTGATTTTATTGGTATGAAGGGGAATAATTTACCTTCTGTTGGATCATTTAAGTAATTACTATTTGTTTTTTTTGATTCTACATAATTAAAACTTAAATCATATCGGAAATTCAAATTACTTTTATGATTTGATAGCAAAGACAAAGTTGCTAAATAACTATCGGACTCAGAACTCGTAATATTCACAGGCTTCCAAAAGAAATTCCTTTGAGGAAGCCAAACTATTTTATCTTTTGCAGAGATATTTATGTATGAAAGTTCAAATATTATTTTGTAATAAAATTCTAAGACATACATCAAACCCAATTCTTTATTTAATGATATTTCTGGTTTAAGTTCTCGATTTCCTGATTCTTTCCAGTATAAATCATTAAATGTTGGGGCTCTGAAATTCTTTCCCAAATTTGCTTTGATTCTTAATTCATAATCATTAAAAGGTTTTAAGTTCATACCTGTCTGATAAGTAAAAACATTTTTTTTAAGATCTGATAAATACTCGGCTCTTCCTGAAGTGTAAAATGTGATCTTATCAAATAGAGGAATGCTTGAACTGAAATAAAATGAGTGTTGATTTCTATTTGCAAAGGTTTCGAGTTCGTTACTTTTTAATGATGCATTTATAAAATTATATCCTAAAAGATTTTTTGTTTTATGGAAAATAAATTCATAATCGGATGTAAATGCATAAACTAAATTCTTATAATGACTATTTACGAAAGGCTTAAGTTCATACTTCATCAAATTATTTTGATAATTAAAACTTAGTTTCAGGATTGAATTGTTAGTGAATATTTTTTCATAAAAAAGAATATTGTTAAAATTCTTGTCATTTTGGGATGATTCGGAGGGCGGGGTTCCGGTTTCTAACCCTGGAATTTCTCTAAAGTATTTTGAATAAGTAGATAATAATTTTAATCTGCTTGATGAATCAACAAGTAAATGTGAACTAATAGAAAAATCAGTTAACTTGTAAGCAGCTCTTTCTCGTTGTTTTTTAATTATGTTTATGCCATTATCAAAGCAATATTCAAAGCTACCATCGGAAATTTGTCTTGAAAAATTTATCTCAGTCGAAAAATTATAAATCTTTCCAGTTAAACTTAAATTATTCACAAAAGTGTTAAACGAACCATAAGTTAAAGAACCTTTGAATGATAAATTATTATCTTTATTTGGAAGTTTAGGATTTCGAGAAATTAGATTTACTACTCCTCCCAACGCATCGCTTCCGTAAATAGAACTTAACCCATTGTTAATTATTTCAATTCTTTCGATGTTATCTAAAGGAATAGCAGCAAGGTCTATCATTGAGTTCTGGAATGAATTCATTTTGATTCCATCAATCAAAATTAAAGTATGTTCAGCACCAAGTCCGTTTATTGAAATTGTTTGAATTGAAGAAGATAAACCATAAGATTTAATAAAAACAGATGGGGAGAGAAGAAGTTTATCGTTTAATCTGTTGCCATTGAGATTAAAAATTTTCTTCTCATCAATGACTTCGATTCTTGTTGATAATTCTTCAATTCTGTTTTCAAATTTATTCGCTGTAATAGTAATTTCACTGAGCGAAAAAGATTTTACAGAGTCTTCAGTTTGAGCAAAAATATTTACACAAACTGTTAACAAACTGAATAATAAAATCACAAACACAGAAGTTACTCCAATTAAAAAATTACTTAAGTAACTTCGTGGGAATATTGTGATAGAAAACGAATATCTTTTGAAGGAATAATCGTTAATCTAACCTCACCCGCGAAGGTTGATTAAATGGTTTTTACAGCAGGTCTCCTGGCTTTTCAATTAAGAATTAACAATTTATAATTAACAATGTAAAAAGAGTTAATTCTACATTATAAATTCTACATTCTAAATTGAATCACAGTTGCGCGACAGCGCCGGATTTTCACCGGACTTCCCTATAATTTCTCTTGTCCCTAAATTCAGCTTTAAGGATGAGAACACTGTAAAATTTCAAAGAACTATTCAAAAATAATTATTGTTATAATAAAAAGAAAAATTTTGTAAAAATTTTAACAATGATAATTTTTTAATAAGTTTGAATTGAAAATATTCGTTTTTACAAACATTTATGATTATAGCTCACTTAATGATTTTATCTTTAACCAAGAATAAGTCTTTTCATTTAATCAATTTAAACTCAGTAAAGGAGTAAAGTAATGAGTTGGTTAAACAAATTCCTTAATTCATCAATCGGTAAAAAATTTATTATGGCTGTTACAGGGAGTTTTTTACTATTTTTTCTTGTTATTCATCTTATTGGAAATATTACGCTATTCTTTGGTCCTGATGCTTTTAATGGATATGTGAAAACCCTGGATGTAATAAAACCTTTGATTAGAGTTATTGAACTTGTTCTTTTAGCAGCTTTCGTTTTTCATATTTATAACGGATCCCGTCTTTGGTTAGAGAATAAAAGAGCCAGACCAATGGATTATAAAATCAACGGCTCTTCAGAAAATAGCTCAATTTTTTCAAGAACAATGTTCGTCTCTGGTTCAATCGTTTTTATCTTTCTTGTTTTACACTTAGGAACATTTTTCTGGAGATTCAATGTTCACGATCCAATGAATTATGCTGATAACCACGAATACTATAAAATTGTTACACATTTCTTTCAATATTGGTGGTATGTAGCGATTTATTTAGTTGCAATGGTTTTATTGGGTTTTCATCTAAATCACGGATTTCAAAGTGCTTTTCAAACATTCGGGTTAAATAATAAAAAATACGCTCCACTTATTAAAAGAATTGGAACCTTATATGCCATTATAATGGCAGTTGGTTTTGCTTCTATGCCACTTTATTTCTTTTTGACGGGAGGTGCTCAATGATAAATTTAGATTCAAAAGTTCCATCGGGACATATATCAGAAAAATGGACAAATCATAAGTTTAACTTAAAACTCGTTAATCCTGCTAACAAAAGAAAATACACAATAATCGTAGTTGGTACAGGTTTAGCCGGAGCGTCAGCATCAGCAACTTTAGGTGAATTAGGATATAATGTTTTAACTTTTACTTTTCACGATAGTGCAAGAAGAGCACACTCAATTGCAGCTCAAGGCGGAATCAATGCCGCAAAGAATTATCAAAATGATGGCGATTCTGTTTATAGATTATTTTATGATACAGTAAAAGGCGGTGACTTTAGAGCAAGAGAAGCAAATGTTTATAGACTTGCTGAAGTAAGTGGTAATATAATTGATCAGTGCGTTTCACAAGGAGTTCCTTTTGCTCGTGAATATGGCGGATTGCTTGATAATCGTTCCTTTGGCGGGGCACAAGTTTCGAGAACTTTTTATGCAAGAGGTCAGACCGGGCAACAACTTCTGCTTGGTGCTGTTGCTTCTATGAATCGGCAAGTTGATTTAGGAACAGTTAAACTATTTACTCGAAGGGAAATGTTAGATTTGGTTGTTATTGATGGTCAGGCAAAAGGAATTATAGTTAGAAATTTAATCACCGGAGAGATTGAAAAATATTCTGCACACGCTGTTGTTCTTGCCACCGGTGGATATTCAAATGTATTTTTCCTATCAACAAATGCTATGAATTGTAATACAACTGCAATCTGGCGCTCCCATAAACGAGGAGCTCTTTTTGCAAATCCTTGCTTTACGCAAATCCATCCAACTTGCTTACCACTTCACGGAGAGTCACAATCAAAACTAACATTGATGAGTGAATCATTAAGAAATGATGGCAGAGTTTGGGTATCAAAGATTAAAAACGATATGCGTCATCCAAATGATATTCCGGAAGATGAGAGAGATTATTATCTTGAAAGAAAATATCCTTCGTTTGGAAATTTGTCTCCAAGAGACATTTCATCTCGTGCTGCTAAAGAAGTCTGCGATGAGGGAAGAGGAGTTCACGGCGGCGAGGCTGTTTATCTTGATTTCAGAGATGCCATTAAAAGACTTGGTAAAAATGTAATTGAAGAAAGATATGGTAATCTGTTTGAAATATATGAAACAATCACGGGCGATAATCCTTATCAGGTTCCTATGAAAATTTATCCTGCTCCGCATTATACAATGGGAGGATTGTGGGTTGATTATAATCTGATGAGTAATATTCCTGGTTTATTCGTTCTTGGCGAAGCTAATTTTTCTGATCACGGTGCAAACAGATTAGGCGCATCTGCATTGATGCAAGGTTTGGCTGATGGTTATTTCGTTATTCCTTATACTATGGGAGATTATCTCGCATCTTATAAACCAACTTTAGCTGAAACTTCTCATCCTGAATTTGAAAAAGTAAAAAATGAGGTTCAGGATTTGACAAACAAACTTTTATCTATAAAAGGCAAACGAACTGTTGATGATATTCATAAACAGCTTGGCAGAATTATGTGGAATAAAGTAGGTATGGCAAGAAATGAAAAAGGATTAAAAGAAGCGATTCAAGAAATAAGAGAGCTTAGAGAAGAATTCTGGAAATCTGTTAATGTGCCCGGCAGCGGCGATGATGTTAATCAGACTCTTGAAAGAGCTGGAAGATTAGCTGATTATCTTGAACTTGGAGAACTTATGGCTATTGATGCTCTTGATAGAAATGAATCGTGTGGCGGACATTTTAGAGAAGAATATCAGTATGAAGATGGTGAAGCAAAACGCGATGATGAAAATTATTCTTATGTTGCAGCTTGGGAACTCAAAGAAAATTTTAACTGGGAATTACACAAAGAAAATCTTGTTTTTGAATATGTAAAACCAGCAGTAAGGAGTTATAAATAATGGAAACAAAAAATATTAACTTAAAACTGAAAATCTGGAGACAGAAAAATTCTAATTCTGTTGGTAGTTTTGTTGATTACGATGTAACTGTGTCTCCTGATGCATCTTTTTTAGAGATGTTAGACGAATTGAATAATAAATTAGAATCTCAGAGCCTCGAACCAATAGTATTTGAAAGTGATTGCAGAGAGGGAATTTGTGGCACTTGTGGTCTTGTTATAAATGGTCAACCGCACGGTCCTATTCCTCGAATCGCAACGTGTCAACTCCATATGAGAAATTTTAAAGATGGTGATACAATTTGGATTGAGCCATTCCGTGCAAAAGCTTTCCCTGTGATAAAGGATTTGATGGTTGACAGATCTGGATTTGATAAAATACTTCAAGCTGGCGGATACATTTCAGCAAATGTTGGCGGAGCTCAGGATGCAAATGCTATTCCGATTCCGAAAGATGTAGCTTCAGAGGCTTTCGATGCGGCTGCCTGCATAGGTTGCGGCGCTTGTGTTGCGGCTTGTAAAAATGCTTCTGCTATGTTATTTGTATCAGCAAAAGTATCACATTTGGGTTTATTGCCTCAGGGTCAGCCAGAGAGATATAGAAGAGTAGAAAGAATGGTAGCTGTAATGGATGAACTTGGTTTCGGAAGTTGTACAAACACTTATGCTTGTGAAGCCGAATGTCCAAAAGGTATTTCTGTTAAATTTATTGCGAGAATGAACAGAGATTTTATTTCTGCAAAATTAAAATCTAAATCTCTCGATTTAGCTTAAAGATTTTAATGTTCAAAGAAAAAGTATTTGAGTTGTTAAATTTAAATCTTTCTAAAGTAGTTTTTAAAGACGACTCAATAAGCTATAAAAATATTTTAGACTCAGATATACATCCTGCTATAAAAAATTATATTAAAGCTGAGATAAAACTTCTTTTTTCGAGGGATAAATCTATTATCAAAAAGAAGTCGGTTTTTAATTATGAATCGAGTAAAATAGATTTTTTGTTTAATCAGTTATTCGATGAACTGATTAAAATAACTAAATTAACTTCAGATGAACTTAACAACCTTTTTCTTCAGGCAATATCATTTAATTTAAGTCACCTTATCAAACCAAATTGGTCTTTAAAGAAATTAATTTTTAATGATAAAAAAAGCGTTAGTAAAAATGATTTTTTGTTTTTAATTGATTATGCTTATTTCTTTCCTTATCAAAAAAGTATTCTCATAAAATATTTTAATAAATTGAATAATAGCAGCATTGATGTTGAAAAATTTGATGATGTGATTATTAAAATTGACAAGAAATTATTTGACGAAAACAAGCAGGGTATTTTGAAAGATTTCTTTAATTCCTGTTCAGATTTTATAAATAATTCTGAAGAGGAGCATCTCTCAGTTGATCCGATACTTGCTTTTTTAACTAATAAAAACTTAGATGCTGATTTAGCTAAACTTAGAGACTACATTGATAATAATCAAATAATTAAAATTTCATTCGATGAATTACAAAAAGTCTTAATTGATAAAGTTGATGAAGATGAATCAAATCAATCAGATTTTATAGTTGATTCAGCCGAGAATGAGAATATTTTTAGGGAAGAAGAAAATTCCGAAGAAAAAATTTCAGATTCTGTTTCTGATAATAAAGATGAAATACAAATAAAATCTATAGAAATTGGTGAAAATTTGTCATTGTTTGATGAAGAAGAATTAGATTCTAAAGAAGATAACTCATTGATTGAAAAAGATAAAACTTTATCAATTCCTATATCTTCAGATAATTTAAACTTTACTCCTGAAAATAAATCAGTTAAATCAAATAGAACCGCTGCGGATTTATTTGAATTTCTCACAAGAAAGGAAATTAACAGAATTCAGGATAATTTGTTTAATTCAGATAGTGAGGACTTTATAATAGTAATTGAAAAACTTATAAGTTCAGATTCATATACGGATTCATTAATTGTCTTAGATAAAGTAGTTAAATCTTACCAGATAAATGAGGATAGCAAGGAGTTATTTACACTTAAATTAGCCCTTCAGAAATTCTTCGAAAGCAGTTAGTATGTTTATTGATTACGCAAAAATTACTGTTCGCTCAGGCAAAGGAGGCGATGGTTTAGTTGCTTTTAGAAGAGAAAAGTATGTCCCTAAAGGCGGTCCTTCGGGTGGAAATGGAGGCAATGGCGGTAATATTTATTTAGTTGCTGATAAAAATGTTTCCACTTTACTTGATTTCAGGTATAATAAATTCTTTAAAGCTGAAAACGGTGAAAAAGGCGGCTCCTCATTAAAAGATGGTAAAAGTGGTAAAGATATCTTTATTAAAGTACCTGTAGGCACAATTGTTAAATCAGAAGAAACCCAGGAAATTTTATTTGATTTAAGTCAAGATGGACAATCTGTTTTAGTAGCTAAAGGTGGCAAAGGTGGAAGAGGGAATTCAAACTTCGCTACTCCAACAAGACAAACCCCTCGTTTCGCTGAACCAGGTAAACCCGGAGAAGAAAAAAATCTAATCTTAGAATTAAAGTTGATTGCTGATGTCGGATTAGTTGGTTTTCCTAATGCTGGTAAATCTACTCTAATCTCCACCATTTCTGCAGCTAAACCTAAAATTGCAGATTATCCTTTCACAACACTTGAACCTGTTTTGGGAATTGTTAATTACAAAGACTTTAATAGTTTTACAGTTGCTGATATTCCTGGTATAATCGAAGGTGCTCATAAGGGTAAAGGTCTAGGAATTCAATTTCTAAAGCATATTGAACGAACCAGAATATTACTTTTCTTAATTGATATTACTTCAGAAGATCATAAAAAAGACTTTAAAGTTCTCTACAATGAGCTTAAAAAATATAGTCCTAAGTTGATTGAAAAGAAAATATTAGTCGGTTTATCTAAAGCAGATCTTTTACAAGAGAAAGAGATTAAAAAATTATCTAAATTAAAATTCAGAAATATTAAAACTCCGACAATAGTTTTTTCTGCTGTAAGTGGATATGGCATCTCAGAATTATTAGACACTTTATGGTTAGAATTAATTTCTTAACAAAATTTAATTTTTATTCAGATTTAAAGTGACAATCAGTGCATAAATGATCATTAAGTGAATATCCAAAATCCACAAGATGAACAAAGTTTAATCCTTCGAGAGAGGTTTCTTTCTTACCATTAGCCAGTTCCTGTGAGATTATAATGTGACAGCTATTACAATCATTTGATATAACTTTACCATCATCGCTAAAGTGCTTTCCATCGTGGCATCTAAAACATCCTGGTGTGTAAGTATGAGCAATATTATCGGGGAATTTTTTCCAATTTGCCTGCATATAGGTGAAATAATTACGATTATAAATTTGTTGAGCTGATTGAATTGCCTGATTAATTTGTGATTTTTTTGAGTTGTAAACTTCAGGATAGTTAATCTGATAAAAATTCTCAATAATAAATCTTATACTATCATTTCCAATCTTTTTATTCGAATAATTTTTTTCAAGCGCCTGAACTATTAGACTTTTAATATAAGGTAGTTCTTCATCAATTCTGTTATTCGATAAATATAAATTTGCAGTTTTATCAGGTTGATAGAAAATATGTGAAGGTCGGTTATGACAATCAATGCAATCCATAAGTCTAAAATTTTCTTCAGGAATTTTTGATTTTGATAAGTCAAAGTCTTTTAATTTATATACCGTTTCTTTTCCATCTTTATCAACCAACTTAACCCACGGAATTTCCAATCTTCTATCATCTGAATGTGCATAATAAACTTTATTACTTATGTTCATATGCCAATGAATTCCACTTCCAGAACTATGAATATTATTTCCCCCGCCAATTTTAACAAGCATTGTTAATTTAGTTTTGGTGTTTTTTTCATCAGGGAGATAATATGTATAGTCAACTTTTTTTTCGCTAAAAAAGTGAGAAGGGGAATGACATTGTTCACAAGTTCCTTCTGCAGGACGTAATTCTTTTACTGGTGTAGGAATTGGTCTTGAGTATTTATTAAAAAGCACAGAATAAACCTGATAAGCACCTGAGAGTTTTGATTTTACATACCAACTTGTTCCTGAGCCAATATGACATTGAACGCACCCAACCCTTGAATGAGGGGAATCAAGGTAAGCTGTATATTCAGGTTCCATTACTTTATGACATACCAAGCCACAAAATGTATCTGTCTCTGTATATTCATAAGCTTTATAACTTCCAAACGCAGAAATTAGTAGAAAGAAAATTGAACCTAATGAAATAAAAATAAAAGCTTTTCTTTTTTGAGGATCATTTAAATCAATTAAAGGAAATCTTTTCTCCCTGAATATTCCTCTTTTTTCTCTTTTTCGTTCTCTGATAAGTCCATAGAAAAAAATAATTAAACCACTTATGAGAAATGATGGAAGGATGATGAAAATGATAATTCCCATATAAGGTTTATCATCTGGACTAGAAATATCGAGTATAAACAAGAATAAAATAAGTCCAAGACTTAATGCTGAAATTGTTAAACCGACTAAAGAAATCGGATTGTAGAAATAAGGAGGAAATATTTTTTTCATTTAATCCTCCGATTAATTATTTATTAATTAGAGTTTTCTTCTCTTTTTTTAATTTTCTCTAATTCAAGAGGATGTTCGTGAGCCATCTCTTCTTCTGTAAGTGTTCCTTTGAGCCAGGCAAGATTCATTGGATAAACATCCGGATTGAAAATTACGAAATAGAAATGCCAAACAACAATAGCTAAAAATGCCAACCACGCTTCATAATAATGAATAGTTCTTGCAATATCCCATTCAAGTTTAGTAAAGCTTCCTGCAATATCTGTATAAATCCACATAATCAGACCCGTTACAGACATTACTATTGTTCCCCAAACCAAAGCCCAATACTCAGCTTTTTCAACGTATGAGAATCTATCCAATTTAGGTTTCTGATTTGATAGTCCAAGATTGAATTTAGCGACTCCTATAGCATCTTTTACGTCCTGAAATCGTGGTAACAAATCAATTACTAATTGTTTGCCTCTTTGAGTAAAAATTATATAATAAATGTGATAAAGGCTAACTAAAATCATTGCAACTGCAGCAATTCTGTGAATTAGACTTCTATAGATAAATGCATCTGAACTTAAATCTTTAATGTAATTTACCCACCAGGATTCCGGAAATCTTAACATAAAGCCTGTAATAACAAGAACGATAAAACTTAAAGCCATTGTTGCGTGTTGTATTCTTTCATTAAGAGTCATTCTAAGATATAGACTATGACCATGTTTTTCAGCATGAATTTCACCCATCTGAATTTGTTTTTTCAACTTAGCTTTTCTAAATAAATCAATAGCATTATGGATAAACATTCCACCAACAATTGAAACAATCAAAACTATATAGATTGTAGCGATCCAATAAAGAATTGGTTCTTCTTCTTTATCTAAAGTAACGTGAATTGTTCCTGTAACAAAACGATTATTTGCTCCCGGATGACAAGAACCACAGGTTTTAACTAAATTGTCTTTGTGGACCATTGATGTAGGATCACTTGAAGGTTTTATGTTATGATACCCATGACAACTACCACAATTTGCAACTGTTGCAGAACCTCCTCTAAGCGCTAAACCGTGATATGAATCTGTAAAAGTTTCAATTCTATTTACAGGTAAACCATATCTTTCGGATAATCTAACAGAGCTATGACAGGGTGCGCAAACCATTGAAGAAACATTTTGGAATGCTACAGGTGAATTTGGGTCTGTGTGCTTAAGAATATTATGTTCTCCGTGACAACTTGTGCAAACAGGAGAGTCTATATTTCCTTTAGAAACAGCGACTCCGTGAATACTTTCCTCGTATTCTTTTTTGATTTCATTATGACAATTTCCACAGGTAGTAGGAATATTTAGTCTGTTTACGTGAGCACGTGAATCAGAACTTTTTAATACTATATGTGAGCTATGACAATCAATACAGTTTGCAGCGTTAGGATTACCTCCATGCAAAGAAGCACCGTGAACACTATTATTATATGCCTGAATAAATTTTGCTTTTGGATTAACACGACTTTTTACCTCAGGATTATCAAGGTGACAGGAAAGACAAAGTTTTTCTTGTGCGGATTTCATTCCTAATAAATTATTTTTAAAGGAAGATTTAGTTATCTGCTCCCGATGACACGTCAGGCAGTCTGGTGAGTCTATTCCATTTGTTTGCTTTGCCAAAAAGTGATTAGATTGAATGTATTCATCCTTTTGAACCGAATGGCAAGTACCACAAGCATTAGTTAAATTTTTTTCAGTCCATTTACTATTTTTTACTCGTTGAACGTCGTGAATGCCGTGACAGGATTTACAATTAATATCTTGTGATTTCCCAGTGCCTTTTGTAAATAAAATTTGTGGATGAAATTTATGTTTTGTTAGAGCATCTGAGTGACAGCTATTGCAATTAACTTCTTTTATATTTTCAGCGTGAGGAATATCTTCTGCACTAAATCCTTTATGACAGGTTACACAAGACAACTTAGAGTGAACAGACTTTTTATAAACATTTTCATCAACAAAAAGGGAAATAGTCTTTCCCTTTTTATCCATTGTAAGTTCTTTATCATTATGGCAACTCAGACAATCATCTACTGATTGAGCATTTATGTTTGAGGGCAAAATAACTAATCCGATTGTGAGGAGAGATATAAAAAGATGCAGAGGGAACATCTTTCTTTTAACAGTAATTATTTGCCTGAGTGCCATAAAATCTACTATTATTTTGTTTCTTTTAATGTCAACATCCAATCAACTAATTTTTTAAGGTCTTCTTCTTTACCCTTAAAGGCTGTTTTATGATCTTTTCCATTTAATTTTTCTTTTTTCATAAGATATTGTATCCAAAATTCAGCATTTTTACCTTCTTCAAGCTGTACTATGTCAATAGCATCTGATTTCTTGGATTCAATACCAACACTTTTTACAGTGTGGCACATATTACATTTATTATCTATGAAGATTTTTTTCCCATCAGGTTCATCAGTTTCAGCAATTGCGTAAGCAAAACCGTATAAAGCAACTATTGAAAGAACCAAAAGCAGATAAAGTGCTATATTTTTCATTTTAACCTCAATTTTTTTTGTTAAATCTTTTTACAAAATGAATACCAACAATTATTATTAAAAAGCTCAAATTTTTCAATTATTTTTATTTATTAAATGAAAAATTCTCATAATAAGTAAAAAAATGATTCGTTTTGCAATAATTGAAAATTTAAACATAAATTATATCATTTAGAGTAAACAGAGTCCTCAAGTATATCAGTCAATTTTATACTAATTTCATTGAGATCGAAGGGTTTATAAAAAATTTCATTAACAAAAGATTTGATCATATTTTCTGAATGCGATGCCTTTTTTGTATAGACATAGGTTAAAAAAATAGGAATTTCAGTATAACGATTTTTCAGATTTTCACAGGTTTTTATTAATTGTGAGTCAAGATCGTGGTCTAAAAATAAAACATCGTTTTTACTATCAAAAGAAAAAGAGTTTAGCATTTCAAAATCAGTTGTGACTACTAATTTATAACGACTTTGTAAATATACAAGAAGACTGTAGCACAGACTAAAATCAGGACTATATATGATTACTCTTTTCATATTGAATATTCCTCGAATAATATGCCAAAACAAGAAATCTTCAAAATTTTAATTATTTTACAAGAATTAGAAGAATATTGCCAAATATGAAATAAATTTATTTTTATTTTCTCTTAAATGAAAATGAATTTATAACTGTATATCCAATTCTTTCAGTTTTCTGTATAAAGTAGATAGACCTACATTAAGATTTTCTGCAGTTTTTTCTTTATTAAACTCATTTGATTCCAAAGCTTTGATAATGTAATCTCTTTCAAATCTCTTTACACTTTCTTCTAATGAGCCAGAGTATGAAAAATTAAATATATTTTTTGAAGGAACAATTGATTGAGGTAAATCTTCAATAGAAATAAACTCGTTTTTTGAAAAAATAACTGCTCTTTCAATAATATTTTCTAACTCTCTTACTTCACCTTTCCATTCGTGACTCACTAAAGCTCTCATAGCATCATTATCAATTCCTTTGATATTTTTATTAAGTTTTTTTCGATAGTAATCAAGAAAATGATTAGCTAAAAGGGGAATATCTTCCTCCCGCTCTTTTAAGGATGGTAAATGTATTTCAACAACATTAATTCTATAGTATAAGTCTTCTCTAAATCTTCCGTTTTTAACTTCTTCTTCCAAATTGCGATTAGTTGTTGCAATAAATCTAACATTCGCTGGTAAAGAAAGTGTAGTCCCAACAGGAGTATATTCTTTTTCCTGAATTGCTCTTAGTAATTTTACTTGTAATTGAGGAGGCATTTCACTTATTTCATCAAGAAATAAAGTTCCGCCTTCAGCAGCTTTTATAAATCCTTCTTTATCTGAAATTGCACCTGTGAAAGCACCTTTTCTATGACCAAATAATTCACTTTCAATTAAATTCTCGGAAATTGCTCCGCAATTAACAGCAATAAATCTTTTATTTTTTCTTTTACTATTGAAATGAATTGCTTTAGCTACTAATTCTTTCCCTGTGCCGCTTTTTCCACTAATTAAAACAGTTGAGTCTGTATCAGCTACTGCTTTAATCATTTCAAAAACCTTTTTTATTGCAGCACTTTTACCAATTATATGTTCAAAATCATATTGGCGATGAACTTCTTCTCTTAAAATTTTATTTTCTATAATCAAATCTTTTATTTCAAATATTCTTTTAGCTTTTAATATCAATTCATCAAATTCAATTGGTTTTAGGATATAATCACTTGCTCCGTTTCTTAAAGCTGAGATGGCTGTTTCCAATGAACCAAATGCAGTAATAATTATAACTGCAGTCTGAGGGTCAAGAGCTTTAACTTTTTCTAAAAGCTCTGTCCCTTTCATTGAAGGCATCTCTATATCTGTGATAATCAGATCGAAATGTTTCTCTTTAACTTTATTGTAAGCAACTAATCCATTTTCTGCTTTTTCAACAGAGAATCCTTCTGATTCTAAAACATAGGATAAATTATCTCGGATAATTTCTTCGTCATCAACGACTAAAATTTTATAACTCATATTTCCCTTATTGATTATTAATTGGTAATTTTATTGTAAATGTGGTACCTTGACCGATTTTACTTGATACTTTTATCTCACCTTGAAAACTTTTGACAATTCCATAACTAACCCAAAGCCCTAAGCCTGTTCCTTTTCCTTCTTTTTTTGTTGTAAAAAAAGGTTCAAAAATCTTATTAAGATTCTCTTCTGAAATACCAGATCCTGTGTCTGTAAAAATGATAACTATATAATCATCTTCAGCAAATGATTTGATTTTTATTTTTTCATTAAATTTATTTTTTTTCTCTGAGATTGCATCTACTGCATTAAGAAGAATGTTCAAAAATACTTGTTGAATCTGATCAGCAATTAAAGGCAGATTTGGAAGCATAGAACTTAAGTCAGATTCAAAGGTAATATCCTTTGCTTTTGTTCCGACTTTTGTTATTTCAATGGCTTCTATAAGAACTTTATTTATGTCTGTAAATTTTAATTCATAATTTGAAGGACGTGAGAAGTCAACCAAATCTCTAATTATTTTTGAAATACGTGTAATTTGATTTTTAACTAATCCAAGTTTCTCAATTACCAATGGTTCTTTTGTTGATCTTTGAGCAACTTGAACCAAAGCTGAAATAGAAGCCAAAGGATTTCCAACTTCGTGAGCTATTCCGGCTGCTAAAGTGCCAATGCTTTCCATTTTTTGTGAGTGAATTAATTGTCTTTCAAAGGAACGTTTTTCTGATAAATCTCTGTGTATTGCAAAATAACCAGTTACATTATTTTCTTTATCAATTATTGGAGAAATTAGCAATTGAGTATAAAATGGTTCTCCGTTTTTTTTACGATTTTCTACTTCGCCAACCCATACTTTACCACTTGATATTGTAGCCCACATTTTATCCCAAAATGAAGTAGGAAGTTTACCGCTTCCAAATACTCTTGGATTTTTACCTAATAATTCATCTTTCGAATAACCTGAGGCGATTTCAAAGGCACGATTAACATATATCATTCTTCCATTTAAATCTGTAATCTGAATAGGATTAACGCTATTCTCAGCAATATTGAAAAATCTAGTTAGTTCGATTTCCTTCTGCTTTTCTTCTGAAATATTTCTTACAGCAATTATGTATTGTTCTGTTTGACCATTTAAAAAAGGTATAAACGTAATATTTACATCCAGATAATTTCTGTTAATAAATAGTCTGGTATTTATAAATTTAGAAACACTATTCAATTTAACATCTGCAAAAACTTTATCTGCTTCATTTCTATCACATAATTCTATCATATCAAAGAAGTTTTCTTCTTTTTTCAATTCATTGGCTAAGTGTTCTTTAGCCAATTTATTGGTCTTTAATATTTTACCGTTGCTATCGACAATAAAATACATATCAGGGAAATTGTCGAATAAGCCAAAATCAAATTTTATTTCCGTTTGAAAATTGCTCATTAAGAATTAGTTATTTTTTGGGGCAAAAATAATTAAGTTTGAAGTATTGATTATAAGAAAAATTTGTACCGAAAGTGAGTTCCAGATTTTCAATTTTTGAAAATCATCCATCAATATGAGGAAATTATTTATCAAAAAAATCTTTTAACAAAATGATAAATTAAATATTTCATCTAATTTTAATGTTTATGAAAGTTGCAATTTTACAATATTCTCCGCTATGGGAGGATAAAGAATCTAACAAAAATAAAATTAAAAGAATTTTAGAATCATCGGATAAGAGATTTGACTTACTTGTTTTGCCTGAAATGACTTTAACTGGCTTCACAATGAATGCTGTTAATCTTGCAGAGTCAATAAATGGTGATACTTTTCAGTTTTTCTCTCAAATTGCCGTTCAAAATTCTTTTGATGTTTTAGTTGGAATAATTGAAAAATCAAAATCCAAACCTTTCAACACTCTACTTCATATAAATAATAAAGGTAAAATGATAAAACTTTATAGAAAAATTCATCCTTTTTCATACGCTAATGAACATAAATATTTTAATGCTGGGAAAAGACCAGCAATAACAAAGGTAAAGAATTTTAAAGTTGGTTTATCAATTTGTTACGATCTTAGGTTTCCGGAGCTATATCGAAAATATGCTAAAAAGAAAGTTCATTTGATTGTTGATATAGCTAACTGGCCTGATACCAGAATTGAACATTGGAGAGTTTTATTAAAAGCAAGAGCAATTGAAAATCAATGTTATGTAATTGGTGTAAATAGAGTAGGGAAGGATATAAAGTTAAATTATAATGGTTATAGTTCGGTTTTTGATCCAATGGGCAAAGAAATTTTATCCATAATTGATCGGGAAGGTTTGTTCATTACAGAATTCGATAAAGATTATATCAATCAAACAAGAGAAAAACTTCCTTTCTTAGAAGATATTAAGTTGATTTAATTGACCAAATTAATTTTAATATAGAATTTGTTATTAAAAATATGAAGAATTTTTCTCTGTGTCTCTGTGCCTCTGTGGTAAAAAAAATCACAGAGAGACACAAAGGGGTTAAAGTTAAAGTTAAAGTTAAAGATTATGAATAATTAAATAAGCTTGAACACAAATCCTAAGTTCAAAGCTTTTTTAATTTGAGTTCGTCTTGTTTGATTGATTTCGTGTAGTATTAAAACATTTAAATTGACATTCAGATAATCATTAACTTTTGCAGTAATAATATTATCCTATCTTACATCCCAAACATCAAAATCATTAAATCTGGTGAATAATCTTAAATATGAAGCATAAGTGGTTTGCGGAAGAAATTCATATTTTAAGACTGTTAAAGATTCCAAACCTGATTCAAGTCTGAATTTTTCAATTTTTTTCTTTAGTTGTCTCGTCATCCGAATATAGCGTAGCAAATTTATCTGCAAAAGTTTCCTGAAATGAAACTCCCAAACGAGTTATGAACATTTCTTCTTTTTTAAATAGAAAACCAATTGCTTGAGTCAGATAACCAGGATCAAAAAAATCAGCAGTTTGTAACTCTGGTGTAACTTTATAATCAAATCCTTTGGTTAAAGAAGTTCTGGCTGAAGCAGAAATATAAGGGTCAATAGCCCACCCAAGATTTTTTGACAATATAGTTTCGAAGAAGAATTCATTGTCAGTAGTTCTATAACCTTGAGATTCAATCTTGGTTCTTCTAAAAGCTACTTTAAGGAAATTTGCCCAGCGATAAGTGTCTTCAATTAAAATTAAATCTACTTTAGAAAAACTGTTGTATGATAATGAATTGGAACCCCCTTGAGACCAATCCTTAAATGAAATCTGACTGATATTAAGTCAAATTATGAAAGAAGGATTCCAACCGCTTTTCAAAGTTGTATCTACTTCTTTTTGTGCGAATGTAATAATTGGAAAAATCATCAGAATAAATAATGATTTAAGTAGCATAATTCAACCGATAATTTGTTTTAATGGGAAACTTCAGAGACAGCTTTGATTGAAAAAGGGAACTTAAAGTAATAAAAATCTTTATCCTCTTTTACAACTTTATCTTTAGTCAAAAAATATTTTTCAATTGAAGAATTATCTTTAGAATCAGGGTACAAAAAATATAGACCGTCTTCATATAAATATTTAACCCGAATTATGCATTAGAAATAGCCAAAGGGGGAAAAAAATTATCGATATTTTCAAACAATCCCTTAATCCAAGCTCTTCTTTCTGGCTTAACGGATAGTTTAAGGATTACTTTCCCCCCT
>Ga0308414_1000810_pt1 | contig 20404 bp, 19 predicted proteins | sample HotsprSampleOS50_FD_205667 | JGI IMG/M metagenome (GOLD analysis project Ga0308414, IMG submission 205667) | Hot spring phototrophic mat microbial communities from Octopus Spring, Yellowstone National Park, Wyoming, United States - 20090730_OS50 ...
AGAAACTGTCCGAAGTAAACTTTAGTTTACGAAGTCCCGATTTATCGGGATCAATTCCACTATGGTTCGATTATCCCGACAAGTCGGGACTGCTTCACTTCGTTTCGCAGAAACTGTCCGAAGTAAACTTTAGTTTACGAAGTCCCGATTTATCGGGATCAATTCCACTATGGTTCGATTAAAACATAATTGAAATTATCAGTTAGGTTTTAGTAAAAGTGGTCTCAATTCCACTATGGTTCGATTAAAACTGTCAATGGCACTAAAATACACGTAAGCAATAATGGGTCTCAATTCCACTATGGTTCGATTAAAACATATACTGTTTATCGAAACAGTAAAGAAGTAGCAAAAGTCTCAATTCCACTATGGTTCGATTAAAACTCGGTGGGACTCATTCAGATATAAAAAAGTTTAGAGTGTCTCAATTCCACTATGGTTCGATTAAAACCAAAATAAAATTAAAGGATGCAAGTTAATAAGATAAAGTCTCAATTCCACTATGGTTCGATTAAAACCAAACTTTTTTAGTATTTACAAACAAGGTAAAAAAAGTCTCAATTCCACTATGGTTCGATTAAAACTTAATAAGATAAATTAACTTGCAGTAACAGAAGCATGTCTCAATTCCACTATGGTTCGATTAAAACTTCAAACGGTAATAAATAACGGTGGCTTTGTAGAAGTCTCAATTCCACTATGGTTCGATTAAAACTGAAGATACAGCATTATCTTGGTACGAAAAGCCTGAGGAGTCTCAATTCCACTATGGTTCGATTAAAACCCAAAATATTTGGACTGGTATTACTCAAATGAATTTAAGTCTCAATTCCACTATGGTTCGATTAAAACATTGAAGTAAGAGAGTGTGAAATCTGTGGTGATTTAACGTCTCAATTCCACTATGGTTCGATTAAAACATTTTTATTGGTATTTATTTGTCAATAAGTTTAATTAGTCTCAATTCCACTATGGTTCGATTAAAACAATATCCGAAAGGAGTATCTGGGCTCAGTAATCCAAAGGTCTCAATTCCACTATGGTTCGATTAAAACAGTATCTTTTTTTGAAATTTCTAACTCTAAAATATTAGAATTTTTATTAAAAACAAATAAAATTTTTTGGCATAGGTATGATAATTTTCCTTGAACCTCATTTTTCTCAAAAACACGGGGGGGTTCACGGATTGTTTTTGAAGCAAAAACGCAATATTTCTCAACTTGGGACAGTGCTGTCTAATATTAGCCACAGGTTCAAGGAAACGGATACATTTTTTTAAAAAAAATCAACTTTTTTTTTATATAATTTTTAGTGTTAAGAGAAGAAGCGAAAAATTCAGATTATACTTATTCAGAAGTATTCTTTGGCATTGAATTAAAATAGACAGATTTTAATGTTGAATCAGAAAAACCTGTCCATTTTGTTTTTTCATCAGGGGGGAGTGGTTTAAAAGTTTCAACGAGTTTTTTAGAAGATTCGGATAAGGATTTAGTATTTTGTTTTTTATTTAATATTCCTTTGACGTAAGATAATTTTTTACTGATTGTTCAGCAGCAATGTAAAATGCGTTTTTAACTTCATCAAAAGAAAATGCGCTGATGAGTTTTTCTAATAGCTGCAATTCTGCAACAGAGGGGTTTGGTTAAAATTGAAAGGATTAACGAGATTATGAAGAAATTATTTCAAAAATTTTTCTTATTGGAAAAGTTTCGGGAGATTTTGGATACGGTTCCAGATACGAAAAGGAATTATAAAAATGTGATGGGAAGATTTAAAATATATAAGCCCTTAAAAGATAAGGGCTTACCAGAGAGCTGGCGAAGGGATTTGAACCCCCGACCTGCTGATTACAAGTCAGCTGCTCTACCAACTGAGCTACGCCAGCAATAATAACAAATAATATCTTTCTATCTTGACTGCTGATTATCCCGACTTGTCGGGACTGCTCTAACATCTGAGCTACGCCAGCATTTCAAAATTTCTTCTTTCACTTCCTGCTGATTATCCCGACTTTGTCGGGACTGCTCTAACATCTGAGCTACGCCAGCATTTCAAAATTTCTTCTTTCACTACCTGCTGATTATCCCGACTTGTCGGGACTGCTCTACCAACTGAGCTACGCCAGCATTTCAAAATTTCTTCTTTCACTACCTTCTGATTATCCCGACTTTGTCGGGACTGCTCTAACATCTGAGCTACGCCAGCATTTCAAAATTTCTTCTTTCACTACCTGCTGATTATCCCGACTTGTCGGGACTGCTCTACCAACTGAGCTACGCCAGCATTTCAAAATTTCTTCTTTCACTACCTACTGATTATCCCGACTTTGTCGGGACTGCTCTAACATCTGAGCTACGCCAGCATTTCAAAATTTCTTCTTTCACTACCTGCTGATTATCCCGACTTGTCGGGACTGCTCTACCAACTGAGCTACGCCAGCATTTCAAAATTTCTTCTTTCACTACCTACTGATTATCCCGACTTGTCGGGACTGCTCTAACATCTGAGTTAAGCCAGCAATTTCAAAACTTGAGTTGCAAAATTAAATGTGTTTTTAATATTTATCAAATTTATTTGTTTAGTTCTTCACCAAAATCAGAATTTTTTGAGTAAATTCTGAATTGAACCATCTTTTGACGAATTTTTTTAATTAATTCAAACACTAATTCTTCGAATTCAAATTGTTCGCCGGGATTTAATATCATACCAGATTTTGAAGCAACAAAACCTGCAACTGTATTATAATCATCTGACTCAGGCAGTTTGTAATTAAAAGTTTCATTAAAATCACTAATGTTCATAGTGCCTAAAACATAATATTTGCCATCAGTACCTTTATTGTATTCAGTAAACTCTTTACCTTCAGGTCTAATTTCGCCGATTATTTCTTCTAAAATATCCTCCATAGTAATCATCCCTTCTGTGCCTCCATATTCGTCTGTTACGATTGCAACACGTTGCCCTTGTTTTTGCATTTCTTTAAGAGTTTGGAAAATGGGTTTATTTTCCGGGACAAAATAAGCGGGTCTCATCAGTTCTCTAAAATTTATCTTATTTCCTGAAATTGAAACCTTCATTACGTCTTTTGTATGCAACACTCCAATTATATTATCAATTGTTTTTTCGTAAACTGGAATTAGTGTATGTCCGGTTTGAATTATTTTTTGAATATTAACTTTATCATCATCCATTATATCGAGTGCTACCATTTCTGTCCTTGGAATCATTACTTTTTCTACTGTAAGATCAGTTGTTTCAAAAACGTTTTCAATAATTTCTTGCTCAGTTTGGTCAACAGTTCCTGATTTCACTCCGTCAGAAATAATATCAAGTATTTCATCTTCAAATGGTTTTGTCTCACTAAATGCTGTTTTTTCTTTAAATGGTTTAAGAATTAGATTTGCCAGAAATGTAACTGAATTTGAGAACACTGATAAAATTCGAGAAAGGAATAATACTTTTCGGACAGATTTCCTTCCGATATAATCTGAATATTTGAATGCAATTGATTTTGGTATTAATACATTAAAAATTAGTACAATAAAGGTAAGTGAAAGTGCAGTAATCAATAAAGAAAGTATCATCGCAACATCTTGTAATCCCTCATATTGCCTTATGAAATCAAAGAGATAATCATTGATTATTAAGTAACCTATTATGCTAATAATAACAAGATTAATAGTATATAAAAAGTTAACCGAGCCATATACTTCATCCTGAGTATGGAGAAACTTCTCAAAAATTTTTGCATCCGGGTCACTGTTTTCTTCAAGTTCACTAATTTTATTTTCGCCGAATGCACCTAAGGCAATTTCAGAAACTGATAATAAAAAATTTATTATTAAAAGAATAATTATTATAGGAATCAGTAGCATTAAACTCCGTTTTTGTGAAAGAAATACAGCACAAAAATAGTATTAAAGTAATTTCAATCATAAGTTATATTTGAAGTGTTAAATAATTGTTAAATAATATTATGAAACCAAAACAGGTAAAAATTTTAAACAAAGAAATTATTTTTATTAAATGGGATAATGGTAAAGAATCTAATATTTCTTTAAAATATCTTCGAGATGAGTGTCCTTGTGCTAATTGTAAAGGAGAGACTATTCTTTTGAAAACATATCGGCCTCCTAAATTAAATATTGCAACTCCTGATATGTATGTAATTGAAAAAATTGAGCCGGTTGGGAATTATGCTTTGCAAATTCATTGGAAAGATGGACATAATACAGGTATTTATTCTTGGGAGTATCTTTTAAAACTTGAAACAGATGAGAAAGAAAATAAGCCGCAGAATTATGAGCCATTGATATGATATCTAAAAATGACATAAAATATTTTGCTTCATTAAATCAAAAAAAGTTCAGGAAACAGGAAAAAAGATTTTTAGCTGAGGGGTTAAAAATTGTTTTGGAGGGAATTGAAAGCTACTACCCCGCTGAGTTAATATTAGCTACCTACGAATTTGCTGAGAGTAATCAGAAAACTATAAAACTTCTTAAAAGAAAAAATCTAAGGACCGAATTATTAAGCTCACAGGATTTTCAAAAATTATCTGATACAAAAAATCCTCAAGGAATAATTGGAGTATTCAGATTTGACAAATTAAATTTTTCTACTGTAAAAGAACTTCCAAACGTTTTGGTCTATATTGATAACGTTTCTGATCCTGGAAACTTAGGTACAATTTTAAGAAATTGCGATTGGTTTGGAGTAAATGAAGTATTGATTAGCACAAATTCCGCTGAGTTTCTTAATCCAAAAGTAATACGTGCTTCGATGGGCTCTGTGTTTCATTTAACTGTTTATGATGATGTAGATTTTAATTCATTGTTTGAACTCAAGTCCAAAGGTTATAAAATAATTTGCAGTGATTTAGAGGGTGAGAATATTTCAGAAATAAAATTCCCTGATAAGTTTATTATTACTGTATCATCAGAATCATTAGGTCCTTCGGAAGAGATTGTTAGGGTTGCCGATAAATTCATTACTATTCCTAAGTTTGGGAATGCTGAATCACTTAATGTTGCTGTTGCCTCAGGGATTATTTTGTCAAGGATAAGATTCTAATTTTCTTTTATTTTTTTACCACAGAGAAACAGAGACACAGAGTATATTTTAGATTTTCTTTATGGTAAACATCCTCTATTAACACAAAGCTCACAATATACGAACAAAGAAATCAAAGATTTTAATCAGTGTAAATCAGTCGCATCTGTGTTTTCTGGGTGCTATTATTTTTTTTACCACAGAGAAACAGAGACGCAGGGAATATTTTAGATTTTCTTTGTGGTAGACATCTTTTATTAACTCAAAGCTCACAATATACGAACAAAGAACTCAAAGATTTTAATCAGTGTAAATCAGTCGCATCTGTGTTTTCTTCGTGCTATTATTTTTTTACCACAGAGAAACAGAGACACAGAGGAAAAAATAACATATACATTACTTTTTTTTATTTCTTATCAGCATAAAAAGAAAGAAAATAAATGCTTGAAGTAAAATAATTGTTGCACCACTTGGGATATCCAAATAATAAGAAAATAATAACCCAAAAAATGCAGAGGTAATTCCAAGAAGAATAGACATTAAAGTCATATTAGAAAATTTTTTGGAGATTACTCTTGCTGAAGCAGAGGGAATCACAAGAAAAGCGGCAATTAACACAATTCCAACAACTTTTATCGAAACTACAATAGTTATTGCTATCATTATATTAAGTAAATAATCATCAAGAACCACTTTAATCTTATCTGTATAAGCAAGTTCCCTATCAAAAGAAGAATAAGCCCATCTTTTCCAATAAGGGAAAAGTAAAATTGATAAAGCAGATAAAATAGAAGTTATTAAAATATCATTATTATTAACGGCAAGTATTGAACCAAAAAGGTAATTGAAAGCGTCGCTGGAATAATTTTTTTTAAGAGAAATAAAAATAATACCTAAAGCCATTGATACAGAGAAAAAAATTCCAATTGTTGTGTCCTCAGCTAAATTAGTTTTTTCTTTTACATAAGTAATTCCAATGGCAATCAAAATAGTAAAAGGTAAGGCAATCAGTAATGGTTCCTGATTAAAGAACAAACCAATAGCAACTCCACCGAATGCTGCGTGTGCAAGACCACTGCCTAAAAATCCCATACCTCTCTGAACAACAAAAACACCAAAATAACTTGAAAGAAATCCAACCAAAGCACCTGCAATAATTGCTTTTTGAAGAAAAGGGATAGTAAAAATTTCAAACATTAATTTTGTTCCCTTAAATTGTGCTTATGACCAATATGTCCGAATGCTACTCTCAAATTATTTTCACTCAATGCTTCTTTAGGTGAATCAAAAGCAATCTGATTTCTATTAATAAGCAAAACAAGATCTGAATGGTGATGCGCAACGTGCCAATCGTGAGTAATCATAAGAATTGTAGCACCAGTTTTACTTTGATAACTTTCTAAAAGATTATATAAATCAGATTCACCTATCGCATCTATTCCAGTTGCAGGTTCGTCAAGAATAATAAGTTTGGGATTTCGGACAAAACTTCTTGCTAAACAAACTCTTTGCAATTCACCACCAGATAAGGTTGAAAGTGATCTCTCAGCAAGATGTTCGGATTTAACAAGTGATAGAGCTTCATAAGCGAGATTTTTAGATTTACCTTTAATACTCCACGGCCATTTTTTTATTAACCCCGATGCAACCAATTCAATTGCAACTGCAGGAAATTTCCTATCCATTGTTTTTATTTGAGGTACATAGCCAATTAATGAAGGGTCAACTTCATCAGGACTTTTTCCAAAAACAGAAATGCTTCCTGAATAATTATTAATCAGACCAATTATTATTTTTAATAAAGTTGTTTTCCCTGCTCCATTAGGTCCTACGATTGAGACAAACTTACTTTCAGGAATTGCAATATTAATATCTGATAAGACGGAAATTCCGTTGTAATTGAAAGATAATTCTTTGGTTTCTACAATAAATTTCATTTTAGAGCTTGTTCAATAATTGCCAGATTATAATTCAAGATGCTAAAATAATCATTTAGTTCATTAGAGCCTCCAATCGGATCAAGATCAAAATAATTAATACCAACTGATTCAGCAAGAATCTTTGTTGTTCTATCGCTGTGCTGTTTATTAGTAAAAATAGCTCTTACTTTATTTTCTTTTACAAGTTTCATTATTTTTTTCATTTCTTTCGGAGATAATACTTGACCTGGTGAAACCTCAAGAAAGCCGACAATATTAAATCTATATCTATTGAAGAAATAATTGTAAAATGGATGAGAGGAGAAAATGTTTTTATTTTCGATTTGATTAGTTTTTAATTCAATAATGCTATCAATTTCTCTCAACTTATTTTTGAAGAGTGTTGCATTTTGGATAAAACTATCTTTTTTATCAGGGAAGTAATTAGAAAGCATCAGAACAATATTTTCGATCATACCGTAAACAGTTACAGGGTCTGTCCAAAAATGAGGGTCAAATCCTTTATGAGTATGAAAGTGATTATGATGATTATGTTTGAATAAAGACTCCGAAATATCCATTCTTAAACTATCGGGCAGATAATCGGAAAATTGAATTTTATTTTTAACATCGAACTTTGAAGCCCATCCATCAAGGTCTTTATCTCCATAAATAAACAATTCTGCACTTTGCATTTTAATTAAATCTGAAGGGATTAATTCATAAGTATGCGGATCAACTGAAGCGGGTAAAAGGACATCTATTTTGATTTCATCTTTTACAATTTCATCCAATATAAATTTAAAAGGATAGATAGTTACAAGGATATCAACTTTTTCACTTTTCTTAACACAGGAATTAAAAATTAAAAAAGCAGTTATTAAAACAAAAAATTTTTTCATCAATTCTTTTTTGAGTTTAACTTTCTAAGCATAAAATAAGAACCAAGTAACACAAATGGGATGCTTAACAATTGTCCCATATTTAAAGGCAGAGTTGCTTCAAAAGCAGATTGATTTTCTTTAAAGAACTCTACAAAAATTCTGAACCCAAAAATAAGAATGAGAAACAGTCCAAAATTTGAGCCTTCTTTCAATTCAGATTTTTGTCTGTAGTAGTTTAAGTATAAAAAGATAGCAGATGTTAAATAAAAAAATGCTTCATAAAGTTGGGTGGGATGTCTTGGTAAATTATCAACTCTAAGAAAGATAAATGCCCAACTTATATCAGTAGGTTTTCCATAAATCTCAGAATTAAATAAATTACCTAATCTAATTAAAGCACCACCAAGTGCGACTACAATTACCAAACGATCCAGAATCCAGAGAAGATTTTGACCTTTCATTTTTTTTGAAAAAATATAAAGAGCAGTCAATATTCCGATTGCGGCACCGTGAGAAGCGAGTCCACCTTGCCAGACTTTAATTATTTCCAAAGGGTTAGAGAGGTAATAATCAGCGTCATAAAACAGACAATGCCCAAGTCTTGCACCAATAACAGTACCTAAAATTACATATATAGAAAGTTTATCCAAGTCCTCAAGCGGTTTATGTTCCTGTTTATAAATTTTTTGCATAATGATATAACCAAAGACAAAAGCAAGTGCGAATAGAAGTCCATACCATCTGATTGAAAGAGGACCTAAACGAATTATTTCGGGACTAACTGTCCACCAAATTTCAGCAATGTTCATAGAATTTTTTTTTGTTTTCTTAAATATAAAAATGTTAGGGGTTTTATTTAATGAGACTTCTGAAAAATTATCTTGCTGATAATATCTTGGGGTCGTTGGAATATAACAATTTTACACTTCGACTTCGCTCAGTGTATCTACTTCAATGACATTTTCATTCATAGTACCCGATTGTATTGCCACTCAGTTTACTTTTTTAATGTTTAATAACTAATTTTTATAAGTCTCAATAAAATAATTACTATCTCGCTATTTCTCATATTCAGCAATAGCCATTTTTTCTAATTGAGCTTTCATTTCTTTTGGAAGGGTAACAGTCTCATAATATTTACCATCCTTCCCTTTCTCATCTGGTGCAGCAATAAATTTTCCATTATTACCATCAACAATTCTGAATCCTTTTATTAATATTCCATCATCTGTTTCGATGTCAAAAAATGCTAAGGTCTTTCCACCACTTAGTTTGTTCATTCTTGTGATTCTCATTTTTTCACCTCGTATATTTTTTGTGTTGTTTGATGTAAAAATAAATTTACATTTACAGTAATCAGTATCATCAAATGATACTTTTTCACTCTATATAATTTCGTAAAGTACCTTTTGCAAGGTTAATAACCATTTCCTTTAATTCATCTGGTTGTAAAACTTTTACGCCTTCTCCCCTGCTTACAATCCAGCCTGCAATTTCATTCAGAGAATTTACTGTGCATTCAAATATTATTGAACCATCATCCTGCCTGGTAATTTTTTGTTCTGCAACAAGCATTCGGGGTTTAACCCTTTCAGCCCAATATGATGAAAGCCAGAGTTTAACATTGTGCTTTTCCTGACCAAGCCAGGTTTTCCAGGAATACTTGAATAAATCTGAAACATCATAATTGTCTTTCGAAAAATTCTTTCCAGTTGAACGAATGCTGATGATTTTATCAATCAAATATTGTTTCATCTTTCCATCGTTGCCTGCAAGTAGTCTCCAGCTTCCATCGCTTTGAAATATCAACAGCGGTTCAACTTCTCTGTTGCGTTCTATTTCAGACCCAATTTTATTGTAATCAATCATTGCAATTTCCTGCCTGTCAATGCACAACTGAATATTCACCATAATACTCAGTGAATTGTGACCCATTTTTTCAACAAGTAAAGATGTTGATTTATCTAAAGAATAATCATTGTGATTAAGACTTGTATAATCCAAAATAATGTCAACTAATTTATCTTTTGTTAAATGGGAGCTTAAACAAATTCCCTCTTTTCTGTTTGAATGAATATCAATTCCATAAGAGCGCAAATCCTGTAAATCCCGTTTGATAGTTAATTCTTCAACTTCGAAAAAATCAGCAAAGTCAGAAATGCGGATTGGTCTTTTAGCATCATCGGAAAGACAGATACCAAGAATTTCAATCTGCCTTTTGAATTTGGTTTGAAAATCGAACATAGTTGCACCCCAATAAATAATCTTCTGAAAAATAATATACAGTTAAGTTAAATCATATTTTCTTCTAATGAATAATTGTCTTTTTTTGAAAGCGGCTCTTAGAATTAGTATCATTCAATGATACTGTTTGCAACAAGTTAATGTAATAATTTTGTAACATAAAACTAATGGAGGGTTAAAATGCAAATTCAAATTCTTTCTTTCAACAAGCACAGAAGGTTATCAATTGTTCAGTTCGCAACTACAGAGCAGAATACCTTTGATTACATCTCCGGACCCATAGCAATTTCAAAAGAATTCATTGAGGTTCGTGAAGTCAGTTTGTCGGGAAATGTTAATAATCTTGAGTTGGTTAATCATTCAGACAAATTTATTTTCTTTATGGATGGAGATATTCTTGTCGGTGCGAAACAGAATCGTGTACTTAATACAAGTGTATTAGTCGCGCCTAACTCGAAACTAAATTTACCTGTAAGTTGTGTTGAACAAGGACGCTGGAGATCAGTTTCAAGTAAATTCAGACCATCAGATTATATTTCTCCTGATATTATCCGTGCCAAAAAACTAAAAGCAGTTACAGGCAATCTGAAACGAGGCAGAGGACATTTTGCAGATCAGAGTGAAGTGTGGGATTCAGTAAATGAATTTTCAGCTATGCTTGATTCTTATTCGCCAAGTTTTGATTTAGCTGAAATCATAGATAAGAAAAAAGATACATTTGAAGATTTCATAAACAACTTCCCTATTGACAACCGTGCAAATGGTTTAGCTATTTTTACTGATACATTGCCTTTGAGTATTGATTTGTTTAACAGAATTGATATCTATCAGGAATACTATCCAAAGCGATTAAGAAGTTCTGCAATGGAAGTTTATAATCTTTCTGATAGAGAAAATCCAATTACAGAAGCTGAGGCAAAATTCAAGACTCTGAATCTTTTTGATGAATTAGAAAAGGCAGAATACACAGTTCACAACGGAGTTGGAGTAGGAACAGAGAAAAGATATGAAAATGAAAAGTTTGCAGCAATGGAATTATCATATAACAATCATCTGATTCATCTCGCATTATTAAATCTGGAAAAAGTTAATTGATTCTTGCTTTGAATTATTCTGTTTCAATATTAAAAACCCTCGCAGCTTTGGGGGACTGCGAGGGAAGAGACTATTTCAATGCTGTCCAAAATAAACTTAAACTTGACCAATAAACTCTGATTTTAGTTTAAAATAAAAGAAAATAAATTCATTTTTATTTGAATCAATTATAAAAATTTATTACTCTCTTATGATTAACAGGTTTTAATTAAATGTGGCTAAAGCCCATAATATCTTAGTTTTTACAATAAGGGGCTGTCTAAAAAGTTAATTTTCTTTGTGTCTTGGTGTCATTGTGGCAAATCAAATATCATCTACAAACAGAATTCAAAATAACAGCCACAAAGTCACCAAGTCACTAAGTAACACAAAAAATTTCTTAGTCAGTCTGTAAAAAATTAAGAGCAGGAACAGGCTTTAGCCACATAAATAAATTTATTTTACACAGATGTGAACCATTTTGAATAAACTATATCACCATCTTTAAATACCATCAAATTTCCCTTTGAGATTTTCATCCAACTTTCATTTGTAAGTGGATCAGTTGCTATGATGAATCCTCTTTGAGTGGGTCGTTTTTCTTCAGCTAAATTAATTACGAAATCTTCATCAACTAATCTTACAACATGAAAAGGTGCTTTTCTAAAAACATAATTTAAATCTCTCCACCCATTCTTATCTCTGTAACAAAACAAATACTCTCCATTGCTCATCAAACAGTTCAAACTTCCATTTGAATTGATTTCAAGTAATTGTTCGTGAGGCCAATCAAAATCAGCTTTATTCCAAACACTAATATTTTTTGCTGAAATTTTTTGCATTAAATAACAAAAAATATGTTCTGAGTCAGTTTCTCCGTCAGGATAGAATTTTCTCAATTCAAATTCGTTAAAGTATCTGATAGTACCATTATGAGCAAAAACATAGTCTTTGCCATTTAGTTCTCTTTTAAAGGGATGAGTGTTATTTAAATTTTCCGCGCCTATTGAAGCATTTCTAACGTGAGAAATAAAAATTTTAGATTTTACTGAATTCTTACTGATTAAAGATTTAGCTTTAGTACTAATTGCTGAACTAATTGGTTCTTTAATTATTTTCGCTTTAAAATTTTTATAATAAGCAATGCCCCATCCATCAGGGTTGTGCTTTCCTCTATTTCTAAAACCACGGAAAGAAAAGGTTGGTGATACTTTTTCGTTAAAATTTAATCCTAAAAGCTCACACATATTCTACTCCTTACTTTTTGTTTTTTAAAATTAATTTCACTTCTTCAATCGTAAAAGGCGGTTTTCTTATATGAACAATTCGATGACAAGTCGGACATAAGCTTACCAAATCATTTATATTCGTTATTCTTACATCACCTTCACTCAATGGGTTTTTATGATGACATTCAATTAAATGCTTTCCATTTATTTCCAAATGAAATCCGCAGACCTGACAAGTATAATTATCAAGCTCTTTTCTTTTGTTTACAATATCTCTGTTACGTGTTGTATGTAAATAAACTTTATCTTGTTTATAACCTTCTTCAGCTTCGAGGTCTTCGAGATCAAAAACTTTTTGGACATTTCTTTTTGGTTTTAATTCTATCCTTTTCTCAACACTTTCATAGAGTGTTTTAAGCAAATCAATAAACTTGTCCTGTAATTCATCAAGAGTAGCATTTACTACAAAGAGATATCCAGCCTTTTGAATTGTGGGATTAGAATGTAAATAAACTTTTTGATCTTGTACTTGTTCACGATATTCTGCTGGTATTTCATTATAGTATTCAAAAAGTTTATCATAAATACTTTTAGTAAAAATGTTTGTTGGTTTTGCAAGATACCAGGTATAGAGATTTTTATTTTCAACAACTCTTGTTAAATCAAGTTGAGCAAGTTTTCTATTTCCATTTTCAATCACATAATGAAAAGGATTTCCAGCCCACTCTCTGAAATGACAATGGAATCTTGGTGGGATAGTTACAACAGAAAATACTGACCAGCCAAGAATAAACTGAACATCATCTTCTCTGACTGTGTTATGAAAAAATTCTTCAACTGATTTCTGAAAGAATTCTCCAAATTCCATAAAATCATTTTTAGTTTTTAGCATAAACCCTCCTATTTGTTTTCTAATTCAGTGATCTGAATAAAATCTTTTTTATGTGGTTCAATCAATTTTCTGTTTTGATCCGGCAAATTATTTTGCAACAAATTTTGTAAACGATAGTCAATGTTTTGAATATCATAATAAATGTTTTTATAAGTATTATATCTTTTAATCCAAATACTTTTATGAGACGAAATTTCTTTCTTCAGTTCATTTCCAAGCTCAACCAAATTATTAGCAATTTCATTGACACGATTTTTATATTCCGAACCTGATAAATATTCATAGACCATTTGAACCGCTCTCTCTTTTGCCTGATTATTTAATTTAAGTACTGATATTCTTATTAAACTCTCTCTCAAAGTATAAGTAATTGGCTCCAGACTTATCGGGCTTATCACAAAAACATCTTTTTCAACAAAATAAAAATTCTTTTTTGACGGAAATGCATTTGTTACCAAAACAGCAAAGTCAGCTTCCCTTAAAAGTTTTGCATTCTTTGTCTGTTGAATATGTTTTTTATCAAAGTTCTTAACCTTCTTGCATTCATAAACAATCTTTCCTGCTTCAGATTTGCCATCCAGAACAATTTGAATAATGTCACCACCTTTTCCGGTATGTAAAAATTTATCAATGGGATAAAGCTCTCGTAACTTTGCCAGCAATTTATTTTCTTCAAGCAAACCTTCAATCTGAGGAGTAATTCCTTTTTCAATTTGTTCTTTTAATTTTTTTATTTCTTCATTAGCTTTTTCGTACTTTGCAGCAGATAATTTCAAACTTGCCTCAAGTTGTTTCATTTTATTTTGTGCCTTTTTGAACTCCGCTTCTTTTTTCTGAAACTCTTTACGCTGAAGCTTGATTTCAGATTCAACTTTCTTCTTTATTTCAGTTTTTAACTTTTCCTGGAAGTTTTTCATCAGCTCCATTTTCTGCTTCTTTAATTGCTCTTCAGCTTGTTGTTTTAATTTTTTCCTTTCCTCAATTATTCTTTTTTCAGCTTCTTTCATTCTCTTTTCATAAAGTTTTTGCTGCTGAATAAGTTTTTTCTGTTCAGCTTCAAGATGCTTTATGTGCTCTTGTTTATCTTTCCATAAACCTAAAGCTTTATCGTACTCTTCCTGAGTAAGTGGTTTACCGCAAACTGGACATTTAAATTTATCAGTCATTTTTACCCTCTTAGTTTTGTGAAACTTAATTTATCCATACTGAAGAAAATGGTTCGATATAAGATTGGTATTGCGATGAATATCAGTTGATCAAAATCAGAAATAAAAGTTACATTATCAAAAACCAAAAATATTTTTAATTCCGGTTTCATATAATCTCAAATTTTCTATTTCAAAATTCTTTAATAAAATTTTTTTAAAAGGGAATAAACGTTGTGGAAATGTTTCTGTAGAAGATAGGAGGAAGAAAAATATTATTTTATAAAAATTTTGTGACTAATCAATTTATTATATCTATAATTAAATTAATAATTATTAAAGTTATCAAAATGATGTTTAAAGATTTTAACAAATTATTTTTTTCGATTAGATAAGAATTAAGTATAGTTTCAAAATCATTTATTTTTTTTAGTAAATTGTTATCAAGCTCTTGAATAAATAAGTTTTTATTATCATTAATTTGTTTAATAATTTCTGCCTTATAATTATCTAAATCATCTTTCAAATCCTTTAAAGTAGGAACAATATCTTTTGTATCTTTTGCAAATTTCTCCAATTTTTCAATTTTTTCTTTTAAGTTATCAAATTTTTCAGATAGGTCAGTATAAAATAATTCATTCATCAATTCTTTAAGTTCTCTTATAGACTCTTCAGAAATTTTTTTATTCTCTTGATTATTCATTTTTATATTCCTAATTGTTTATCTAAGTTCAACAATTGATTAGTCATCAATCCTAATTTTATAAAATTAAAAAATTTTTTCTCTGGTAAATCATTTGAATTGATTGACTCAATTAAAGATAATTTTTCTTCAATAAAACTATTTATCAAATAATTATAGAATTTTTTTGCTGTTTTAGAATCATCTTTTGCAAGTTTTAAATCATTCCTAAATAATGCACATTCCTTTAATATATCTTGTTTTATTTTATTAAATACTGTTTCGTAATCTAAAATTTTGTCATTAATAGTTTTAATTTTTTTATTTAAATAATGTATTTTCTGTTGTATTTCTATTTTTTCATTATTAATCCTTTCATTCCTAATCCTATACATTTCCTTTTTACAATCATATAATATTTTTTTTAATTCCTGTCTAATATTGTTATTATAATATTTATAACCCCGTCCCAAGAATAAATTAAAAAATATTTTAATCTTTTTTAAATATTTTTTTTCCAAATCGATTATCTTTTCATCAAGAACTTTTCTTATTTTATTAAGTTTTTCTTCTTTTTCAGAATAATTATTTTCGTTTAGATATTTTCTAACTTGAAAAATTAAATAATATTTAAAGTTATAAATATTTGAGCGAATATTTTTAATTTTTTCTTGCTCCTCCAATTTAAAAGGTTTAATTTCAAATTTAGGATGTTTTTTATTTAGTTCTTTAATTTCTTTTTCAAAAATTTCTAATTGATTTTGATAACTTTTAATATTTTTTTTATAAATATCTATTTTATATAAAATACTTTTTTTGTTTTCAACTAATTCATTAATTTCTTTCTTGTATTTGTCTTTTAGTTGCTTAATAACAATATCAATCGATTTATAAAATTTTGTCATTTCTATAAAACGACTACTTTCTGAAGAGGAATTATTAATATCTTCTAATAATTCATTAATTAATATCTCATTAAGACTTGATATGTCGCTGAATAAATTTGGATAGTTCTGATTAAATTTCAACCAAGAATCTCCAAATTCAATTGGGTAAACTTTTAAGTTATTTGGAAAATCTTTGATTGAATTTCTTAATTCACTATAGACTCTCTCTAAAAATCTATTTTTTTCAATTTTTTCCTTTTGAATCCATTCTTTTTCTGATTCATTTGAAAAGGTATATGTAAGAATTAAACGAAATTTAGAAGGTAAAATTTTATATCTATTAATTTCTTTGACATCAAGGTTATTAAATCTTCCAGCGAACTGATTAGAAGATTCAACAATCAAAATTAAATCAATAAAAGGTATAACATTTTTTACAACATTATTAACATAAGACATTTCTTTTTCATCACTAGAATTTACTCCGGGTAAGTCTAAAATATTTACATTGAGTTTTTTAAATTTTTCGGAAAAATAGCATTTGGGAATTTTTATCGCAATAAAAGATTGATTATTTAAGTCTGGTAGTTGATAATTGTTGTTTTCAACTTTATTTCGAATTTCGATTAGTTTATTCTGAAGTTCGTTAATTGTTAATACAAGTTCTTGAGAATCAAACTCTTTAAGATAAAATTTATCATCATCTTTATCGGAAATTAAATATACAAAAACAGAGGAAGTTACGCTTTTTCCTTTGGGTCTACCAGCACGTAAAATCTTATGTAATGGACTATTTTCATCAATTCCTAATAGTTTTAGTATTAATGTAGTTTTTCCTACTTGGGGATATCCAAAAACTGCTACATTGATAAAACCTTTTGAATTATTTTGATATAAATCCTTAACTAAGTTTGATTTTAATTCACCGAGAAAATTTTTGTGACCAATGTAAGCCCAATTAAGTTTTGATTTGATTATTTCATCTATAGCTTCTGAAATCATTTTGATGAAACTAAAAACTGCCTGAGTTCAGTTCTTTTATCTTTAAAGTCAGATAAAGCTTTAACTAAACTTTCTTTTCTGCTAAACTCTTTTGATAAATTATATCTGTTCTCTAAAGATTCTTTTACTTTGTTATACAATAAATTCATTAAATCATCAAATAACTCCATATATTTACCATAAAGATGATCAGTAATTTGATTTATAAAATATTTTGAATCCTCTAGATTTCTAATATCAGACTTATCAATTTGATTTAGTAAACTTTTGTACAAATAACCTACAGCGAATAAAATACCAATGCCGGTTCCTATTTGAGTTGCTAAAGTGGCCTGATTTGTTGTTTGAGTTAAAGCGGTAATTAAATTTGGTATGGAATCTAATTTCCCATCGTAAGCTGCATCTAAACCGAGTATAACTCCTATTCCCTTAATTATTGTAGAATGATTATCCTTTAAATTTGTAAAATCTTCAAGGATACTGTTTCCTTTTTCAGATGGAACTTGAACAATTTTTTTACTATCGACCTTAAGATTTTTTGAGTTATAGTTGAGTATTCTTAATAATTCAAGAAATAAGATGGGCATTTTTTCAAGATTATTCTTAAAATTATTTGAAAAATTTACTTCTTCAAATTTTTTATTAGTAAATAAGAGACTGCAATCTTTTTTAAAACTATCTATATCTTTTTCACCTTCAATGAGGATATATGATTCATTGTATTTAATCAGTTTATCATTTTCTGTACTGTTTTTATTTTTACTTTCCATAAATAATCCATTTGATAATAGAATATCTTCTATAGAATTATTCAAGGATATATTGTTACTATCTACTTCATTCCAGATTTTTTTAATTATGTCTTCAAGCTCTTTACGCACCTTAAATTTTCTTCTCAATATAAATATATCTTTAATTATATCTAACCAATTTTTTTTATATAAATGTTCCTCTATTTTATCTTTAGCCTCTCCACCTTTAGTATTCAGATTAGAAAATAATTTTTTTGAAAAATCTTTTCTTAACGATTCAATTTTTTCTCTTAAAACCTTTAAATAATTTTCAACTTCATAATTTCTGAAATCATTTTCAATTTTTAAATTAAGTAATTTTTCTTCAATTTTATCTAATATTGGCCTTGATTCAATTATGATTTTATTTAATTGCTCTAATTGGACTTTTCTAAAATTAAAATTGTTATTTACATATTTTAAGAGAGCATCGTTCAATTTTGGTAGATACTTTTCTTTATATTCTTTACCGATTCCAAAGATAATTATCCTATCATCTTCAATATTAGCATATTGTCTCTTAAAATTTTCTAACAATTCTTGGTTGTCATCCTCACTCTGATCTGCTCTTGTTAATATAAAAATTGGATTCGCAGATGAGAATTTTTCCATAATTAAATTCAAATAATTTTTATTTCTATAGTCAGCAAATCTCATTTCATCAAGGACAAAAATACAAGAAGCTGAACAGATAAGGGAATGAAATAAAATGTTTTGAAACTCTTCGTTCGAACTCTCAAAACCCGGTAATAAAGCAAATGAAGCGGTAGAATTATTTAATAATTTATATGGTAATTTAATTTCTAAATATAAATCTCTATCATTAGGATTTTTAGCTTTTTTATTAAACTCATTATTACTAAGTTCTATTTCATTAATGAAAGTTTTTTGTTCAATTTTTTCAAAATAAGTCAAACTAAATGTTGGTTTTTGAATAGATTCATTTTCTGAAAATAATACTGGTATTTTCTCTCCCCTTCCAATATTTGGTTCAAGAATATTGTCATCTAAATCATATAGATTCTTTAAAAAAGTTGTTTTGCCAACGCCCTGTAAACCTGACACCGCTATGATATACTTATTAAAGAAAACCTGACTTAAATAAGTTTTTTTATAAATTCTAATTAAATTTTCCTCTATTTCATAATCTTCTAATATTATAGAAGATTTTAATAATATTTCCAAAGTTTTATTAAAATTTAATAAAAGCACTTCAGGAGTTTGCATAAATAATTCTCCTATAATTTAATATGAAGTAAAAAGTTTATTTAAAAATTTAACTATGATTTTTAAAAATTAAACTTATGCTGTCTTGAAAACGTAATAAAATTCAAATTTACACTTTGAAGACAATGTAATTCTTTGAATCAATTAAATCATTTTAAGCTAATTTTTAAGTAGTCTTATAATACTTTTTAAAAGATAAAAATTTCTTATCAAATTTAATCACTCTAATTATAATACAAACAAGTACCAATAAGACTACAAACAAATGATAGTATTGTCTCTTCTACTGCCGATTCAGGCACAGAGAACTCATAAGCATTTGCAACTATTTTATAATTCTCAATTTCATATTCTAAATATTCTTCATCAATTTCCTCTAACCAATATGAAATTGATTCGAAAATTTTTTCTTGATGTTTTTCTATTATTTCAGACAGAAGAATTTTTCCTTCTGTATTACCAAAAGAATAATTACTTATGTCCAATAAATCATTTAGATAAAAGCCCCACCATTCCTGTAAATCTTCATCAGACATCAATTCATTACAAAATTTGCTAATATTTTTTACACAGGATGGGGTGTTGTTGGGTTTAACAGCTAATAAATATATATCATAATACCATTCGTCTTCTTCTTCATAGTCTTCCTCATACCATACAAATCTATCAAGTAATTCTTCTTCATCATAAAAATCAATCTTTTCGTAACCATCAGGAGCTGAATCAATAATTACATAATAGTCATCAAGTTTCCCGGCACAAACCATCCAATGTCCATCATCATCATAATCTTGAGAATAATTGACAAACATAATAATGGGATATCCCTTAGATAAATTATTATCAATAAATATTAAGGCTTCTGTTGGATTATCAGAATGATATTCTTCTTTTGTTGCACCAATTTTTTTTATTGCAGATTTTATACCTTTCTCATCTGTTCCTAGATCATCATCGTAGATTAATTTCCACATACCACCTAAAAATGATTTTGGTGCAACATAACGACTCTTAACTCGCATATCCTCTATTTCAGATGGTATCCCAATCAAATTCAGAGCGTGGGAAAGAGCAAATGGCCCACAATCATATTCTTCTTGAAATTCAAAACCAGTTGGTTTAGTATCCATATTTCCTCCTTAATTTTGCTAAAAGTGATTTAAATTATTTTTTTATGTTGAAATTAAAGGAATCAATAAATTTTATTACTATTTACCAAAAAAATCTGAGACATCAAAATAAAACTCAGCTCTCTCCTGATTTCAATAATATTTTAAGATGATCAATCTGCTTACCCTTGTCAACGAGTAAAGCCTGGCTCAATAATCTCCAATCTTCATTTTCCTTTCCATATATAGTTGAAATATATTTGTATT
>Ga0308414_1000813_pt1 | contig 20374 bp, 19 predicted proteins | sample HotsprSampleOS50_FD_205667 | JGI IMG/M metagenome (GOLD analysis project Ga0308414, IMG submission 205667) | Hot spring phototrophic mat microbial communities from Octopus Spring, Yellowstone National Park, Wyoming, United States - 20090730_OS50 ...
TGAGCGAGTCCATAGACTTACTCGGTTCTTTGGGTATTTTATTTAATCCTTATATTGTTATTAAATGTTTTTTATAAAATTAAAATAAATCTCACACTAAGTCTAATGGAGCCTGTCGAAGTGTGATTTTGGTCCAAATTGTCAGTCTTCGACAAGCTCAGCCTGACAATTTTTAACTTATTAGACAGCCCCAAAAAATAATAAAAGCAGGGAAAGGCTTTAGCCACTTAATAAATTTATTTTGTACAGATTTTATTCTTCATACTTTCTTTTTTTGGAAAAATATTCATTCAGTTCCGCTTTAGTCACTCTTCGGTAAACTCAGAGTGAAATTAATGTGATACCTCAATGTATATTCTTTTCTTTTATACCAAATTGATTATAATTAAATTTCATTAAATAAAAATCAAAGGATTGTATTCAATATGATAGTAGTAACAGGCGGCGCAGGATTTATTGGAAGCGCAATTGTTTGGAAGCTTAATTTATCCGGAAACTATAATATCGTAATAGTTGATGAGCTCGGTACTACAGACAAATGGAAAAATCTTGTCGGATTAAAGTTTCAGGAATTTATTCATAAAGATGATTTCATTTCTTCTGTGGTTGATGATACAATTGAATTTCCAATTGAAGCTATAATTCATATGGGTGCAAATTCATCTACAACGGAGAAAGATGCTGATCATCTTTTCTCAAATAATTTTCTTTATACAAGAGAGCTTGCCAAATATTGTTTGACAAAGAATATCAGATTTATTTATGCTTCGTCGGCTGCTACCTACGGCGATGGATCGCTTGGTTTTGATGATGATGAATCAAAACTTGAAACTCTTCGACCGCTGAATATGTATGGTTATTCTAAACAACTTTTTGATTTGTGGGCAAAGCGAAACAATCTTCTTAACAAAATTGTTGGAATAAAATACTTCAATGTTTACGGCCCTAACGAATATCACAAAGGTGATATGCGGTCCGTTGTACATAAAGCTTTTGAGCAGGTTCGTGACACGGGCAAAGTTCGTTTATTCAAATCACTAAATCCAAAATATAAAGACGGCGAACAGATGCGCGACTTTGTTTATGTAAAAGATGCTGTTGATATGACATTACATTTTCTCGAGCATAAAGATAAAAATGGCATTTACAATGTCGGTTCAGGAAAAGCAAGAACATGGATCGATCTGGTTACTGCACTTTTTAATGCCGTTGGAAAACCCGTTAATATTGAGTTTATTGATTTGCCGGAACATCTTCGTGAAAAATATCAGTACTTTACTGAAGCCAATCTCAGCAAAATAAAATCAGCGGGATATAACAAACCAACAACATCTCTTGAAGATGGTGTAACTGATTATGTAAAAAACTATCTGCTGAAAAATTTATATCTGGGTTATTAGAAGAAAGGATGTTGAACTGACTAAAAATTTCTTTTATTAACTTTGTGCCTTAGTGTCTTCGTGGCAGTTATTTTTTTTGCCACAAAGGCACCAAGACTCAAAGAAAATTTGCTTTTTAGTAAGTCCCATTATCAATTAAAATTTTTCCTCATCGTCAAGGAAATCGTCTTCTTCACCCAATTCGTCAACGTTGAAATCATCTTCTATTTCAAACTCTTCATCATCTTCAGAATCTAAATCATCTTCGTCTTCGTCAAAAAAATCTTCTTCCTCGTCAGCCTCATCAATATACAAATCATCTTCATCAGCATAGTCATCATCTTCATCATCATAATCATCTTTGTTCTTTTTCTTTGCTGCATTTAAAGCTTCAATATGATTATGATATTCAATTAATGATAGAAATGTGTTGTTGTCAACTTTTTCTTGAAAATAAAAAGAAAACATATAAGTAACTCCAAAAATTCTTGTAAATGTTATTGTTAATTTATACTTTGAATAGAAATCAACAAATAAAAAATCAAAAAGTTTTTTATTAAATTACTTTGTGGTTAATAATAATAAATTTAGAATTATAAAAAAAATGAAACTGGCAACTCTCTGTTATGTTTTTGATAAGAAAAACAATTCAACATTAATGATTTACCGAAATAAAAAGGCAAATGATTATCACGAGGGTAAATGGAATGGCCTCGGTGGAAAGTTTGAACAAGGCGAATCACCAGAAGAATGTGCTATCAGAGAAATTGAAGAAGAATGCGGCTTAAAAGTTAAATCCGTTCAAATGAAAGGTTTTATTACATTCCCTTTGTTTGATGGCAAAGATGATTGGTATGTTTTTCTTTTTACTGCAGATGAGTTTGAAGGCAATTTAATTGACTCTCCTGAAGGTCGTCTCAAATGGATTCCAAACAATCAACTGACTGAAATTAATCTTTGGGAAGGTGATAAAATTTTTATTCCTTGGTTGTTTCAGGAAAAATTTTTTAGTGCTAAGTTCAACTATGAAAACGGAATTTATAAAAATCATTCGGTAACATTCTATTAAAATGAAACCATATATTCTTTTTGAATCGAACTGGAAACAGATAAAATCTACTGAGTATCAGATTGCTGTTTTACCTTGGGGCGCAACCGAACCACACAATTATCATTTACCTTACTCTACTGATATTATTGAAGCAACCGAAATTGCAAATGAATCCGCAAGAAAAGCATGGAGTGCAGGAGCAAAAGTAATTGTTCTGCCAACAATCCCGTTTGGAGTTAATACGGGTCATTCGGATTTAAAGTTGACAATTAATATCAATCCAACAACTCAAATTTCAATTTTGAATGACATACTTACTTCTCTTAGTAATCAAAACATAAAAAAGTTTCTAATCTTAAACAGTCACGGGGGAAATGAATTCAAGCCCTTACTTCGTGAGCTGGGGTTAAAATTTCCTAATATGTTTTTATGTACTTGTAATTGGTTTCAATCATTAAACAAATTGGATTACTTTGATAACGATGGTGATCACGCCGATGAAATGGAAACAAGTCTTATTTTATATCTCGCTCAGAATCTTGTTCTTCCACTTAGTGAATGGGGAGAAGGTATTGAAAAGAAAATAAAGATAAAGATGTTTTCTGAAAAGTGGGTTTGGACAGAAAGAAAATGGTCGAAAATATCTGATGATACTGGAGTTGGTAATCCAATGAAAGCATCTAAAGAAAAAGGAGAAAAATATTTCAACGCAGTTACAGATAAAATTTCTCAGTTAATTGTTGAAATCGCAAATGCAGATATGCAAAATCTTTACGAATAAAAACTGCCTCACCTTATAGATTTCATTACTTTAAATAAATCATCTTCTTCGTATCAACGTAAATCAATGAACCATTTGATGAATCAACAATCTTTAGTTGATAGAAATAAGCACCACTGGGTAATGTAGAATTTATAATGTAGAATGTAGAATGTTTCCCAGCTTCAAAATAACCATCCGCAATTGTTTCAATTTCTTCTCCAAGTGAATTATAGAGTTTAATTGTTTGCCATCCGCTAATTGGAGACTGCCAACTGATAGTGGTGGTCGGATTTCCACCAGAAGCGGAAACGCCTTGGGCGGAAAATGGATTGGGATAATTTTGGTAAAGAGCGAAATCCTTCGGAGAAGAAATTTCATCAACCGGAGTAACCGAATCAACAACAAAACTATAAGCTCCTTTTGGTGACGTTAATGGTTTTCTAACTGTTTTACCAGAATTGGCTGTTGCAGAAATATAATAAAACACTTTTGAATTGAGTGTCTGTCTTGGTATAAATGCTCTGAAAGTATCCGCAGCTATTTGTTTCATCAAAACAGAATTAAACCCTTGTGAAGTATCAACCGACCAATGTAAATAAGCATTTGATACACCTGTTCTTGTCTTTACAAATGCTTTTACTTCATAATCTCCATCCATATTTGCTGTACTTGTAATTCGTGCATGTGATATGAATATAGGTTCCCTTGTACCAATTTCCTTTGTAATACAATGTATTGCACCCAATGCGGTTATAATCTGATTACAATTTATTCCAACTATATTATATCCGGGCATTGCTTCGCGGTAAATTCTTAGAGCAGTCGTGTCATATTGCGGGTCATAAGTTGGAACAATTACTGTTTTGTTTATGATGATTGAATTTGTGTAAGTTCTATAATCTCCACCTGAACTTGGATATCTTCCCAAAGCATCCGGCGGCATTGGAATTCTAACTACACGAAATGGTCTGCCATAAACTGATTGAAAATTATTTAAAACGTAACGAAGATTTAACTCAATCTGTGGACCATCTGAAACACCTGTTGGGTATTGCCCAACAAGAAGAGTTTCTTCATCAAGTAATTTCATATGCATATCAATATGATGAATTACATCAAAGGGAAGCACGTCCATTTTAATATATGGTGTGATGCCCATAAACATTTTCATCAGCGAATCAATCTGAGCTTCTGTTTTTCCCTGATTCTCATTAAGTATCAACTTCGATGAAAAACCTTTTGAAAATCCATCCGTCATAAAATTTCCGCCAGTTGCGACCAAATCGTAAGGCGGTTGTGTCATCTGATATAATGGTAAATTCTGGCGTGCTGCAAAGACAGCTGGAATTAAATCGTCTGCCGGTCTTGGTCTATTATAAATCCAATCTATTATATACATACTATCGGCAATATCAGAATAAACACACCACGGACCATAATCTCTTACCCAAATAGAATTAAAATTAGTAACAATAAATTTTAGATTATAAAGAGGAATATTCCAATTTGTAAGATAACTTTTTACACTATTTGAATCAGAACAAACAATATAAACAAGCCCTTCTTCCTGTGCATAATCTACTATTTGTCGTAATATGCTTTGATATGAAGTCCAGGTAATTATAATTCCTTCTAACTCTTCCCATTCAGCTATTGTTCTTACAGGTTTTGTCGGCGGAGAAAAGAATCCTGATTCAAAAACCGGCGGACGATATGTTTTCATTAGCTGCTTTTCTTCGTCAGTCATATATCTTGGAAGCTCTTGAGGTTGGACGAATGTTTTTATGGTTAATAAAAGGAATATTGTTACCAGAATAAAGTTCTTCATATCTAATTAAAAATTTAAATTTTGATTTTTATTGTTATCAACATAAAAAATTTAAATGGTTTATAAAATTGATAATTTCATTGTTTGACCCGAATTGAACCTAAAATAATACATATCTGTTTGGTTAATATGAAAAATTTTTTAACAATATTCTTAATTATTTTCTTTGCAACTGTTATCAGCGCTCAACAGGAAAATATATTTGCAGCTTTTGGATTAAATCATCAGAAAATTAACTCTTCTGCGATGTTAGTCCTTGGCAGTTGGGCTGTGGGAAACATTCTTGTTGGAACTTACGGTAACTTCAAAGCAAATGGTGAAGCAAAATATTTTCATCAGTTTAATGCAATGTGGAATGTTGTGAATCTTGGTATTGCTGCCTTTGGATATTTTAATGCTGTTAATTCTGACCCTTCATCAATGACAAATTTAGAAATCATTAAAGATTTTAATTCATTACAGAATTTCCTTTTACTTAATGCAGGACTTGATGTTGCTTACATTGCTACAGGACTTTATCTGAAAGAACGTTCTAAAAATTCTTCAAGTGCAGAACGCTTACGAGGATATGGAAATAGTTTATTACTTCAAGGTGGATTTCTTTTATTGTTTGATGTTTCTTTGTTTTTCATTCATCAGAATAACGCAAACATAAATCTTTATCCGCATTTAGAAAGCTTGCTTGCTGGTGGAGTTGGTCTTGAAATCAATATTAAAATTTGAACCAGAGATTTTTTTTAATTTTAAGAATTATAATTTAATGTTAGTCTGAGCCTGTCGAAGACTGACAGAATCTATTCATTCATAAATTTAATTTTATTAAGTCATCCTTCAACAAGCTCAGGATGACTAAAGGGAAATTTAATGAAAACATATCTTGTAGTCGGCGGAACATCCGGCATTGGATTAGAAACTACAAAATTTCTAAGTCAAAACAATCGTGTGATTGTTTTAAGCAGAACAAACAAAAATCTTGATGGATTAAGCAATGTGGAATTTCATTCTGCTGATGTAACAAAACCAATTGAAGAACTTCCACTAATAAATGATTCGATTGATGGACTTGTTTATTTTCCCGGCACAATAAACTTAAAACCCCTGAAAAGTTTAAAGTTGGAAGATTTTCAGAATGATTTTGAAGTTAATCTTCTTGGTGCTATAAAAGTGATTAACAAATATTTTAATAATTTGAAGTCGGCGGGAAAGTCGAGCGTAGTTTTATTCAGCACAGTAGCTGTGCAAACAGGAATGCCTTATCACGCATCGGTTGCATCTTCAAAAGGTGCTGTTGAAGGTTTAACCCGCACACTTGCGGCTGAGTTTGCACCGAACATTCGTGTAAATTGTATTGCACCGTCAATTACAAATACTCCACTTGCAGAAAAACTTTTAAATAATGAAACGAAAGTAAAAGCATCTGAAGATCGTCATCCGTTAAAAAGAATTGGAGACGCAGAAGAAATTGCTCAGGCAGTTGAGTTTTTGTTATCAGAAAAATCCGGATTTATTACCGGGCAGATAATTAAAATTGATGGTGGAATATCATCGGTAAAAATCCTATAACTTAGCGACTTTGCGTCCCTGTCTGCCGACAGGCAGGTCTGCGAGAAATAAAAATGAAAATAACAAAAGAAAACATTTTAGAATTTGAAAAGCTTTATCGTGCTAACTATGTAAATTCACTTTCCGGATTTAAAAGTGCAAACTTAATCGGGACAGTTTCTAAAGAAGGTAAAACTAATCTTGCAATATTCAGCTCTGTAATTCACGTTGGTGCAAATCCGCCTTTAATAGGAATGTTAGTTCGTCCTGCTTCTGTACCCAGACACACATACACAAACATCAAAGAAACAAATTACTTTACCATTAATCATATCAACAAAGATATTTATCAGAAAGCTCATCAAACTTCAGCAAGATATGATAAAGATGTTTCCGAGTTTGATGAATGCGGTTTAACTCCCGAATACAGCGATACAATTAAAGCTCCTTATGTGAGAGAATCAAAAATAAAAATCGGCTGCCGGCTTGTTGAAGAGCACGAAATAAAATTCAACGGGACAATTTTTATGGTTGGTGAAATCATTGAAGTAATTCTTCCCGATGATATTGTTGGTGAAGATGGATTTGTTGATATTGAAAAAGCCGGAACAATTGCAATCAGCGGATTGGATGGTTACCACAAAACAAAAAGAATAGCAAGATTATCTTACGCAAAACCCTGAATAGAATCCTAAAAGTTTTAAGAATAGTTAACTCCGCTCAATAAAAATCATCAAGATAAAACTATGGGGAATAAGTAATTATTTTAAAAATTTACTGTTTGACTTTAACATTTTTCTTTTTTTGATTGTTTATTATTCAGATAAATATGTCAATAAAATAAAAAGCCACCCTTAATGGATGGCTTTTCAATTAAAATGTAGATTTTTATTTCCTATCCATAGATTTGATACTATCTACTGAGTACCATCTTCTTAGTTGAAGTAAATAGATTGGTTTTGATTTTATAAAAATAAACACCATTACTTAAATTTGATGCATCGAATCTAATATCATATTTACCTGCAATCTGATTTTGATTAACAAGAGTTGCTACTTCATTCCCAAGCACATCATAAACCTTTAGTGTTACGAATGTGCTCTGTGGAAGACTATAGCTTATTATTGTACTTGGATTGAATGGATTTGGATAATTCTGTTCAAGTGAATATTCCATTGGTGTGGTAACTATAACTTCAATTTCTTTTGAATAATCCTGTGTACCATCAAAGTCTTTTTGTTTCAATCTATAATAATATTTTCCAGCATTCAAACCCATATCTTGATATAAGTAATTTGTTAACTCTGAAGTAGTCCCCTTTCCTCTTAAAAATCCCACAAGTTCAAACTCTCCATTCTCCGTTCTTCTTTCAATATCAAAGCCCATATTGTTTAATTCAGTAGCTGTAGTCCATTTGAGTGTAACATCATTTTTTTCAACAAAGGCATCAAACGAGACTAATTCAACGGGGATAACATTATCAACAATCATTTGTAAAGTCCTTCTATGAATAGGAGGTCCGAAAGGTCCTGTGGAAGTAATTGTAATTGTATATGTGCCAACAGTAACTAACCCCTGAGTAATAATTCTCAATCTAATACTATCAGGAAAAGATGTTAGAGTATTTCCAGGGAGAAAACTTACCTGAAAAGAACCTTGAGCCGGAGTTGGAGAAATTGTAGCAGAAAAAGTAACCGGTTGATTATACAGTTTTACCGCAGGAATCTCAACTTTATAGAAAATAGTGTCAGCATTGTTTTCAATTATTTGACTTGCTGGTGATACTCTTAATGCGTAATCAGGGAAATATCCTGTGTAGCTTCCAAATGTTCCAGCGCGGAAATCAGTCCAAACAATATTCGAGATATTATTATGAGCTATAATTGCATCATAATCACCTTGATATCGTGGAGTTCCGCCACCGCCGCAAGTTGTGCAATTGATTCTCATCTTTGCAGTTGTAATTCTTTGATTTGGAGCAAAAGTGTTCCCGCCATCAGAAGAATAGGTTGCATATATATGAGCACTATCGCTAGTTGGAGTGTCTCTTGTATCCATCCATTTTAGGAAAACCCAACCGGAAGTTTTATCAACCCAAACAGCTGGATGCCACTGATGATTTGCTGTGGTATTAGGGTCATCGTTTACAACTTTAGCTGATGACCACGTCGCTCCCTGATCATCAGAATACCTGAGAAAAATATCAGGCTTATTTCCATCGCCTGCGGGAGTGTTTGAGGCGTAAACTAAATATAACCTTCCTCTGTAAGGTCCATAGCTATTATCTGCAGCTATGAAAGGATAAGGTCTGGTTCTCATATTCTGAACTGAATTTCTTCCACTTACATTTGTACCAACATAATTAGAAAAATTCTGTGAAGATTTTAGAGTAAAGGAGGCTCCACCGTTTGTTGAAAGATAAAAAGTATAAGTAGATGCAAAAGCACTTCCTGAATTTGTTACAACATAAACACAGCCGCCGGGTATATTATTACCACCTAAAACATTCGGACCAACTGCAACCATCATTCCTGGTAATGATTGAGTGTTGAAAGTGGCAGTTTGTGTAAATGAAGCACCAAAGTCTGTACTTCTTGAAAAATTCCCAATTCCACCACTTGCAGTCATAGTACAATAAATGTAGTTAGCATAAGGACCACTGGTTTGATCAGCAGCCATCCAATTTTTATCAACTCCATTTACTCCTATTACTGATGCTGTCCAGGTTTGTCCATTATCTGTTGAACGGATAACTCTTGCATTTTGAATTGTGCCAGAGCCAGACATATTCTGATAATAAAGACTGCCCAAACTATCATAAGCAGTAACAGGATCTCCATATAAAGTTGCTCCAAAAGGTGGAGAGCTCGAGGTCCAAGTCAATCCATCCATTGTTCTGTAGGCTGTGTTTGTATTAAAAGCATTAAAATATTGAAGTGGTGAGCTAAGTTTTTGAGACATATGAGGTTCTGCAAATGCAACTCCTAAATTAAAATTATCGAAGCCAAATTCATCTGTAATAACATTTTCTACGTTAGGAACATCCTTTTGATTTTCTATATATCTTATATAATCAATTGGAACGTGATCGTATAGTGGGTTATCAATTTGTGCCAATAATATGTTTGAGTATATTACTGAAATAAGAAGAACTAATAGTAAGTAAGGTTTTCTCATAACCATCCCTTTTTTTAATTAAATAATTTTAATAAACATTAGTAAAAAATTTTACATTTGCAAGAACTTTTATTCATCTTTAAAGATTTTTTTGAATTCGTCTATATCAAAATTATTTGGTTTTTCGGTTAAATCATCTAATTGAGTTGATGAAATATTTTTATAAAACTCTTCGGATTTAACTGCTTTGCAACCACACTCTTTTGCATAAGCGAAGATTTCTAAATCAGATGATACAACCACTAAATTTTTATTTCTTTTACTTCTATCTATTCTTTGTTTGATAAGTTCATCTGCAGAACGATTTAGTGAATAAACAATTTCAAAATTTGTTTTGATATTTTCAGATTGATGGCCGTCAAAAAACAATGTTACATTAACTTTTTTACCTGAAAAAAATCTTTGAAGTAAAAAAATAAGTCTTTCTCTTGAATCACTACCTTTTAACTTTCTTAATTTAGGTATTTTACCAATCAAGTTATTAGCATCAATAAAATATTTTATAATGGAATTATCTACCATCATAAAACTGGTCTTGTTTAGTCAACTTTAAATCCTGAAGTTGAGGTGCCTTAACTCTTATTTCAAATCTATATCCTCTGAAAGTTCCTATTGGATTCCAAGTAAAATTCATAAGCCAGCAATGCAAGTCACGGGAAATTCTTATTTGAGGAGCAGAAAATTCTTTTCGTTCGATATCGTAACTTCCTGTAACAGAAAATTTCCAGGCAGGAGTAAGATTGAAATTAAGACTCCCACAAATACTCGATAATTTAAATACACGATTTGGATTAGGTCTTGATTCGCTGAAGTAATAGCTAAGGCTCAAATCCCACGGGATAGAAAAATCAGGATCTCTATCTGTATAAAGTCCCTGATAAATACTTTGATTTTGCTGAGTTATTTGTAATTCTTCTCTTCTTCTGTCATTCAAAGTATCAGGTTTATCAGATTTTAATTTCTCACCAGATAATGAAAATGAAACAGAGAAATTGAAACTGGTTAATCTTATAAGTCCTTTTCCAGCATCAAACAAAAATCTGTTCACTTTATCTGTGTTCCCTTCATAATCATAAAGTGTAAAAGAAGAGCCGCCATCAAAGCTGAAACTACCAATCTGTGTTCTGTAATTGAGCCTCAAGTCACTGAATTTTAATGAGTCTGCAGTAAAATCATAACTAATGTTAGCATTAAGATTTAATAGCTGAAATTTATTTTCTTTTGAAGTTGTATCGTTTGGATTAGCAGCTGTTTTCATTTCAAATATGTTTGAAACAGAAAAGTTTATTGATTGAGATTCTCTTCCCGAAGCCCCGCCGTAAACTTCTCTTTCAAATTTATCATATTTTACTTTTTCACCCCGTTGATTTAAATATTCAGAATAATAACCCCAAAATGAGCCAGAAAAATCAGGTATAAAAGAATAACCAATAGTAGGAATTACTTGATGTCTTATTGATTTAACCCCCAAAATATCCGGATTAAATATTCCGAAAAATTTAGTTGATAAATTAACCCCAGTGGAAAAAGTTCTTACAAAATTAATTTCTTTCAAATCTTTTGTAACAATTGAATCGCCGCCTGTTATTGAAGGCAAAGAAAACTTTTCTATTCTTTTGTTATACCATTTTTCCTGATAGTTAAAGTAAGGAGATAAATTGAAATAACCTATTTTCGGAGAGAAGCCAGCAGTAATCTGATGGCTTATTCCTCCGCGAATCCTCAAGTTATTGTCAATTTTGTCGCGTTTATTTTGAAACTGACCCGAATAAGAAATACCAAATGTTTCGAAGAAATTTTTTGCAGCTCCTGTTTCTGAGCGAAAAGGGAATTTCTGTGACATTGAAAAATTTACAGACGGCAGAATTTCATTAACTTCATTTGTTTCAAAAACCTGTCTTCTATTATAGCTTACTGACATACTATTTCCAGATTCATCCCAACTTTTGAATAGAGTTGCGTTTGAGAAAGCCTGATTTCTAAGAATTTCATTTAAGTCTGATATATTTCTTTGAATTTGATTGTTTGAAAGAAATTCCAATCTTGCATCGAAACGTAACGTCGGTGTAATATTTTGATTATGGCTCCAGATAAATCTCCAATCAATTGCTTCTCTACTATCAGGGTCTGTAGGTTCATTTTCAACAAACCTGGCATAACTTCCTTCAAGACTGCCAACAAAATCATATCTCTTTGCATATCTGAATAGACTGCTTAATCTATAACTTCCACGAGTATAATAATCTGCTGTTAAATTGACATCCATATAATCACTTATCGCCCAGAAATATCCAAATCTGGAAAAATATGTTCCGTATCTTCCATCTTCACCAAATGCTGGAGGAATTATACCGGATCTTCTACCAGACTCAATAGGAAAAACAGCAAATGGAATTGGAATAGGAAAGGGCACACCACCAAAATGTAAGAAAATCCATTCTGCTATTACCTGCTCTTTGTGAATGACTTTCATACGAGGGGAATAGAAATGATAATGTGGGCAACTATCTTCACAAGTTGTATAAATTCCATCAGCGATAAAGTAAGTTTCTTTATCAACTTTATTGATAATATTGCCGGAATATTTTGCTCCTTCCTGTTCTGTTTGTGCAGAAGAAATTATTCCTCTCTGAGTTTTAAAATTATATTTCATTTTTAATCCTGAGTAGGATTCAGCAGCTTCACTTAAAACAGGAGTTTGTTCAAATTTTCCCGTTGAATCGTTTTTTATTCCTTCGGCTTCAATATCATTTTTATCAAAATTTATTTTTATAAAGCCACTTTTAATTTCTGTCTGACGATATTTTAATTCACCACTACCGAAAATGAACATTTTCTTATCTCTGATATTAAAAAAGATTGAATCTTTAGCTTCAGCAAAAACAACCGTATCAATGTCATATTTTTTAGGTTCAGGCTTTAGAAGGGAATCAATAGCTGAATCAGGTTGAATAAGTGTAGTATCTATTTGAGGAAACGATATAGAAATTAATATAATCCAAAAGCAAACAAAAAAATTTAATTTCATATATCAATTTGTAAAATAATTTTAAGTATTATAAAACACCAATGAAGAAGCACCCAAAATTCCAGCCTCATTTTTCAATTTTGCAGGGACAATATTAACTCTGCTTTTCAAAGGAGTAAGCACTCTTGAGATCATCGTCGTTTTTATTGAAGTGAATAATGGTTTTCCAAAACCAGCCACACCACCTCCTATTATGAAAGTGCTTATATCAAAAACATTACTCAAAGAAGAAAATGCAATTCCAAGATTAACACCTAAATCCAGAATAATTTCTTTTGCATAAACATCTCCAAGTTCAGCAGCCATTTGAATTATGCGAGGAGAAGCTTTTTCAACATCATTATTTATCAACTCCCAAATTTTTGAAGATGTATGATTTTTCAAATCTTTTTTTACAAATTCTTTCAGATAGTGATTTCCTGCATAAGCTTCAATACAACCTGTAGAACCGCAATTACATCTTGGACCATTTGGATTAATTGAAATATGACCAATCTCTCCTGCACCGCCAGTTTCACCACGATAAAGTTTGCCATTAAATACAATTCCACCACCAACTCCGGTCCCTAAAGTTACCATTATAAAAGAGGAATATTTTTTCCCTGCACCAAAAATCAATTCACCAATTGCCGCAGCATTGGCATCATTTTCTACGTTAACTTTAATTCCATATTTTTTTTTAATTATTGAACCAAGTGGAACCTCATCCCATTGAGGGAGATTTGGCGGACTTTTTACTATTCCTTTTTTTGTGGATACTATTCCTGGTGCTCCAATTCCTATTCCAGCAAGTTTAATCTTATTATTCTTCAGAATTTCATTTATTCCTTTTTCTATGTTTTTAATAACCGTTTTAGGACCTAAATGAGCCTCTGTTTTTACATCAGTCTTTGAGAGTATTTTTCCAGATTGAGATACGATTCCAATTTTAATATTCGTTCCGCCAAGGTCAACTCCCAAAGCAAATTTTTCTGTTTTTCCCATAATGTTTTTTTTAATTTGTAAATTTTGTATCAACTATTTTCAATTCACCCGGATACTTGATATCTCCAATAGCAGTAGAAACTGTAGGAGTAGCATATAAGCTGATTCTTGATGAACTTCCCTGCTTACCACCAATTGCTAAAACAAGATTAGCAATTTTTTCTAATCCATCATCTTTAAAAAACTGAAGTAAATCAAGATTAATTCTTAATGGAATATTAGTAACTTCACCCGTTCCAGGAACTGTAACTGGTGCATCAATATCTCCCGTTATTGTTTCCTTATCATCAATGAACAATCTCCATCTAAATCCTTTTAGTGTTGCATCTGTTCTTGAATAACCGCCAGTTCCATCGTTTGGATTTTTCGCATTTACGTTTAAGACAAAAGATACAGGCAATTTGCCTTGGTTAATAACCGATGATAAACTTATCATCTCCGCCGGAGATAAATCTCGTAACGAAGATTTATTTGAAATATCAATATTATTAACCATAAATCCGTTGACTTCACCTAATTTGAATTGAAGACGAGATAAATTTACCATAGTTTTTATCAAACTACATTGAGTAAAAAGTAGGATAGAAAATAAAACAACAGAAACTTTTAAAAACTTTTTCATAATAATTTCCCTTTTGATTGATTTATTTTTTGCATTATCAAGTCAGCAACTTTCAAAGCACGAAGCCCATCTTTACCAGAGACTACGGGTGGTTTTTTTTCTAATACTGAATTAACAAACAATTGAATCTCATACTGCAAAGCATTTACTTCAACTTTTTCAGGCTGTTCATAAACTAATCTTTTTTTCTTTTCACCAATTCCAATCTCGCCTATAGTCATAGCATTTGTGGGAACATCTTTGTCTAAAGGAATTAAATTATAAATTTCACTTGCTCCCGTATTAAAATCTAAAGACAAATAATTATCTTTTTGAAAAATTCTCATTTTTCGCATTCTTTTTTGAGAGATTCTGCTTGCAGTAACATTTGCAACAGCTCCGTTTTCAAACTCTATTCTGGCATTTGCAATATCTATATTGTCAGATACAACTTCAACTCCGTTTGCAACAACATCAACTACGTGACTTTTAACCAAACTTAAGATTATATCAATATCGTGAATCATCAAGTCTAATACAACAGCAACATCAGTTCCTCTTGGGTTGAATGGGGCAAGTCTGTCACTTTGAATAAACTTCGGGTCTTTTATATAAGACTCAATTGCAAGTAAGCCCGGATTAAATCTTTCTATGTGACCGACCTGTAAATTTAGCTTCTTTTGTTCTGCGAGTTCTACCAACTTTTCTGCTTCTTCTATTGTTGCAGTTATAGGTTTTTCAATAAAAACGTGATTATCAAAATCAAGAGCTTTCATTGCAAGTTCATAATGTGCGCTGGTAGTAGCAGCAATTGAAACAGCATTAGTTTCTTTCAATAAATCATCAATCGAGGAGTAACCTTTAGTTTTGAATTCCTCAGCAACTGATAGTGATTTTTCCGAATCAGAATCGTAAACCCCAATTAACTCACAGTTATCAATAAGACCGAACATTTTTGTATGAAGTTTGCCAAGATGACCAACCCCAACTACACCAACTTTTAGTTTTTCCATAAATTATTTTAAGTGAATTCTTGAAAATCCAATTAGTTTATCATATCCACCGAATTGTGGATCACGATAGAACATCAGGATGTTTACTGTACTTGATACGTTGTAATTATTCCCTTCCAGTGAATAAAGATCAACTTCATTTGTGCTTTTTTCAACAAAAGCATATTGATAATCATAAATTCCTCTTTTAAGTAAAACAGTACTCGTAAACAAATCTCCATCAAATTTTAGCTTATATTCTTCTGAAATTTTCCAATTATTGAAAGCACCAATTAAGTAAATATCATTATAAATTTCATTTGCTGGTTTTAATCTGAACTTTACGTTCATATAATTTGCATAAGGGTCTTTTGGATTTTTCAATTGCATTCCACCGTTAAAATCAACAGAGGGATTTGAATAAAACCGTGTAGTTTCAAATCCATCAAACTGTGCTTGAACATTTTTACTGCTGTATAAATTCGTGTTCATAAGATTAACTTGCCTGTAACCATTGCCCGGACGAAAATCTCTGAAAACAAACGAGATTTTATTTGCTCCATCCCATTTAAAGTCTCTATTTACGTTGATACCATCATTTCTGTTTTGACGAAGTGCAAAGTCAGTAAGATGATCTCTGAAAATCTCCACTTCTTCAACAAAATGAGGGAAGTATTCATCCGGAATTAGAGCTTTAATATTTATTTCAAAAGAACGAGATAGCTCGTTAGGGGAATAAACCTTATCCATCATATTAGATTTTTTAATATCTACATCCAATTTCACATCAGATAAATCTACGATAAATTTTCCTTCGGCTAAAATTTTATCAGGGTTTTTTGAATCTACTATAAAAAACTTCCACTTGCCTGAGAAAGGAAAACTAACATAGCCGGAATTGTCGGGGAATTTATTTGAAAAATTATATCTCGCTTCTTCGACCGTAACTGGCAGAGAAACATAATCAAGTATGAATGCAGTATTTTGCCCTTGATTCTGCAAGAAAATGTTATTGGTTGGTTTCCAGTTCTTATCGCAAAATTTGAAAATGATATTTAAATCGGGTAAATTTTTTGATTCAACATCAAATTCAATTACGAGTTTATTTTTAGAATTTACTACTGGAAAAGAACGATTATCATCACTGGTATAAACGTGCAGGCTTCGGATAATAACTTGAGGATAAAATGTATTTACTAAAAGTAATATAAAAATTATATGCTTCAATTTTTATCCTCGTTAATATTAAAAAATTCAACACATTTAATAGAAGAATGCGGAATAAATATTTGTACTTTATGATTTTCTCTTATTGTTTCAAGTAAAAGCCCTTCATCATAAACCGCATTAAGCGTTCCGTGTTTGAAAACTATTTCATAAAGAGTTTGTTCATTTCGTTTATCTTCGGTGAGTCCATAATTTTCGTGCATAGTAACATTAACTAACTTTCCAATAAATGGCTGCCAATCCATTTTCATAATTTTCTCCAAATAAATTGAGTTTACTCTTCAAATATAATTTTTAAACCTAATAATTCAGATGAAATAATTCATTGTTATTAACATTTCATTCTTTTGATATCACTTTGCATTTATTGTAAAAAATAATTTGGAAAAAGAATCATTAATAGAACTGCTATTTAAGGGATAAAATGGCTTTGGCTTTTTTGATAATTCGTGTTAATTAGTGGCTGAAATAATTAAACACAAAATTTCAAAGAGAGCCTCAGAGAAAATCACAGAGAACCACAGAGGAGAAATTTAAAGAAATTCTAAGTATTTACGATGCTTTTGAGAAAAGACTAATTCAGAGTCTATAAAATTATTTTTTAATTCTTTATTTAATACTTAAAGAGTATTAGGTAAATTAAAAAAACTCCCCTCTCAATCATATAATAAAAGAGGGGAGATAAATTTTTATTTATGAAGATGATTTCAATTCATTAACAAGTCTTGTCATAGCATCTTTAGCATCGCCGAAGTACATAAGCGCATTAGGATAGAAGAATAATTCATTATCAATACCAGCGTAACCAACATTGAGTGAGCGTTTATTAATAATAACAGTTTTTGCATAATCAACATTAAGAATAGGCATTCCATAAATCGGGCTGTTTTGATCGTGTCGAGCAGCAGGATTAACAACATCATTTGCACCGATAATTATTACAACATCTGTATTTGGAAAATCATCGTTAATATCTTCCATAGCAAGAAGTTTATCGTATTCAACCTGAGCTTCTGCAAGAAGGACATTCATATGACCAGGCATTCTTCCTGCAACGGGATGAATTGCAAATCTTACTTTTACACCTTTTTTCTCGAGAACATTCATTAAATCACGAACTGCGTGCTGTGCCTGAGCAACTGCCATTCCATAGCCAGGAACAATAATGACGCTGCTCACCGAATCAAGCAGCATTGCAAGTTCTTCTGAGTCAATTGACTTGACTTGTCCTTTTGGTGAAGCGGTCGAGGCAGCTGGTCCAGCCGCACCAGCATTTTCCCAGCCGCCAAGCACTACGTTCATCAGTGAACGGTTCATTCCTTTGCACATAATTATTGTGAGAATAATACCTGAAGCACCAACCAAAGCTCCTGCTATAATTAACATATTATTTGAAAGTACAAATCCGGTCATTGATGCTGCAATTCCAGAATAAGAGTTTAATAACGAAATAGCAACGGGCATATCTGCTCCGCCAATTGGAAGTACAAGAAGAACACCAAGCAATAATGCAACGGCAGTAATTATCAATAACAACTCAATGTTAACCGGATTGATAACTAAAATTACACCAACTACAAACACGCCTAATATTAAAAGTCCATTTAATGGATGTTGAAAAGGATATTTAATAACTTTTCCTGTTATCAACTCTTGAAGTTTTCCAAAGGCAATTAGTGAACCAGTAAAAGTAACCGAACCGATAAGAACACTTAGAACAATTGAAATGGTTGTATTAACTTCAAATTGTTGAGAGCCAAAATAGATTCTTTCATATTCAGATATAGCAACTAAAACGGAAGCACCACCACCGAAACCATTCAACAACCCAACCATTTGAGGCATTCCTGTCATTTTAACTTTCAGTGCAAATACTGCTCCGATAGCAGAGCCGATAATAATTCCAGCTATAATCCATTCAAATGATAATACTCTTTTATCCAATAGCGTGACAATAATTGCTAATAACATTCCCACTGCTGCAAGTTGATTTCCTTGTCTGGCAGTTTTTGGAGAGGCAAGTTTTTTTATGCCAAAAATGAAGCAAACAGAAGCAATTAAATAAACTATATACGATACTACTAACATTTTATTCTCCTATTTCTTCTTAAACATTTTTAACATTCTATCAGTAACCAGAAAACCACCCACAACATTTATCATTGCAAATATTATGGCAATAAAACCCAGAATTGTGCTAATTGACATTTCCTCAACACCAGCACTCAATAAAGCTCCAACAATAGTAATTCCTGAAATAGCATTAGATCCCGACATTAATGGAGTATGAAGAGTCGGAGGTACTTTTGTAATTAACTCGAATCCGACGAAGATTGCGAGTACGAAAACATAGATTTGCATCAATAAAATAAAACCTTCCATTTATTTTCCTTTCTATTTTAACAGTTCTTTTATTCTATCATTGATTACTTCACCGCTTCTTGATATCAGACATCCTTTAACAATTTCATCTTCAATTTTTAATTCAACCTGACCATTTTTACCTATATGCTGAATCAATGCAAGTAAATTCTTAGCATACATTTCACTTGCGTGAGTAGGAACAAGACTTGGCAGATTTGATTCTCCAATAATAATAACATCATATTTTTTAACAGTTTTTCCAGCTTCACTAACTTCACAGTTACCACCAAATTCAACCGCCATATCGAGAACAACGCTACCGGGCTTCATATTTTTAACCATCTCTTCTGTTACGAGAATTGGTGCTTTTTTACCGGGGACTAATGCAGTTGTTATTACAATATCCGCCTCTGTAACGTGTTTGAAAATTAATTCTTTTTGTTTTTTTAGAAATTCTTCTGATGCTTCTTTTGCATAACCTCTTTCATCTTGCATATTTTCAGTAGTTTCAACTTCAATAAATTTACCACCAAGACTCTGCACTTCTTCTTTTGCAGATGGACGAATGTCTGAAACTTCAACAACAGCACCAAGACGCTTTGCTGTTCCTAATGCTTGCAAACCAGCAACCCCGGCTCCCATTATAACAACCTTTGCCGGAGAGATTGTCCCCGCCGCAGTCATCATAAGAGGAAAGATTTTACCAAGATGATTAGCAGCAAGTATAACGCTTTTATATCCTGCGATATTTGCCTGAGAACTTAAAGCATCCATTTTTTGAGCGAGAGTTGTTCTTGGGACCATATCCATTGCTATCAAATCAATTCCATTTTCAGCGCAGGTTTTTGCAATTTGTGGATAATGTAGTGCATATACAAATGAGATTAGTAGCGAACCTTTTTTAAGTTTTTTTATTTCACTTTCATCAGGTTTTTGGACTTTAAGAACAATATCAGCAGAAGCAAATAATTGCTCTGCATTTTCAACTATTTTTGCTCCGGCTTTTACGTATTGCTCATCTCGGAAACCAGAATTTAAGCCAGCATCTTTTTGAATGTGTAATTCATAACCAATTTTTATTAATTTTGATGCGACATCAGGTGTGCAAGCAACACGATTTTCACCAGGCAGGATTTCTTTGGGTATGGCTATTATCACTGAGTTTATCCTCCTATTCACAAATTATTTTAAATTAACATTCAAAACTAAACCCATTAAAACTAATAACAAATTATTATCGTTTTATAGATGTTAACTAATTCAATAAAAACGGAACAATCGGGAGATTGTTTGATACAATTTTTGAAAAAAAATTAGCGTTACAAAAATTGTGTAAAGAGGAGTAGAAAAAAAGAGAGCGTTTACCTAAATAAGCAATAAAAAAATAAGGAGGTAAACGCCCTATGAATCGTGCAAGCGAAAATAAAGTAAAATTCC
>Ga0308414_1000814_pt1 | contig 20374 bp, 21 predicted proteins | sample HotsprSampleOS50_FD_205667 | JGI IMG/M metagenome (GOLD analysis project Ga0308414, IMG submission 205667) | Hot spring phototrophic mat microbial communities from Octopus Spring, Yellowstone National Park, Wyoming, United States - 20090730_OS50 ...
CCCCGCGCCCGCGCCTGATGAGGAGGATATGGTCTACGGCGACCCTGGCGCGGCTGCTGCGCGCCCCTACGCTGACGCTGACGATGACGCCGCGCTTGACTGGCTGAGCGACGAAGCCCTGCTGGAGGAGCTGCTTGACCTCGAAGCGATGGTAGATCAGCCTGAGGCCGCGGCCGATCTGCCGGACGCGCCGGCGGGCTGGGCCGGCATGACTGACGTGCTGCCTGGCCGGGACAGCGCGCCGCTGGCGGCCGAGCAGCCGGAAGACAGCCCTGTATTGGACCACGAGTCAGATTGGCAAACCAAGATGCCCGACAACGACCAGCAGTTACCCGATTGGCTTCAACCGGAGGCCGACGAGCCAGACCCGCCGGAGAGCGCGTTTGACTGGCTGGACGAGGTGCTGTCCGAAGCTGGCGGCGACGAAGCGCCAGCCGGCGACGAACAGTTCGAGTGGCTGGCTGGCATCCCTGACGAGCCGGAAGCGCCTCAGCCGGCTGCGGCCGACACAACGCCTGACTGGTTGGGCGGCACTGCGCAGACCTCGCCCCTCCGCCCAGAGATGCTGGCCGGCCTGGACGACTCAGCGCTGAGCGGCTGGCCCAGCGGTGAGGATCAGCCGGAGTGGCTGGCGCAGGTCACGGGCGGCGCTGGGCCGCCGGCCCCCGCCGAGCCGGAAGCCGATTCCAGCGCGGCCCTGGGGTGGATGGCGGGCGAGGCAGCTGGCGCGGAGGCGGCGGCTCCCTGGGCTTCCGCCGTGGACGCCGAGCCGGAGTGGCTGGCGCAGCTGGCCGGCGGCGCTGAACCGGAGACGCCCCCGCCGCCTGTGCCGGAGGCTGAAGCCGCCGACAGCTTCGACTGGATTGCCGAGGTTGGGGCCGCGGCTGAGGCAGAGCCGGCTGCCGCCGACATTCCGGAGTGGCTGACTGAGGCCGCGCCGCTGGCCGCTGAGGAAGCCGCACACGCGCCAGAGGAAGAGGCGGCCGCCGATGAAGCGTTTGCCTGGGCGTTCGAGGCGGAGCCGGCTGCCGCCGACATTCCGGAGTGGCTGGCCGAGGCTGCGCCGCAGGCGGCTGAGGAAGCCGCACGCGCGCCAGAGGAAGAGGCGGCCGCCGATGAAGCGTTTGCCTGGGAGATGGCGGCCAGGGCCGAGCCGGCTGCCGCCGACATTCCGGAGTGGCTGACTGAGGCCGCGCCGCTGGCCGCTGACCAGCCTGCTTATGCGTCGGCCGGGGATGAGGCGTTCGCCTGGGAGGCCGAGCAGGAGATGGAAGCCGGGTTTGCCCCGGCCGACGAGGTTGAGCCGGCCGACACCGCCCAGTTGAGCGAGCAGCCGCAGGCCGATGTGGAGCCATGGGAAGAAGGCGCCGCCGAAGCCATTCCGCTGGCTGAGCGCGATTACTACGCCGTTGTTGAGGAGGGGCCAGAAGTTCCCGCCGAGGCCGGCGAGCCGCCAGAGTGGCTGGGGGCGATTGCAAGCAGCGCGGCCGCGCCGCCAGAGGAGACCGAGCCGGACTACATCTTCGAGCCGGTGCGCAGCGAGTTCGGCTGGCTGGAGGAGGTGAGCGAGGCCGCAGCCGCAGCCGACGAGGAGGCGCTGGCCGCCGAAGCCGAGGCCGGCGAGGCCGAGACGTCCGAGGCCGGCGCTTGGCCTGGCGCAGCCGCCGCTGCTGGCGCGTTCGCTTGGATGGCCACCTACGACGAGGAGCAGGGCGAGGCCGAACCGGCTCAACCCGCAGAGGCTGGCGTCCCTGAGGCGATTGACTGGCTAGCCGAGCACAAGCCGGCCGCAGAGGAACCGGCCTACGGTTTTGAGGTCGCTGCGCCGCTGCAAACGCACATCCTCGACGCGGACGACTGGCCGACCGCGCCGGAACCGGCTTACGGTTTTGAGGCCGAAACGGCCGCTCCAGCCGAGACCGACGACTGGCCGCCGGCTGACACCGACGACGCCGAGCTGGAGCGCCTCTACGCGGCAGCGCACCGCCCGCCGCCGGCCGACAACGCGCCTGAGTGGCTCAACAACATGGTGCCGGGGCTGGAACTGGACTACGCGGCTGAAGAGGACGAGCCGCTGGAGAGCGCCTACACGGAGCGGCGGCTGGCCGCCGCCGGCGGGGATTTCGACTGGCTCAACCGCATTGTTGACGAGGAAACCGGCTCCATGCTGGCCATCGGCGCTGCCGCGGCCGCCGGACTGCCGCGCCAGCCGCGCTTCGTGTTCACGCGCGAGCCGGCCTGGCTGCGCCGGCCCGCGTCCCGGCCAGACGCAGAGCCGGCTGACAGCAGTGACGACGATTTCGAATTACCGGACTGGCTGCGATAAGCCGCAGCGCGCCTTTTGGCTGAGAGGGTACAGACGATGCCACCGGATACTCCCGATTTCGACTCGATGTCCCCGGAAGAGGTAATGGCCTGGCTGGAGAGCCTGGCCAAGCGCCAAGGCGCGCATGAGGGCTTCACCACGGCGGCCAACGTGGATATCCCGGAGATTGACCCGTCCACCGTTACCATTGACGAGCCGGGGTATGTCCCCTACGGCGAAACGCCGCCGGCCCGGCCGCCGCGGTCCGCCCCCGCCCGCGGCGAACCGCCGGCCCGCGTCGAACCGCCCGCCGCCGGCGCGCCGCCGATCACCCCGCCGGCGCCGGCCCGCCTGCCCTTTGCCGACGAAGAGGCAGAACAGGAGACGCAGGTCGCCCCAGTCTCGCCGGCGGCTCAGGGCCTGGCCTGGCTGGAGAGCTTGGCTGCCGACCAGGGCGGCGATTTCCCGCAGCTCGATCTCTCGGCGCTGACTGTCGAGCCGGCGCCGCCCGCCGCACCGCCGCCCGCCAACCCGCTCATCTGGCTGGAGAGCCTAGCCGAGGGCCGTCCGCCGGCTGCGCCTCCCCCGCCTCCGCCCCCGTCCCCGCCGCCCGCGCCCGACTTGGCCAGCGCGGTGGACCCGCTGGCCGCTGGCGTTGACCCGATGGTCTGGCTGGAAAGCCTGGCCCGCCGCCAGGGCGCCCGCGCCGAGGAGCTGACTACGCGCGCCGATGTCCCGCTGCCAGTGCCGCCGCCCGCCCCTGCGCCGTCTCCCGCCGCTGACCCGGCTGCCTGGCTGGAGTCGCTGGCCGCTGAGGGCGGTTTTGAGCCGGCCCCCGCCGCCAGCGCGCCCATGAGCGACGCAGCCATCCGGCGCGCCCTAGAGACCGGCGCGGAGATTCCGCCGGATCAAATGGCCGCTTTCCTTGACCGGCAGCTTGCCCGCCAGATCGAGGCCGGCGAGCTGTCCGCCCAGGCGCTGGACGAGGACGAGACACTGCCCGCTTTCGACCCCGACGCGCCGCCCGTCCCCGGCGATATCCCTGCCTGGCTGCTGGAGCAGGTGCAGATGCCGCCCGCTGTCGGCCAGCCCCAGCGCCCGCCGCTGATGGAGGAGATCGTCGAGCCGCCAGCTGTTCAGGACCTGCCCGACTGGCTGCGCGATGACTTCGCCGACGAACGGGTGCCGGAGCTGGAGGACATCTTCGCCGCCGAAGAGCCTGAGCCTGCCGCTGCTGCCGAATTCATTGACACGTCTGATCCGTGGGTGGAGGCTTTCGAGCAGGAAGCCCAGATGCCTGACGTGGACAGCGGCGAGCTGCCGGAGTGGTACACCCGCAACCTAAGCGACCCGGCGCGCCTCGCCGCCGTCGAGCGGCTGGCGCGCGGCGAGCCGCCGGAGCAGGCCGACGCCGCGCTGCCGCCGGAGACTCACCTGCCGCCTGGCGAGCCGGAGGCCGTGCCGGAGTGGGCCGAAGCCGGCGCGTCCGCTGAAGCGCTGCCCGATTGGCTGCGCGAAGAGACGGCCGCTGACGAAGACGTGCCCGACTGGCTGCGCGAGGCTGAAGCGGCCGTCAGCCCGGCGGACATCCCCGACTGGCTGCGCGACACCGTCGAAATGGCCGAGCCGCCCCGCCCCGCGCCGCCGCCGGTTGTCACGCCGGCCCCCGTTTTCCAGCCGGCCGCCGCGCCCCCGCCACAGCCGCCGGCCCACCAGCCAGCCGCCGCGCTCGACGTCAGCGCCCTGCTGGCCAGCGCGCGCGCCAGCGCCAGCGCGGGCGACCTCAACGCCGGGCTGGCCGGCTACGAACAGATCATCCGCGCCAACACCGCGCTCGACGCGGTAGTGGACGATCTGACCCGGTTGGCCGAGCAGCATGCCGACAACCCAGCCGTCTACCGCGTGTTGGGCGACGGCCTGATGCGCCAGGGGCGGCTGCAGGCCGCGCTGGACACTTACCGCAAGGCGCTCAATCAGCTATAATCGGCCAGCTTTTGCAGCCGGTACGCAGGCGGGCCGCGCAGGGCGGCCCGCTTGTCTTGTAAAGCACAGGGGATGATAACACCGTGGAGCGAACACTCATCATCGTCAAGCCAGACGCTGTCCAACGTGGGCTGACCGGCGAGATCATCCGGCGTTTCGAGGCGCGCGGCCTGCGCATCGTCGGAATGAAGTTCCTGCAGATGTCGCAGGAGCTGGCGGAACGCCACTACGCCGTTCACAGCGAACGGCCGTTCTTCCGCAGCCTGGTCAACTATATCGTTTCGGCGCCGGTGGTTGTGATGGCCCTGGAGGGGACAAACGCCGTGGCTGTGGCCCGCGCGGTTATCGGCAAGACCAACCCCGTCGAGGCCGCGCCAGGCACGATCCGCGGCGACTTCGGCATGGAGATCGGCCGCAACCTGGTGCACGGCTCCGACAGCGCCGAGAACGGCCAGATCGAGATTGCCAACTTCTTCACCGACGCCGAGCTAGTGAGCTGGACGCGCGTCACCGACCCCTGGATTTTCGAGTAGCATCCGCTGGACGCTGCGTTGACGCAGGCGCTCCCCGCGAGCGCCTTTGCGTTACTGGATACTGAGCAGCACGTGGGCCTTGCGCCACAGCCCTTCAAGGTCGTAGTAGCGGCGCTTGTCCGCCATGAACAGGTGAACAACCACCGTGCCGTAGTCAAGCAGCATCCAGCCGCTCTCAGCAGTGCCCTCGCGCGAGTAGGGCAGCAGGCCAAAGCGCGCCTTGACGCCCTCGTCTACGTACTCGGCCAGCGCTTTGAGCTGCCGATCGCTGGTGCCGGTGCAGATCACGAAAAAGTCTGCGATCACTGTGTCCGGCCGCAGGTCGAGCAGCACGATGTTCTCTGCCTTTTTGTCCTCCACTACGTCCACCACATGGCGGGCCAGCTCTAGTGAGTCCAGAAAAACGCCTCCTGTGTGCAGCGCGCGCTAGGCGCGCCTGGCCGCTGTTTACAGCGCATTGTAGCACGAAAGCGCGCCCCGCTGCAGCGGCAGCACCATTGTCAAATCCGCGCGGCTGGGCGACAATTTGAGTTGTTAGTCGCCAGCTTTTCTGGAAGCGGCGACCAAACGCGCGGCCCTGGCCGGCAGTAACGGAGGCCCAAATCACGCCATGCTGAGCGAATCCACCGAGATGTACCTGATTACCGTATACCGCCTCACCGACAGCGGCCGGCCTCCCTTCGCCTCGATCACCGACCTGGCCAACATGCTGGGCATCAAGCACTCCAGCGCGTCGGAGAAGGTCAAGCGCCTGACGGAACAAGGCTACCTGATCCACGACCAGCGCGAGGGCGTGGCGCTCACCGACAAGGGGCGGCGCATCGCCGTCAACGTGCTGCGCAAGCACCGCCTGATCAAGACGTTTATGGTGAACATGGGCGGCTACTCGCTTGACGAGGTCTACGACGAGGCCTGCCGCCTGGAGCACGCCATCACCGACCGCTTTGCCGACAGCCTAGAGCGCCTGCTGGGCTACCCCGAAGTGGACCCGCACGGCTACCCGATCCCCACGCGCGAGGGCGTCGTGGCCCAGGTGAGCTACGCCTCGCTCAACGATTTTTCGCCCGGCGACACAGTGATCGTGCGCCGCATCGAGGCGCTCAACCAGGAGAAGCTCAGCTACCTGCGCGAGCTGGGGCTGGTCCCCGGCGCTGCTGTCACCGTGCTCGCTGTCGCTCCGTTCGACGGCCCGCTCATGCTGCGCGTGGCAGGCCGGCCCGATCCCATCCACATTGCGCCGTCGCTGGCGCAGGAAGTCGAAGTCTCACCCGCGCCGGCAGAACAGGCAGAGTGACACACCATGAAATTTGCGCTCAACCACTCGCCCCAGGCGGCGGCGCTGCTGGCCGCTGGCCGCATCGAAATTGACCTGTACAAAGCGGCCGACTGGCCAGACATGATTGCCGAGGCGCGGGCGCAGCGCCCTGTCTACGTCCATTTTCCGCTGCTGGCCGGGCGCGGCCTGCCGGACGACGCCCGCCTTGCTGAAATCGAGGCCATGTGGGCCTCCACCGACACGCCGCACCTCAACACCCACTTGGCCCCCCACGCCGGCCAGATGGGCGTAGCGCTGGAGACCACCAGCGCCGCCGACACCATCCGCCTGGTTGACACCATGCTGCGCGACATCTGGCCGCTGGTGGCGCGCTACGGCAGCAGCCGCGTTGTGCTGGAGAACGCCATCTGGGATCCAGACTACGCCATCCCGCGCGCGGTCCTGGAGCCGTCGGTGATCTGCCGCGTGGTCTACGAGACCGGCTGCGGCTTCCTGCTCGACACCGCCCACGCCGTCGCCTCGGCCCGCTATTTGGGCATGGACGAGCGCGCCTACATCAGCGCGCTGCCGGTGGACCGCCTGCGCGAGCTGCACGTCACCGGCGTGTGTTACTTGAACGGCCGCTGGCACGATCACTACCCGCTGACGGGCGATGACTGGGCGCTGACCGAGTGGGTTTTTGACAACATCCGGGCCGGCGTTTGGCAGGCACCTTGGGCGGCTGCTTTTGAATACGGCGGCAGCGGCGCTCACTTCATCCACCGCAGCGATCCCGCCGTGATCGCCGAGCAGGCCCCGCGCCTTTACGCGCTGGCCCATTCCGTGCCGGAGGCAGCGTTATGAGCGCTCTGCTGCGCCAGCTCGCGCTGGTAGACGCGCCGCGCCTCCAGCCGGATTTTTGGCTGGCGCGCGCTGCGGACGCCGACGAGCCGCTGCTCACCCCGGCTCAAGCCGCCGCCTTCAACCGCCGCGTTCATCAGGCGCTGGCGCTGCCCGACCCACTCGACCTGCCGGACGCGCTGCCCGCCGATGAAGTGCGCGCGCTCATGGCGCAGGCCGCCCCGCAGACGCGGCCGCTCTACGGCGGCGACGGCCAACCGGTCAGCAGCGAGCGCCTGGCCGAGCTGCTGGCGCGCCTCGATCTGCCGCTGCCGGCGCAGGTTCCGGCGCAGTTCGGTCTTGTTGTCAAGCTGGCGGGGGCGCGCGCGCTGCCGGCGCACGCCATCCTCACGGCTGAGCCGCTCGCCTTCCAGACCAACCTGCTGCAGGAGACTGTAGTGGACATCGCCGCGCCAGCGGCAGTCCTCGCCACCAGCGCCGACACGCGCTGGAGCTTCTGTCTCACGCCGCTCTACTGGGGCTGGCTGCCGCGCGACGCGCTGGCAGCCGCCAGCCGCGACGAGGCTCGCGCCTTTCGCCGCGCTGCCGCTGACGATTTCGTCATTGCCACCGCCTCATACGGCCTGATCGGCGCTGCGCAGGGCGACAGCCAAGCCGTCCACATGGGCGTCCGCCTGCCGCTGCTGGAAGAAACGCCCGAAACGTGGCGCGTCTGGCTGCCGTCGGTCAAAAAGGGCAAGCTGCAAGAGACTGTCGGCACGGTGAGCCGGCGCGCTGGCGCGTTTCAGCGCGGCTGGCCGCCGCCCACCCGCCGCACGCTGCTGACCGCCGCCTTCTCGCTGCTGGGCGAGCCGTATGCCTGGGGCGGGCTGATCGCCGGCACGTTCTACGGACGCGACTGCTCGCGCTTTGTGCAGGATGTTTACGCGCTGACCGGCGTCGCTCTGCCGCGCAACAGCGGCCAGCAGCGCCAGGTGTGCGCTGTGCGGCTGGATTTCGCGCCGGACACGCCGCCGGACGAGCGCCGCGCGCTGATCGCCGCCCACGCCCGGCCCGGCGACATCGTGTGGCTGCCGGGGCATGTGATGCTCTACCTGGGCGCTGTGGACGGCGAGCCGCATGTGATCCACGCCACAGGCGGGCCGCAGATGGCGGTCGTCGTTTCAACACTCGACCTGTACGCCGGCGCGCCGGGCGGCTCGCTGCTGGAGCGCGTGCGCAGCGTGGTGTATCCCGCGCCGCCGGCGGGAGAGGGGTGAGGCTGGCGTGGAGATTCGCGTTGAGCAGCTTCAGCTGCGGCTGGTGACGCCCTTCAAGATCGCGCACGGATCCACCAGCGCCCGTTACAACGTGCTGGCCCACGTCAGCGACGGCCAGCATTCCGGCGTGGGTGAGGCGGCGGTCGTGCCGTATTACGGCGAGACGGCTGAGCGCGTCACGGCCTGGCTGACGCGGCCCGATGTGCGCGCCGCCCTGGGCGCCAACCCGCTGCTGCTGGAGGACGCGCTCAACGCGCTGCCGCCCGCCGACTCGCCGGCGGCGCTGGCGGCGCTGGACATGGCGCTGCACGACCTGTGGGGCCAGCGCCTGGGCCACCCGCTCTACCGCTTGTGGGGGCTGAACCCGGCCCGCTGTCCGGTCAGCTCGCTTACAGTGAGCATGGCCGATGACGAGCAGGCGTACCGCAATCTGCTGCGCGCCGTCCAGCGCGCCCCGCTGGTCAAGCTCAAGCTGGGCAGCGGCGATGTGCAGCGCGACCTAGAGCTGGCGCAGATCGCCCGCGCCGAGCTGCCGGGGACGCGCCTGTGCGCCGACGCCAACAGCGCCTGGACGGCCGAACAGTCCCTGTGGATTATCCCCCGGCTGGCCGAGCTGGCGGTGGCGTTCGTCGAGCAGCCGGTGGCGCGGGCCGATTACGCCGGCTGGCGCGCGCTGCGCGCCGGGCTGCCGGCGGGTATGCCGCCCGTGATCGCTGACGAGTCGTCGCAGAATGCGGCTGATATTGCGCCGCTGGCTGGCCTGGCTGACGGAGTCAACATCAAGCTGGCCAAATGCGGCGGTCTGCGCGCCGCCCGCCAGATGATCGCGCTGGCGCGCGCCTTCGGCATGCGCGTCATGCTGGGCTGTATGGTGGAGAGCAGCGTCGCCGTGACCGCCGCCGCTCACTTGGCCCCCTTAGCCGATTACGCCGACTTGGACAGCAGCCTGCTAATCAGCAACGATCCATATCAGGGCGTGGTCAACGCCGATGGGCGGCTGATCCTGCCGGACGCGCCCGGCCTGGGCCTGCGCCGCCGGATTTGGGGCTGAGCGCCGCCGCTCACAAGTACACCACCGGCGCGCCCTTGAGCTGGCGCGCGCGCGCGGCGGGCAGCGCCACCAGCGCTGACTCGTCGCGGTGATCGAGCGCCAGCGTCGTGAAGGGCACGATGCGCCCGCTGCGCGGCACAGGCGGGAAGGGCGAGAGCGCCAGCTTGATAACCAACCCCTCCACCACCTGCCAGGCGCGCGGGCTGTCGTAAGCCTGCGCCAGCACAAGCTGCTTGCTCTGCTTCATCGCGCGGTTCATGATGCGCGCCCGCTGCGCCAGCGTGGGCAGGCGCTCCAGCGCGGCCTGAACGTCGGCCGGATAAGCGCGCAGGCGTTCCTCCAGATAGGCGGTGTACTCGCTGAAGGTCATCACGTCCACCACAGCGCGCCGGATGCCGCCGCGCCCGCTGTCGTCGCGCTGGTCGGTCACCGTCACCTGCGAGACGGCGGCGAAATCGCCCACTAGGAACGACTTGAGCGCGCGCGCCCCGGCGTAGACCGGCGCGTTCCAGCCCTGGCCGCGCGGCATGGCGCTGCGCCACACTGTCCGCAGCACCTCGTCGGCAAAGCCAGCGGTGGGAGACGTAAAGTCGTAGCCGCGCCGGTGGCCCTCCAGCACGTATTCGATCACCAACTGCCGCACAGCGCGCCCGGCCTCAGCTCGCCAGCCGCGACCGGGGACGGATGGCGTCGAAGAACTGGCGCATGGCGTGCTTGACGCCTTTGCCGGTCATCAGGCTGCCCTCGTAGACCGACCACTTGAAACCCAGCCGGGCCGCCAGCGCGCGCAGCCGCTTCTGCTCGTTGCGGTAGTTTTGCAGAATCTGGTCGAGCGTGGTGTCCGCGCCCCACAGGTCGCTCTTGTTGACCAGGATATAGAACGCTTTCAGGTGGCGGGCGCTCTGCGGCTCGTCCTCGATCATCTGCATGACGAAGTTGAGCGCGTCCTTCTGCAGGTGCACGTCGGTGTGGTCAATCAGGAAGATGATGCCGTTGGGCTGGGCCGTGCGGAACAGCTCCACCCAGTCGGTTTCCCACATGGCGTACTCGCCCCCCACGTCGCGGTGCGGCTTGAGCTTGAGGTAGCCATCGCCGAGCTGGGCGCTGAAATCGTCCACTACCTCGCCGCCCGCTGCTGTTGGCTCTGGCTCGAAACCCTCGATCGAGCCGGCGTTGTGCCGCAGCCACTCGATCAGCGTGGTCTTGCCGGTCTGGCGCGCCCCCAAAACGATAAACGACACGCCGGAGACCTTGACGTAGAAGAAGTCTTGGATGGCGGCCACGCCCTCCGTCACGGTCCTGCCAACCGCGGTGATCGTCCCCAGGATAACGGTGATGAGGGTGTCGAGAATGCTGCTCACGGCGCTTTCTGCCTCTTGTTGTGCGTTTCTGTTATGATAGTGTTATACGCGCGGCAGCGTCAACAGTTGCGGGCGGGCACAGTGGACCACGACCTGATCGAATTCACGGCAGACGCGCCCGGCGCGCGGCTGGATCACACCATCATGGCGCACATCGGCGACCGCCTCTCGCGCGCTCAGCTTCAGGCGCTGATCGCCGCCGGCCAGGTGACGGTGAACGACAGGCACGTTAAGGCCGGCGTGAAGCTCAAAGGGGGCGAGCGCATCCGGCTGGCGATCCCGCGCCGCGCCGAGCCGGAGGGCGTGCAGCCCGAAGCCATCCCCCTCAACGTGATCTACGAGGACGACGACCTAGCCGTGATTGACAAACCGGCTGGCATGACAGTGCACCCCGGCGTGAACAACGAGACTGGCACGCTGGTGAGCGCGCTGCTGGCGCGCTGGCCGCAGATCGGGCAGATGGCCGGCGAGGAGAAGCGGGCCGGCATCGTCCACCGCCTTGACAAGGACACCAGCGGCCTGCTGGTAGTGGCCAAGCGCGACGCGGCCCGCCGCCGCCTGGCGGAGCAGTTCCAGGCGCGCACTGTCGAGAAGCGCTATATCGCCCTGCTGGAGCGCCGCCCGCAGACCACCACCGGCCGAATTGACGCGCCTATCGCCCGCGACCCAGGCCAACGCAAGCGCATGGCTGTTGTGCGCGGGGGCCGCCCGGCCGTCACCGAGTTTCGCGTGCTGGATGACCGCTTCAGCGGCGAGCAGGCGCTGGTGGAGGTGCGCATTTTCACCGGTCGCACGCACCAGATTCGCGTGCACATGGCGTTCATCGGCTGCCCGGTGGTGGGCGATACGGTCTACGGCTTCCGCAAGCAGCGCGTCAAACTCAAGCGCCACTTTCTCCACGCCGCTTACCTGGCCTTCGATCACCCGCGCACGGGCCAGCGCATGGTCTTTGAGGCCCCGCTGCCCCCAGAGCTGCAAGACGCGCTGGACGAGCTGCGCGCAGCGTGAGAGTCGTAGAAATTGCTGCTCACAAGTACAATGGGGCGCGTGTGCGTCCTGCGTGACCGGAACAACTGAGAGGGGAACCCATGCGCGAAATCACCGTTGCTGTCGCCCAGATGAAGCCCAAGCTGGGCGAGGCGGAAGAGAACCTGGTCAAGATGTCCGAGACGATCTCTCGCATTGCCTCACAGCAGCGCGTGGACCTGATCGTGTTCCCCGAGTTGATCACCAGCGGCTACGAGCTGGGCCTGCGCTTCACTGAAGTGGCGCAGCGCGTGCCCGGCCCCACCGTCAACCTGCTGGCGCAGCGCGCCAACGAGTACGGCATTTTCATCGCCTTCGGCATGGTGACGAAGGAGAAGGTGGAGAGCGTGCTCTACAACTCCGCCGTGCTGGTGGGGCCGGAGGGCGAGCTGCTGGAGGTGTACAACAAGATTCACCTGCGCGGCGAGGAGCGCATGGCCTTCCGCGAGGGCTATAAGCTGCCGGTGATTCCTACCGAAATCGGCAATATCGGCCTGCTAATCGGCTACGACCTGGCCTTCCCGGAGGCGGCGCGCAGCTTGGTGCTGGACGGGGCCGACCTGCTGTGCGTGGTGGCCAACTGGGAGGCGGCGCACATTGACGAGTGGAAGACCTACGTGCGCGCCCGCGCCTACGAGAACGCGGTGTTCGTGGCGGCGGCCAACCGCATCGGCGAGGACGTGACGCTCAGCTTTGGCGGCGAGAGCATGGTCGTCGGCCCACGCGGCCAGATTCACGCCTCGCTGGCCGGCGAGACCGACCCCGAAAGCGGCGAGCCGATGGAGGGCTTCGCTGTCGCCCGCATTGACCTGGACGAGGTGCGCAAGAACCGCGAGGAGTTCCAGTTTATTCAGAACCGCCAGCCCGCCGTCTACAAGGCGCTGGTGCGCAAGTACTAAAGCTGACCTCACCTCCAACCCCCTCCACTGGAGAGGAGGAGTTCCGCGCAGTGGGACAGGGGTGAGGTTAAGGTTCAGCGGGTGACGGGAGACGATCGCGTGAACGACATGCCTGAGCAGCCAGGGCGCGGCGCGACGGCCGCCTTTGTGATCTTGATTGTGGCTATCGCGGGGGCGGGGGCGCTGCTGCTGCTGGCGCGCCCGCAGCCGGTCACGATTCAGGTGAACCCGCCGCTGCCCACTGCTACGCCGCAGCCAACGCCCACGCCCGGCCCGGTGACGGCTTACGTCACGGGCGCGGTGGCGCAGCCGGGCGCGCTGGTCGAGCTGCCGGCTGGCAGCCGCGTTGAGCAGGCGGTAGCGGCCGCCGGCGGCCTGCTGCCCGACGCGGACCTGGAGCGCGTCAACCTGGCGCAGGTGGTGCGCGACGGCGACCAGATTCACGTCCCGCGCCAGGGCGAGAGCGTCGCCCTGCCCACGCCGGGCGCGGGCGGGCTGGTGCGCATCAACCACGCCAGCGCCGCCGAACTGACTGCGCTGCCCGGCATCGGCCCGGCGCTGGCGGCGCGCATCGTGGCCTGGCGCGAGGCCAACGGCCCGTTCGACGACTTGGCAGCGCTCGACCAAGTGAGCGGCATCGGCCCGGCGCTGCTGGCGCAGATCGCCGGCCTGATCGCGTTCGATTAGCCGATGCGCTGGCCGGTGCGGCTGTCGAAGAACAGCACGCCGACGGGGTCAATGCTGCAGCGGATGGTCGAGCCGATCTCGACCGGCCTGCTCAGCGGCACGGTGAGCGACCAGCTCTCGCCGGCCAGATGCACCTCCACCAGCCAGAAGCGCTCACCAAAAAACGGAATGGTGCGGTCCACCACGCCGTAGACGCCGTCGCTGTCCAGGTGGATGTGCTCTGGGCGCACGCCCATCATCACCGGCGCGCCGTCGGGCAGGTCGCTGCGCAGGGGGAAAGGGCCAAAGTTTTCGCCCACCCATTGGCCCTGCGCGGCCTGCCCTTTGAACACGTTCATCAGCGGCGTGCCGATGAACGTGGCTACGAACAGGTTGACCGGGTTGTGGTAAAGCTGCTGGTACGTGCCCACCTGCTCGATGCGCCCGTAGCGCATCACGGCGATACGGTGTGCCAGCGCCACCGCCTCCGCCTGGTCGTGTGTGACGTAGACCGAGGTCACGGGGAACTCGTAGAGCAGCCGCTTGAGTTCAACGCGGGCATTGGCGCGGAACTTGGCGTCCAGGTTGGCGAACGGCTCGTCGAACAGAAAGACGCGCGGGTCGCGGGCCAGCGCGCGGGCGATGCCCACCCGCTGGCGCTCGCCGCCGGAAAGCTGCGCTGGGCGGCGGTCGAGCAGGTACTCCAGCCCCACGCCGGTGATCTCGGAGATGCGCGCCACCCGCTCCGGCACCTCTGCCTCGCGCCGGCGCAGCGCCAGGAACAGGCCCACTGTGCGCCAGCCCTCCCAGTGCGGCATCAGCGCGCCGTTCTGAAAGACCATGCCCACGCCGCGCTCGCGCACGTCAATCTCGCGCAGGTCTACGTTGTCGTACAGCACGCGCCCGGAGTCCGGCTCTTCCAGGCCGGCGATGAGGCGCAGCAGTGTAGATTTGCCACAGCCGGACGGCCCCAGCACCGCCAGCACATCGCCGGACTGGAGCTTCAGGCTGATGTTGTCAGCCGCCGTGATAATGCCAGTTTCCCCACCCACTTCTTGCACAAAGTGTTTGGTCAGCCGTTCGAGTGTGATGGTGGTCATGGCTCGGGCATCTCCGCTGCCGCTATTGTAACCCGGCCGGGCGGTGGTGTCTCTTGTCAATTGGCGGCGAAGCGACTACCATCAGCACAGCGCAGTAGGCTGTGTGTTTTCGCCCGGAGACTGACGACCGATGGCTGATGAGCTTGCGGCTTCCAGCGACGTCTACGCAATGCCCGCCATTGACCTGCGCAGCGACACGGTGAGCTGGCCGACGATGGAGATGCGGGCGGCGATGGCCAACGCGGCGCTGGGCGACGACGTATACGGCGAGGACCCCACTGTCAATCAGCTGGAGGCCGAGGCCGCCGCGCTGTTGGGCAAGGAAGCCGGCCTGTTCGTCGCCAGCGGCAGCATGGGCAACCTGACGGCGGTGCTCACGCACTGCGGCCGGGGCGACGAGATGATCGTGGGCAAGCAGGCGCACATCTTCCGCTACGAGGCGGGCAGCGCGTCGGCGCTGGGGGGCGTGCACCCGCACACGATCGAGGTGCAGCCGGATGGCACGCTGCCGCTGGACGCCATCCGCGAGGCGATCCGGCCCGCCGGCAACCCGCACTTCCCGCGCACGCGCCTGATCTGCCTAGAGAACACGCAGGGCACGGTGGGCGGCATCCCCATCAGCGCCGAGTACACCGCCCAAGTGGGCGAGATCGCGCGCGAGCACGGTCTGAAGCTGCACATAGACGGCGCGCGCATCTTCAACGCCGCGGCTGCGCTGAACGCAGACCCGGCGGAGCTGGTCGCGCCGGCCGACAGCGTGATGTTCTGCCTGTCGAAAGGGCTGTGCGCGCCGGTCGGCTCTATGTTGGTGGGGTCGCGCGCGTTCATTGACGAGGCGCGGCGCAGCCGCAAGCTGCTTGGCGGCGGAATGCGCCAGGCGGGCGTGCTGGCCGCCGCCGGCCTGATCGCTATCCGGCGCATGCGCCACCGCCTGGCCGACGACCACGCCGCCGCCTGTGCCCTGGCCGAAGGGCTGGCGGCCATCCCGCACATCGTCGTTGACCCGGCCCGCGTGCGGACCAATATGGTGTTCATTGAATTGGCGGAGAGCGCGCCGCTGACGCCGGATCAGCTTGCCGAGCGGCTGCGCCGCGATTACAACATTGTCATCAGCGTGCGGCCCAACGGGCGCGACATCCGGCTGGTGACGCACTACTGGATCACGCCTGAGCGGGTGCAGACCGTGCTGGGCGCGCTGCGGGCGCTGCTGGCATGAGGCCGCCGGACGACCTGCCGCCCTACGCCGCCGCCGACGCAGGCGACGACGACCTGCCCGATTTCAGCCTGCCGCCGGCCAGCCGCGGCCTCACCAGCGATCCAACCTTCGGCTACCTGATCGCGCTGGCGCTGGCGATAGGGCTGGCGGCGCTTCCACGCGAACAGTACGACCTGCGCTACACGCTGCTGTGGATGCTGCTGGCCGGCTTTGGCGTGCTGGCCTGGCTGCTGGGGACGATGACGCGCATCGGCCAGGAGACGCCGGAAAACCTGGCCTGGGGCGTGGTTTTCGGGCTGATTATCGCCACGCCGCTGCTGGCGGTGGGCGGCAGCACCCTGACGACCACAGTCAATCTGCTGTTCGGCATGCTCTCGTCTGGGGCACTGCTGGCCTATCTGGTGTTTGTCATGCCGCTGGCCGAGACACTGTTCTTCCGCGGCGTCCTGCAGGATCAGCGCCCGTTCTGGATCGTGGGCTTGATGAGCAGCCTGTGGGGGGCGCTCTTGTTCTTCCCCGTGCTCGATTTTCAGCGCTACCCGGCGGTGGTGGCGATCATCGGCGTGGCGCTAGTGATGATGAACCTCACCTACAGCTATGTGCGCCAGCGCAACGGGCTGGCCGCCGCCTGGGTGTGCCAGATCGTGGTCAACCTGGTGCTGCTGTTCGCCCCGTTCGTCAGCCGGTGACGGTATAATCCGGGCAGAGTGAGAGGGTGAAACGATGGCAGTGCAGGAACGAGTCTACACTGCCGATGACCTGTGGGCGCTTTCCCACCATCCGGATTACGCCGGTATGTGTCTGGAGCTGGTAGACGGAGCGCTGCGCATCATGACACCGGCGGGCGGCGAACACGGCGGTCTTGCGCTCCGGATCGGCGCGCGGCTGCAGGTTTTTGTGGAAGAAGCGCGGCTCGGCTACACCACCGCTGCCGAAACGGGCTACATCCTGTCCGCCCGACCGGATGGCCGCGATACTGTGCGCGCGCCAGACGTGGGGTTTGTCGCGGCGCAGCGCCTGCCTGACGGCCTGCCCCAGGGATACGTTCCCTTCGCGCCCGATCTCGCTGTGGAAATCGTTTCGCCGAGTGACACCGCCGACGAGGTACACCAGAAAGTGCAGAACTTCCTGCGGGCCGGCACGCGGCTGCTGTGGGTGGTCTACCCGCGCACACGCACGGTAGATGTCCACACGCCGCAGGGCGCGCGCACCCTCACGCTGACCGACACGCTCGACGGGGGCGATGTGCTGCCGGGCTTCACGCTGCCGCTGCGCGATCTGTTCGGCTGCTAGCGCGCCAGCCAGTTCACATTGTCGAGGTTGTCCAGGTCGAGCAGGTCGCTCATCAGCAGCGCGCCTTCGTTCCGGCGCGGCAGCTTGCTCAGGTAGCGCTCGGTCACGGCGATGCTGCGGTGGCGCAGCAGGCGGCTGATCGTTTCCACCGGCACGCCGGACTCGTGCAGCGCGCCAGCCACCGACCGGCGCAGGTCGTGAGGGGCCACATGGCCCAGGCCAGCGGCGGCGGCAGAGCGGTCAATGATCAGCCAGATGCCCTCGGCTGTCAGGCCCTGGCCGCTGACGCGCCCGCCTTTCCACAGCCGCCGCACCAGATACGAGCGCGCTTCCGGGCGCGGCTCGGCGGGCGTGACCGCCCGCCGCCAATCGTCGAGCGCGGCCAGCACGGGGCGCGGCACGTCAATAACGGCGGTGCGCCGCCCCTTGCCGTGCACCCGCAGCACGACGCGGTTGTTCTGCAGGCTCAGGTCGCCCCAGCGGGCGGCGGCCAGCTCCTCGCGGCGCAGGGCCATCGTGCACAGCATGGTCATGACGACGGCGTTGCGCTTCTCCTGGTTCTCCGACGTGGCAATGCGCCGCGCTGCCAGCATCAAGGCGCGCAGCTCGTCGGTGGAGAGCCAGCGGCCGGGGCGCTGGCCGTCGGCGGCGCGCGGGGGGCGCACGTTGGCCACGGTGGCGCTGACGTATTCGTCCACCCAGCCGGCCTCGGCCAGCAGCAGCGTGAGCGTCACCAGCGCCGCCCGCGCCTGGTCAACGCCCTGTTTGCCGTGCCCGCGCCCCACCAGCAGCCCCAGCCAGGCGCGCAGTTGGGCTGCGCTCAGGCTGTGGCGCAGGGTGGCCACCGGCAGGGCGCTCATGCGCAGCAGGCGCGCGTCGCCGCGGGTGGGCTTGAGGCCGGCCGTGTCCACCAGGTACTGATCTACCCAGCGGAAATAAGCGCGCTGTGTGTGGCGGCTGCTGGCCCGGCCCGGCAGCGCCAGCAGAAAGTTGAACGTGGGCGCTGCTGCTGGGTCGTGCGCGGCCAGGCCCGTGTCGTCGCGGCTGGGGAACAAGCTGCGGTTGGTTTCCATATGCGCTATTATAGCGCGGGCGGGCGGCTAAACGCCCCCTTCCGCCGGCAAACGCCTTGTGGAAAAATGAGGCGGCCACCACAACGGAGGAGACCCGATGCAGCGCACCCGCCGCAACCCGGTTGACCGGCTCATCCTCAGCATTGCCGGGCGCTTCGGCAGCAAAGCGAAAGAAGTCGAGCGCTTTCTCAAGTTCGTCGTTGTCGGCTCAATCGGCTTCGTCGTAGACCTGGGCACGCTGGTCACCCTGCAGGCGACGGTGCTGCCGCCGGTGAACACCGCTAACGTGGCGATCGCGGCGACGCTGGCCTTCTGCGCCGCCATCCTCAGCAATTTCATCTGGAACCGCTTCTGGACCTACCCGGACTCGCGCTCGCGCTCCGTGCCGCGCCAGCTCGCCCAGTTTGCCTTTGTCAGCGTGGTGGGCTGGCTGGGCCGCACCGCGTGGATCAGCGTCATGTACGCGCCGCTGGGCGATCTGCTGCTGCCGCTGGCGCTGCCCCTCATCCAGGCGGTCAACCCGAGCTACACCGCTGGGACGGTCAGCGCTGGGCGCGTCGGCTCAGTGGCGGCGCAGATCATCGGCGTGGGGTTGATCATGTTCTGGAACTTCTTCGCCAACCGCTACTGGACGTACAGCGATGTAGACCTGGTGGACGCGCCGCCGCGCGGCTGACCGGAAACGTGCCGAATCTCACTGGTTGTGCGCGCCAACCTGTGGTGAAATAGAAACAGAGCCGCGCCGCTGAAAGGGGACACATGACACGCGCCGAGAGCATCCGCGAAGCGATCCGCCACAACCCGCTGGACACATTCGTTCACGGCGTGGCCGGCCGTTTTGGGCGGCGAGCGCCAGAGGTGGAGCGCTTTCTCAAGTTCGCCATCATCGGGGCGCTGGGCGCGGCGCTGGATGTGACAATGCTGTTTGCGCTGCAGGCGACGGTCCTGCCGCCGGTCACGACGCTGGCCGTGGTGGCCGCCACGTCAGCGGCTTTCCTCACGGCCACTGTGCACAACTACCTGTGGAACCGCTATTGGACGTTCCCTGACGCGCGCGGCCATTCGCTGCGCTGGCAGCTCATCCGCTTCACCATTATCAACGCTATCGGCTGGCTGCTGCGCACCATCTGGATCAGCGCAGCGTACCTGTGGCTGGGCGCGCTGCTGATGCCGGCGGCGCTGCCGGTGGTGCGGCTGTTCCGCCCCGCCTACATGCCCTCGGCCACCGCCAGCGCCAAGCTCGGCTCAATCGCGGCGCTGCTGATCGGCATCGCCGTTATCCTGTTCTGGAACTTCCTGGCCAACCGCCTGTGGACGTTTCGCGAGGCGGGGCGGGCCAGCGCCTGAGCCGCCCTCAGGCCAGTGTGTCCACCCGCGGCGCGGGGCGGAACAGCGTGTAAATAAAAGCGAACAGCATCCCGAAGACGAAGCCGCCGACGTGGGCGAAGAAGGCCACGCCGCCGCTGGCCAGCGTGTCCACGCCCAGCGAGAGCACGCCGTTGAACACCTGGATGATGAACCAGAAGCCGAGCACGACCAGCGCCGGCATCCGCACCGGCAGCATGAAGAAGCGCAGGAAGATCAGGCCAACGCGCACCTGCGTGCCGGGATACAAGATGATGTAAGCGCCCAGCACGGCGGAAATTGCGCCGCTAGCCCCAATCAGCGGCACGCACACGTTTGGGTAAAGCACGGTGTGCACCAGCGCCGCCACCAGCCCGCCGGCGAAATAGAGCAGCAGGAAGGCGCGCCGCCGGAAGTAATCCTCCACGTTGGTGCCGAAAATCCACAGATAGACCATGTTCCCGGCCAGATGCGCCCAGCCGGCGTGCAGGAACATGCTGCGGAAGAAATCCACGAACTGCTCCGGCGCGAAGCTCTGGGTGAACTGGCACGGCACAATGGCCAGCTCGTAAAACGCGCGCGCCAGCTCCTGCGGCGGCAGCGTCAGCTCCCAGATGAACACCAGAATGTTAACCAGGATCAGCCCGTATGTGAGGTAGGGCTTGTGCCGCGTGGGGTTGTTGACTGTCCCTAACGGAATCATTGTTTGGCCTCCGTTCGCCCTGTGTTACACACACCCAATACGCAGCGCGCCTGCCGCGGGTTGCCGTTGGGGGCAAAAACGCCCCGCAGGGCGGGGCGTTTGGTGTGTGCGGGGCGGCGCTCAGCGCTGATCCGGCGGGACCCACTTCAGGCCCATCGGGCCGGTGTAGGTGCTGTCGGGGCGGATCAGGCGGTTGTTCTTCATCTGCTCGAAGATGTGGGCCGACCAGCCGGCGATGCGGCTCATGGCGAACAGCGGCGTGAACATGTCAATGTCCAGGTCAATCGTGTACAGCACGATTGCGCTGTAGTAGTCCACGTTAGGGTACAGCTTGCGCTCGATGAAGTACGAGTCCTGGGCGGCTGTCTGGGCCAGCTTGTAGGCGATGTCGAACCAGAGGGTGTTGCCGGAGCTGGCTGCCAGCGCGCGGGCGTGCTGCTCCAGGA
>Ga0308414_1000817_pt1 | contig 20322 bp, 15 predicted proteins | sample HotsprSampleOS50_FD_205667 | JGI IMG/M metagenome (GOLD analysis project Ga0308414, IMG submission 205667) | Hot spring phototrophic mat microbial communities from Octopus Spring, Yellowstone National Park, Wyoming, United States - 20090730_OS50 ...
TCATTGGGAATAGATATGTAAATGAACTCCGAAGGAGTGAAATTATTTGGGGGTTGGGGATTGGTCATCGGTCATTGGTCAATGGATATAGGTCATTAGTCAATGGTCATTGGGAATAGATATGTAAATAAACTCCGAAGGAGTGAAATTATTTGGGGGTTGGGGATTGGTCAATGGATATAGGTCATTAGTCAATGGTCATTGGGAATAGATATGTAAATAAACTCCGAAGGAGTGAAATTATTGTAGAAGAAATATCACAACCATAATATTAAACTCCGAAGGAGTGAAATTATTTGGGGGTTGGGGATTGGTCATCGGTCATTGGTCAATGGACATTGGTCATCGGTCAATGGTCATTGGGAATAGATATGTAAATGAACTCCGAAGGAGTGAAATTATTTGGGGGTTGGGGATTGGTCAATGGATATAGGTCATTAGTCAATGGTCATTGGGAATAGACATTTGAAAAATTCCGAAGGAATGGTATCATTGTAAATATTACGTGAATTTGCTTTTGAATTTGGGAATAAATCTCCTGCTGATTATGTAAGGATCATTTTCATCTTTGATTTTTATCAAATAAGATGTGTTACTGAGTTTTTCAATCTTTGATATAAAATCTGTATTTATAATCGTTGATCGGTTTATTCTAACAAAAAGTTTCTCCGGTAGTTTTTCTTCCCAATGTTCCAGAGTTTCTCTTTGTAAAGAACTTCTACCATTTGAAAATTTTATTAAAACATACGGACTTTCAGCACGAAGAGATTTAATTTCTTTAATCGTAATCAGCTCTGCTTTAATACCTGTTTTAAAGAGAACTTTATCATCTGGCTGATAAATTTTTCTATCAACATTATTGCTCTTTTTTTTTAGAGATGCTTTTTCTAATCTTAATTTTATTGAAGATAATAAATCATCAATATTGAATGGCTTGAAGATATAATCATCAGCGCCTAAAGACATTCCTTTCCGTAAATCTTCCTTTTCCACTTTTGCAGTTAGAAATATAAAAGGAATTGAATGACGGCGAATCTCGAGCGAAAGTTCTAAAAATACTTCGTAACCATCTTTACCTGGAATTGAAATATCACAAATAATCAAATCCGGATTATATTGATAAAAAGCATTGATACCACTCAATCCGTCAGTTTCTGTTCTTACTTCAAATCCTTCTTCTTCCAAAAGATCTTTAACATTATTTAGAAGAGTTAGATCATCTTCTATAAAAAGTATTTTGGTTTTCATTTTAGAGGTATCCTCACACTAAATTTTGTTCCTTCATTTAATTTGCTTTCAACTTCAATAGTTCCGCCAAGTAAATCAACGCATCTTTTAACTATGTTTAATCCTAAACCAGTTCCTTTTATGCCAGCTGAATTTTGAGTTCTATAAAATGGTTCAAATATATTCTTTATATCAATCTCATCTATACCAATTCCTTTGTCTTCAACCTGAATAATTAAATGATCCTTTCCTTCAGAAACGGTTAGGTCAATGTCTGTATTTTCATATCCATATTTTATTGAGTTACTTAAAAGATTACCTACTATATGTTTCATTAATTTTGAATCGAGATTGTATGTCTTTTGGCTGCATTGATTATGGAAGTTTATCTTCCTGTATTTTTGTAGCGACGGATAGTGTTCTTCAATAATTTGATTAAATAATAAGTTAATATCTTCCTGTTTAGGATTATTTTTTAAGATTTCTCTTTCTGCTCTGCTAATGAGCATTATATCATCAAGGAGCTTTGTAAGATGATTTATCATCTTATCAATGTTTTGATAATGAGTTTCTAATTTTTCCTCAGACCATTTTTTTCCATATCTCTGAATCATTTGAGCAGATGTAAGGACTGCAGTAAGAGGTGTTCTGAATTCGTGACTAACAGATGCAAAAAATCTTGTTTTTAATTCGTTAATTTCTTTTTCTTTTAACAAAGCTTCCTGCAAAAGTGCTTCAAGTTCTTTTTCTTTTTCAATCTGCTGCACTAATTCAAAATTAGCTTTCTGAATTTCTGCAGTTCTTTGTTCTACAAGTAATTCGAGTTTTTCTTTATATTCATTTAACTGTTGTTCCTTATTAATTTTATCCGTTATGTCTTCTTTGACAGCAACAAAGTTTATAATTTTATTTTTATCGTCTTTTATTGGTGAAATTACTACATATTCCCAATACAACTGACCATTTTTTTTCTTATTGTAAAGAATTCCTTCCCAGGTATTTCCGATTATTAGTGTTGTCCATAATTTTTTATAAAATTCTTTTGAATGCTTCCCTGCACTAAATATTCTTGGATTCTGCCCTAATAGTTCTTCTTTGGAATATCCGGTGTGTTCTAATAAGAATTTATTTACATATTCAATATTTCCATTTACATCAGTAATGACAACACCAACACGGCTTTGTTCAATGGCTGTAAGTAACTTAGTTTTTTCTTCTTCTGCTTTTTTGCGGTCAGTAATATCATTAATTATTGTAAAATAGAATTTTTTATTCGAATAGATACTTTTTTGTAAGTGTACTTCTACGGGATATGTTGTCCCGTCTTTTCTTTTATGAATGGTTTCAAAGACAATCATTTGATTATCATCATTTAATTTTTGTAAAAGAGAATGGAAAAAATCTAAGTTATATTCTGGTTTAATATCAAGAGGAGTCATATTTTTTAATTCATCAATCGAATACCCAAGATTATTGATCGCTCCTTGATTAGCAAATTCGAATTTTAATGTTTCTGCATTGAATAAATAAATTTCATTTAAACTGTTTTCAATAATTTTAGAGAGTAATGTGCGTTCCTCTTCAATAATTTTTCTTTCAGTTATGTCATGAATAATTGAAAATAAAACTCTTTCTCCTTCAAAATCTATCGGGGAAGAGTGTACTTCCACCATCTTTATATTGCCATTAGCCAATCTATGAGGGAAAATAAAGTAGTTTTCATATTCTTTTACAGCATTTTGACGCGCTTGGTATATTTTTTCATCTGATAAAATATTAATATCCTTAATATTCATGGAACACAGTTCGTTCACTGAATATCCATAAAATTTAGAAGCCGCATGATTAGCAAGAAGAATATTACCCGATTCTGGTTCAATTAAGAGCATAATAGAATTGTGGTGTAAAAACATATTTTTAAATTTTGTTTCGCTTTCTTGAAGTTGTTTTTGAATTTTTTTTCTCTCAGTAATATCTGTAACAATTACTGCAAATTGATTCGGTTGATTATTATACGCTACAACGTGATAATATCTATCAAATTCTACGGAATAATTTTCATATTCAAATGCTTTGCCTGTTTTTACTACTTGTTCGAATGTATCTATCCAATACTTCTCTGTTTTAGGAAGAATTTCCAATACAGTTTTTCCAATCCAATCCTCTTTTTTTATTCCAAGAATTTTCTCAAAACTTTTATTCATATCTAAAAATCTATAATCAACCATATTACCATTTTCATCATAAATTGCCTCGTGTACTGCCAATCCTTGATTCATTTCTTCAATAAGCAATCTATATTTTTTTTCATTTTCAGTTAAAAGATCTTCTAATTTTTTCTTTTCTGTAATGTCTTTCGTAACAATTAAAATTCCTATTGGCTGTTGTTCTTTATTTCTTAAAAATGATGCTGTCCCTTCAATCCATAATGGTTGTCCATCCTTTCTTTTTTGTTTAAAAATAACATTTACTGTTCTTTTCTTGTCAATGGTTGGATTTTTCTCTTTTTCGATTTCTATTTCAAGAAGTTTCTTAAATTGTTCAACAAATTCATTATCCAACAATTTTTCTAATCCCGATTGAATAATCTCTTCAGGAGTGTAACCAAGTAACTTTTCAATGGATGGGCTTATATAAGTGTATTCTAAGTTTAGATTAAATACAGAAATCACTTCACCAATATTTTCTGCAATTAGTCTGAATTTTTCTTCACTTTTTACCAATTCAATTTCCAAAGACTTTTTAGCATTAACATCAGTAATAAATCCTTCAAGAAACAAAATATTTCCATCCTTATCTTTTACAGCTCTTCCTCTTTCCCAAACCCAGATTATGTTTCCATCTTTTTTAACAATTTGATATTCTAATTCGTAAGGTAAATCATTCTTGATAGAATCTTGAATCTTTTTCCAAATATCTTTTTGAAATTCAGGTAAGATTATATCATTATAACTTAATAAGGAGTTATTAAGCAATTCTTCGGGTTCGTAACCTGTAGTTTCTTTGCATTGCTTTGAGAGATAATACATTGTCCAATCTTTATCATTAGCACATCTATAAACAAAGCCGGGCAGGTTATTGATAAGTGTGGAAACAAATCTCTCATTCTCTTCAATTTTAGTAATGTATTGTTTCTTTTCAATTAGTCTTGAAAGTTCAGTAGCAAAACTTTCAAATAATTGTGCATCTATTTCATCATAATCTTCTTCTTTATTTCCAACACCAAAAATCAGATATGGTTTTTCATTAACATAAGTTGCTATACTCATAAATTTTTCTACAGGCACGTGTCCTACCGGCAGCCCTTTTTGGTTTGGGGAGTTTTGATAATCATTATAAATGACTGCTTTTTTTGTTTTTAGGCAGTCAATCCAATTGCCCGCTTGATTTATTGGATAATGTGTTTGAAATTCAACTTTACAAAATTCTTTGGCAGTAGTATTCCAAGTTGTTAAGATAATTTCATTCTGATCTTCTGAAACTCTGTGAAAGAAACCAACTTTACTATCAGTTAATTTTACAAGATATTCAATGCTCAAATTGTAAAAATCCTGTTCTTTCATTTTATCAATGGAAGAATGCAAAAAGTTAAAGTAGGAATACATTTCTTTTTCTTTTTTCAAAACTTTTTCAAACTTCTTTTGTTCTGTAATATCTTTTATAGATGTGATGATATATTTTGAGCCCTCAATATCTATTATAGAAGCACTAGTTAAAGTTGGAATAATTTTTCCATTCTTAATTCTAAATTTTAGTTCTAAATCATTTACAGATCCTATTGATCTAAGTTCGTCAACAAATTTTTGTCTTTCTTTAATATCTAACCAAAATTTTAACTCTAAAGAAGTTTTGCCAATTGCTTCACTTTGTGAATACCCAGATAATTTTTCCCAAGCTTTATTTACTAAAATATATTTGTCATCAGATAAATTAGTAATTGATAATGCCAATGGAGAATTTTCAATAAATGATTTAAAAACTACCTGTTGCTTAATTATGCTTTCAACAATTTTTTTATCCTTATCAATATCAATTTGAACACCGACAATTTTTGAAGGATTATTGTGTTTAAATTCCTGAACATATCCACGAGTAGATACCCACAAAAATTCTCCATTTTCTTTTTTAACTCTATGTTCAATAGAAAATTCTTTTAACCGGTTATTTTGAATATCCTCTAAAACCTGAATTGTTTTTTCTCTATCATCTTCATGAACTGTTGTTAAATTATATTTATAAGGTTTATCAAATTGTTGGGGATCATATCCAAGTGCTTTCAACCAGTTTTCATTTACTTTTAATTCTTTCTTAATTAAATCATATTCCCAATAACCAATGTTTGCAGAATCAATAACAAAGTTAAGTTGATTGAATTCTTCTAATATTTTTCTGTTTTTGTCTCTGTAGGTTTTTGCTGCAAGGAATAAGAAAATCAAAGTAATAAAAGCTGCTAAAATGTGAGAGAGAAGAATATTTATTCTATTAGAGCTTAAAGTTTGGTTAAGTTTTTCGAAAGGTATTGATACACTAATACCTCCTCTTATATCTCCAACTTTGTAACCTTGCTTATCGTGGCATTTTAGACAGGCTTCTTCCACTTTAAGAGGAGAAATATATCTAAAGTAATCTTTGCCATTTAATTTTGCTAGTTCGTGTTTTTCTGTAATAATTCCTTTTTCATTTTCTTTAAGAGCTTGTTCTTCCCATTTGTCGGGTTTATTTTCAGGATTTATCGGATTTAAGCTGGTAATGTGACTTATTGTTCCATCCTTTTTTGATTGTAAACCGTGAACCATTCTTGTCATATATGTTGGATTAACTAAAGTAAGTTTTATACCTTCTTTAGTTTCAACATCACGATGCGGAACATCAAGATAAGGGTTGGGAGGAGTAAATTCAGTTATAGGTACATAAACTCCACCTTCAAGTGTAGCCCAGTGTTTATAAATCAAATCTTTTTCAAAATTTTCTTTTGCCTGAAATAAAGCAAAATTATAATGGACTTCGTAATCTCTTTTAAGTGAATTGAATAAAGAAAATGTGAGCAAGCCAAGGATGAACAAACCTATTAAAACGAAAATCTTTACTTCTTTGAGAAAGTTTATAATTTTTTTCATAAGCACCTCTTAAAGAAAGCTTTTTAAAGGTAAGGAAAATATTATTTATTTGTGCGTAGAATTTATTTAGTAAACGCGGATGATTTAGAAAAGATGTATGTGAGTTTTTATAAATCATTTGTAAATATTCATTTGTTTGTTGTAAAAATAATTTGTAAATGGATTTTCTACAATAATTATTAACTTATTATTTTTCTTTGAGTCTTGTTGACTTGGTGGCAGAAAAGAAATGCCACTAAGGCTCTAAGGCACTAAGTTTATTATTTTGGATGAGTCTGTAAAAAATATTTTGTGATAATCTGTGGTATTTGTGGTTATTGTTTATTTTTTTAGAACACGGATTTAACTGATGCAACGGATTTCCACGGATTCTCTATTTTCCATAATCTTACTCTTAATCCTTCTCCTAATCTTACTCTTTATGTGAAAGAAAAATTACACAGAGAGCCGCAGAGAAATCTCAAGAGAACCACAGAGATTAAAATTAATTTTAAGCAATTGAATAAATCAGATAAAAAATTCTGAAGATGTTAGATAATAATTACTCTGTGGTTCTCTGTGTCTTCTCTGTGGAACTCTGTGAAATAATTTGTGATAATCTGTGCTATCTGTGCTTATCGTTCATTTTAATTTTAATAGAACACGGATTTAACTGATGCGACGGATTTTCACGGATTCTCTATTCCCCTTCTCTTACTCTTTCTCTTTAACTTTGGAAGCGAGGACGCTTCCACTACTTTCCTTCAGAAGCGAGGACGCTTCCACTACCTACCTCGTTCAGAAGCGAGGATTCTTCTGCTCTCATTATTAAAAATTTCTTTAAATTTCCTCTTGACAAGTGTTCTTCTGTTCACTATATTTGTAGTGAACAAATGAGCAGTTGTTTATGAAATACAATCTAACCGAAAAGCAGAAAGAAATCTTAAATTTCATTAAATCTTTTATTTCCGAGAATGGTTATCCCCCTACTTTAAGGGAAATTGGTAGTTTTTTCAATATTGCTTCTACTTTTGGAGTGAAAAGACATTTGGATGCGTTGAAGAAAAAGGGATATTTAAATATTAATAGTAATGCCAGTCGAGCTATATGTGTAAATAATTCAATAAATACTGGCTTTGAAAAGGTTATTTCTTGCTCAGAAGATATTCATCAAATTCCTGTTGTCGGACGAGTAGCTGCAGGCTCTCCAATTTTAGCAGAAGAAAATATTGAGGGAAGTGTTTCAATTGATAGCTCTTTCATAAGAAATGCTGCCGGTTGTTTTGCTCTTAAAGTTCAGGGAGATAGTATGATAGATGCTGGTATATTTGAAGGTGATTTAGTTATTGTTAATCCACAATCTAATGTTAAAAAAGGAGATATCGTAGTAGCTAGATTGGAAGGTGAAATAACTATAAAAATTTTCGATAATAATAATAAAGATATTGTTCTTTTACCAAAAAACGAAAAGTATTCACCAATAAAAGTGGTCAACAAAGAAGATTTTTCAATTATTGGAAAAGTTGTTGGCGTTCTAAGATGGTATAATTGAAAGGAGTTTTTATGAAATCAGAAATTTTTTTAAGGGCAATAAGAAATCGAAATGAAATAAGATTTTATTATAGTACAGAAGAGGTTTTTGTTCAGCCTTATTATATCAGCACAGATTGGCACGGAAATAAACATCTTTACGGAAAACTTCGCGGCTCAAATGAAATTAAAAAATTTGATTACAGATTTATTTCTAATATCAGAGTTTTTTTAAAAGAAAGATTTTCACCAATTATACCAATTATCCCATTAGCTTCTTAAATAGTAACAATGAATAATGATATAAAAAAAGATATTGATGCATTGATTGAACATTTCTGGAAAAGAGGTTATATGACTGTTTCCAGGAAGTATGGAACTTATTTGCCCGAACCTTCTCTTGTCGGCGGTTACGAGGTTGATGTAATTGCAAGATATAAAAATTCTTATGCAATTGGTATTATATTAAAAGAAGGCGACTTTGTTAATCTAAACAGAGTAAAAGAAAAGATTGTTTATCTTGCCTCACGGAAGACAAGATACAGCAACAAATCAGTTAATCTGTATATTGGTGTTTCATCTCTTAATTTCTTCAAGGCAAAGCAAATTATTTCTAAACTGCCAGAAAATCTCAGAAAAAATATTATTGTGATTCAACTATTTGAAAATGAAAGAGTTTCTGTAAAAGAAAAAAATGAGCAGAGTGATCTACTTTTTTCATAAAATATATAAATAACAGAAAATGGGGGATGATTAATCGGACTGATTGATATCGGTCCGATTTTTTTATTCAGTAATTACACTGCCTCCCAAACAAACATCATCTTGATAAAATACGGCAAATTGTCCGGGTGCAATTCCTTTATCTTCTTCATGCATAGTTACTGTTCCGGAATTATCTTCGATTAAAAGATTGCAATTATAAAATTTGGCTCCGTGTCTTATTTTAACTTTCATATTTTCAAAGTTATTCGGCTGTTCTGTAATCCAATTGAAGTTTGTCACCCTAAATTCTTTTCTTGCACGATTGCTATAATCCTGTTTAGATATATAGATAATGTTATCCTTAACATCTTTTTTTACTACATACCAAGGACCTCCACCAAGACCCAAGCCCGAACGTTGTCCAATTGTATAAAAATAATATCCTTTATGTTTTCCTTTAATTTGTCCGGTTTCAATCTCAACAATATCGCCTGGCAATTCTCCAAGATGATGTTTGATAAATTCGTTAAAACTTATTCTTCCTAAAAAACAAATCCCTTGGCTATCTTTTCTTGCCATATTTGGAAGATTGTAACCAATCGCTTTTTTTCGGATTTGCGTTTTAGTAAAATTACCAATTGGAAATAAAGCTCTTGATAATTGTTTTTGCGTCAAATAGGCTAAAAAATAAGTTTGATCTTTAATTGGGTCGGGAGATGTTTTAAGAAAAAACTTTCCTTGTACGTTTTCAACTCTTGCATAATGCCCGCTTGCCACTTTCTCAAAAGAAGAGTCTATTTTATCATAAAATTCACCGAACTTTATAAGTCTGTTACAAAACATATCCGGATTTGGCGTTCTACCAGATTTAATTTCATCTATTGTGTAGCTTACTACTTTATCCCAGTATTCGGTTTGTAAAGGAAGAATTTCCAGAGGCACATTTGCCTTTTTACAAACGGCAGAGGCAAAATTAAGATCTTCTTCCCAAGGACAATCTCCAAGGAAAGAAAATTCATCCTGCAGCCAAATTTTCAGATAGAAAGCAGTAACATCATAGCCAAGTTCTTTCAAAAGATATAATGCTACGGAGCTATCAACACCACCGGATAATAAAACTGCAACTTTCAATTTTTATCCTTCTTTTTATTCAGTTTTAATCCCAGCTTGTTCAAACTTTCCATTGCTTCGTCGTAAATTTTTTTATCAACTTTTGACAAAATTTTTGCAATTAAGTTGTTGGATTCTGAAATTCTATGTGAGAATGAGATTGATATATTATTTTTATCGGTTATTTTCATCATTCCGTTCAATCTTCCTTCAAAAATTCCACCGGAAATAGTCTTAATATCATTATAATAAATAGTATCAATACGGGCTTTGTTAAAAATGAATTTTTTACAAATTATTTTTTCTTCATCTGATATTATTTGCAAGGGAAGTGTCTTGTACAAAAGAAAATAAAATCTGTTTATCAAGTATAATATTACGAAAGCAGCAAAAATTGGGAAATAAAATATGCTGCTAATTTTAAGTTGAGGAATAAATACCGCAATGTTGATTATCATTAAAAAACTAATAAATAAGTTGCCAAAACGGTAAATAAAATTGTTTAATTTGTTGTAGCGATGTAAAGTCATATGTTTTTCCTTTATGCAAAAATACTAAAGTGTAAAAAGATCATTGTTGCCTTAAAATAAACTTTGATTTAAGTTAAAGAGTAAGATTAAGAGTAGGATTAAGAGTAAGATTATGGAAAATGGAGAATCCGTGGAAATCCGTTGCATCAGTTAGATCCGTGTTACATTAAAATAAACAATAACCACAAATACCACAGGTTATCACAAATTATTTCACAGAGTTCCACAGAGAAGACACAGAGAGACACCGAGTAATTACAATTAAACGACAGCAAAATTTTTATATGATTTATTAAATTACTTAAAATTAATTTTAATCTCTGTGGTTCTCTTGAGATTTCTCTGTGGCTCTCTGTGTAATTTTTCTTTCACATAAAGAGTAAGATTAGGAGAAGGATTAAGAGTAAGATTATGGAAAATAGAGAATCCGTGGAAATCCGTTGCATCAGTATAAATCCGTGTTCTATTAAAAATAAACAATAACCACAGATAACACAGATTATCACAAAATATTTTTTACAGACTCATCCAAAATAATAAACTTCGTGCCTTAGAGCCTTAGTGGCATTTTATTTCTGCCACTAAGTCACCAAGACACAAAGAAAAATTTTATTTGAACACTTTTTGATCAGCCCACAAAATAATTTTCATTTCAAAAAGTTAATTACTGCATTGTTAAATTCTTCAGGTTTTTCAATCTGAATCATATGACCAGCGCAATCAATTTCAACTCTTTTAGCATTAGCAATATCTCTTTCTCCTTTTGAAAATACATCAGATGGAAATCCCGGATTGAGATAAGGATTTGGAATCAAGCCATCGTACCTGCCGTGAATTATAAGTGTTGGTGCTTTAATCCCGGGAAGTTTATTAAAAGTTGGTTCGTTAAGCATTGCATCAACACATCTATCAACAGTATATGCAAACTCATCAAAGTCTTTTGCCTTTCTCATTCTTACTCTTTCTTCAACCATCCATTCCCATTTATCAGACCAATTGTAAAAATTATTTGAAAGATTCCTTCTTATTCCTTCTTCAGTAGTTGTTTTAACTCCGTACATAGTAATAACATTTCGTAACCAATCTCCTTCACCTCTTTGGAATTCTTCGAATCCAGCTGGAGCAGCAAGAATTAACTTTGATAATTTATCGGGATACTTTAATGTAAAGATGATTGAAATTTGTCCTCCCATAGAATGTCCGGCAAGCACAACATTTTTTAGATTTAATTCATCTATCAGATTTTTTAGCGTCTCAGCATAAAAGGAAAGTGAGTAAGAATAGTTTCCCTTTTGAGATTTTCCATAACCAGGTAAATCAACTGCAATTACTCTGAAATGTTTTGATAATTCGGGAATATTATAACGCCAGAAGCCAGCATTGCTTGCTAAACCGTGAATAAGAATTAATGTGTATTCACCTTTACCTTCGTCAATGTATGATACGAATGGATTATTCAGTGCTTTCTTTGTCTGAAATCCATAATCAATTTGATCGAATTCTAAAGCTGGTTTATCCCAGTACATATAACCTCCAGAACAAGCTTGTATTAACAATAATGTTGTGACGGAAAAAATTTTTAATAACTTCATTTCATACCTCCTTAAAACATTAACCAGCTTAGAGTTGTAAAAAATGTCCAAGGATCTTTTGGACGCATTCTGTCGTAAGTTACATTTGGTGAATTATAGAAATCACCAAGAGCAAGATAACCTGAACTAACACCAAGAGTCAGAAATACTTTAAGATTGTATTTAAATTCAATATTAACTTCTGTTCCCATATATGAGTCACCGCCATCAGGTTTAACATTTGCAATTGCTGAAGCCAAACCGATTTTTCCGGAAAATTTGTTTGGTATTATGTCCTTCGAAACATTAAGGAATGCGGCTGTTACTCCAAATCCCATATTAGAAATATCGTGCACAGCGGAATAATATCTGTTAACAACCTGCGGATCAGGAAACAGAAGCAGCGCACGATGAGCACTGTAAATTCCGACAGGTGAACCGTAAACATTTCCGGTAATGACACTGTTCAGTGTTCCATCACTTATTCCATTTTTATCGCCGGTTGTGTAAAGTGCTTCAAACGAAATTTTATCATTAGCGGTCATTCCATATTTATATGCAATTGATGCGTTTGCTGTAAGAGCAATTACATCTGATGCTTTTCCTGTTGAACTGCCAACTGTATCAATCATTCCAAGATTGCTCATTAAAAATCCATCCAGCCACCATCTTCCGGCAAGAAAATCTCTGTTATATGCAAATCTTCCGCCGAGCCAAAAAAGATTAGCTTCATATTTTTGAATGTTTGCAGGAAGCTTAATTCTTGTTGCACCGTTATATTCAGCAAGTGCGCTGTTTAACCCTTGACCAAGAACTGAAATTCCACCGGAACCTTTTCCTTTGTCCCAAACATACCACAAGCTTCCGCCGATTTCGAGAAGGGGAGTAACTCTTGATTCAACATCAAGCATCCATAGAGATACATCATCGTTCTTGCTGATTTCATTCTCCCAAAGTTGAAAATACCCAGCACGACCTTTTGTAGTTGGGGTTATATCACCAAATATATTTAATCCAACAGCTTGGGTTCCCCAGAATGAAAGTTTGTATCCACTTGTTTGTGCTGTTTGAAGTGTATTTACATTTGGATCACGAACATTATCGAACAATCTCTGTAATCCAACAACAACATTCCAATCACTTTCTTCCGGTTTTATTTCAACATTTGCAAGAAGAGTTTGCATATTCACCTGACCGGCATTGATAGCTCCGCCGCGATTATTACCGACACCATAAGCTTGATCGCCCCAGGTATAATCTATTTTAAACAATGCTCTGAAAGTTGCAAAGCCATCAAGTATTGAGGGCTTATAAACCATAAACGGAACAAATCTTTGTTCAAGATAAACAGATGTTTGAGGCACTGTGTTGGTTGAGTTTTGTCCAAATAATCTTCCGATAACTTGTCCCTGAAGAATATCATTAGTCGGTGTGATGTTCGAAGATGTGAATCTTGTGAATGAATAACCAATAAACTGAAATTCTTTTGGCGGCGGATCTTTTAGTCTGTTATCATCTTGAGTAAAAGAGATAACATTAATGGTTATTATAAAAGATAATATTAAGAACTTTTTCATTTGTAGTCCTCAAAATAATTTAAGATAAAAAGAAGTCGAACGAGAAATTGCACGCTGATGACACTGATTAAGCAGATAAACACAGATTTAAATCAGTGCCAATCTGCCAAATCTGCGTCATCTGCGTGCTATTACTTTAATAACTATTGTTTAACAAATTTTTGAATCCAGGTTGCACCTAAAGGAATAGAATTGTATTTGGTGCTTCCAAACCCTTCAGCAGCAGTTGGTGGTGTAAAACCAGGAATTGCTGGCGTTGTTTGAATTACTTCGTAAGTAAGGTCTTTTGTTGTAACTCTGTAAATTCCTTGTGAAGTTACAGAAGTTGGGGTTGTTTGATTTAAAGTAATATTCCTTATCGAAGTATTCTGATTAGACTGAGTAGTAAATGTTCCTGTATAAGTTACACTTACATCAAAACTATCAGTTGCAACAACTGTGTAAGTATTATTTGCATTAAATGTTGCAACGATTCTTTTTGTTTTAAGAGTTGCTCTTAATCCAGGGGCAACATTGTTGCCTTCAGAAACCCATGTGCCAACAAGTAATTCTTTTGTTGGGGCAGCAGGAACGAAATTTTGTACCCAAGTTGCACCAAGCGGCGTCCCATTAAATTTCGTGCTTCCAAATCCCTCGCCTGCAGTTGGAGGAGTGAAACCTGCAATCGCTGGAGTTGTTTGAATTACTTCATATTTAAGAAAACCATTTGCATCAACCTGATAAATTCCAGTTGAAGTTACTGAAGTAGGAGCAGATTGATTTAGAACAATAGAACGAATTGCTGTACCGGAATTTTCAGTTACTGTGTAAGTTCCAGAATAAGTTACATTTGCTCCGGCACTGTCAGTTGCAACAACATTGTAAGTTTTGTTTGCGTTGAAAGTTGCAACAATTTTAACGGTTTTTAATGTTGCAACCAAACCCGTTGCAACGTCCGCACCTTCAGAAATCCAAGTACCAACAATTGGATCCTGTGGTGGTGGAGGTGTTGTCCCTCCGTCGTCATCTTTGCTGCAGCCAACATATAAAAATGTTGTTGTGGCAAATAGCAGAAGAATAAATAGCTTTTTCATAGTAGCTCCTTTTAATTAGTTAGTGGATTTGTTAATTAAGTTTAAGTGTAATTCGAGCAGTTTCTTTTTATCAATTTTTCCGGCATCGTTCTTAGGCAACTCATTTAAGAATTCCACATACTTTGGAATTTTATATTTAGCGAGATTACCTAAACAATATTTTAGAATATCATCTGCGGTCAGCGAAGAATTTTCTTTCAGAACAATGTAAGCTTTTCCAACTTCTCCCCATTTTTCATCAGGCACACCAATAACAGCAACTTCTTTAATTTCATTTTTTGTGTAGAGAAAACTTTCAATCTCGGCAGGATATACATTTTCACCGCCGCTGATATACATATTCTTTTTTCTGTCAACTACATAGTAATAACCTTCGTTATCTTTCTTAACGAGGTCGCCTGTGTGAAACCAACCATCAGTAATTGCTTCTGAAGTTTCTTTTTCTTTACGCCAGTAACCGGGAGTAACAACTGGTGAACGCAGCCACAATTCTCCAACTTCATCAACATTGCACTCAGTATTATTATCTCTCATAATTTTTGCTTCGATATAAAAGTTTGGAAAGCCGATTGACCCTTTTTTACGGATTGCATCATCCTGATGAAGTGAAAAGCAATTCGGCCCGACTTCAGTTAATCCATATCCTTGTCTTATAAAAATTCCTTTCTGATGCCAGATGTTGATTAAAGGAATTGGCATTGGAGCCCCGCCAACAATTGCGTATCTGACAGATGATAAATCAACTTTATTAAATAAATGCGAGTCAGCCATCATTTGAAGCATTGTGGGAACACCGAAAAGAATAGTAGCTTTTTCTTTTTCCATCAGCTCCAGAATTAAATCGGCATCAAAATGAGTTAACAAAGTATGTGAAGCACCGTGATGCAGAAATGGCGTGAATAAAACATTCCATCCGCCGGTGTGAAAAAACGGAGCAAAACTTTGTGTATGATCTTTTGATGTTAAGTCTAACCTTAACCCAGTGTTCACAGAATTCCAGAAAAGCATTTTATGAGTTATGATTACTCCTTTTGATAAACCAGTGGTTCCGGCCGTATACAAAATCATTACCGGGGTATCTTCTGAAAATAATTCTGAAGGTATATAATCTGTCCTTACAGTATTTTCAATAAGGAATTTTTCTATCTCAACTAACTTCAGCACTTTATTAATCTTTTGAACAGCTGATATTTTAGGTATGTGATCAGAAAATTCTTCATCGTAAAAAAATAAAGAAGGCTCTGCATCATTTATTAAAACATCAAGTTCTCTTGGAGTTAATCGAAAGTTTAATGGAACTAATATCGCACCTATTTTAATACAGGCAAGAAAAAGTATAACGTGTTCCGATTTATTCTTCGAGTAGATTGCAATCCTATCACCTTTTTTGATATGATATTGATTAATGAGATATTCTGCTAAGGCATTAGTGCGATTATTAAAATCAGAATAACTCCATTGAATATCTCGCTGATGTTCCCGAATGAACATCCGGTTTGGTGTGTACTTTGCCCATTTAGCAAGCCAATCAGTTTGAAAATTATACATCTGATTTTCTCCTGCTTGATAAGTGAATAAATCCACCAACTAATACTGATGATAAAATTGCCATTGCTGCTGCAACTCCGGGATTTTCGCCAGTTGCAACACTAAACGGTACTTTTATCTGTCCATAGAAAAAACTGAAATGAACAATCACTGCAACAATAGAAGCACTGACTACTGAAATCTTCGAAACATTTTTGAAAAACATTCCAAATAGAATTGGAACAAATGCAGCAGAGAAATATGCATAAACCCCATTCTGAGCAAATATGCCAACACTAAGCTTCGGATTTATTAATTGGTCATAAGAAAGATAAATAGAAACTATTCCGATAACTGCAATTACAATTTTATTAATCAGAATCAGTGATGAAGAATTTTTCTTTTCATCTTTTGAAAGAAATTTTACAAACAAAGGTTTTATAATATCTGTAGTAACAGTTGTAGAAATTGATTGAATCAATCCTTCGAGCGTGGAAATTCCTGCAGATATTAATCCCATCACTACTATCAATCCAAAGTAAACAGGAAATTTCTTTACTACATAAGCGGAAATTACTCCATCAAGTTTGAGTGGTGCACCATTAATCATCAAATCAGGAAATTCAATTCTTGCATATAAGCCTGTAAATACAACCAGAAAGAAAATCATTTGAACAACTGCAGCAGTTAAGAGATACTTGTTAACATCACTGTCGCTTTTGAGTAAAAGTGATTTGGTAATTATATGTGGCTGGCAAACAATTGCAACTCCAACAACCATCTGAGCTACAATGATTTCAAAATAATCTCTGAACAAAAAACTTGATTCATTTGTCGTTTGTACCAGCTTAGGATCAATTGATGAAAGTTTATTGAGAAAGTTGGTTATCCCGTTACTGAAATGTTCATAACCAGAACCAAGCAGAATAAAAGCAACAACAAGCATAATAATTGCCTGCACAGTGTTTGTGTAAACCATCGAATTTGCACCACCAAACATCATATAACCGAAAATGAAAACAACAATTCCAATTAGTATTGTTAGTTCATCAACATTCAATGTTTTTGAAAGAACTTTTGTTAATCCTACACAAATTAAAACAATGAAAGTAATCAGAAGCAAAGAAAGAAAAGCGAAGAATAATGCATAACCTTTGCTTTGATATCTTGTTCCCATCCACTGAGCCATTGTTAGTGCCTTAACACTTGATCCGTGCTTGCGGAATCTTTTGGAAAGAAAAATCAGTGATGCTATTGCAGCTACCGGAAGAAAAATTCCATACGATAAAAATGCACTTATTCCGTAATAGGCAATAAAGCCGGGATTGATTATAAAAGTTGCAGCGCTTGTCATTGATGCGGCTAATGACAAACCAACAGCTACTGGAGAGAATTTTATATTTCCAACTGCATAATCGCTGATGTCTTTAGTTTTTCTGGCACCACGAACAACAAAAAATAAAACTACAGCACTGTAAGCAAGAACTAAAATCCAACCAGCAGTAACCAATTCTTTTGAAGCAATATCCATAAAACTTCCTGTTAGTTACATTTTAAAGATCGCTAATGCGAACGCAAGTCCGCCGCCTGAACCAATGAAAAGACATAAATCATTTTCTTTAATTAATCCTTTTCTTCTCGTCTCATCGAATGTCATTGGAATGCAAGCCGAACCAGTGTATGCGTAACGATCCATAATTGCATAACCTTTTTTTCTATCCACCTCAAGGTTATCAAGTGTTTCCCAGATTGAATTGATATTTATTTGTGTGAAGAAATAATGATCAATATCTGTTGGTTTAATATTGAGTTCTTCACAAGCTTCTTTGATCATTCTTGTCCAGGTAGTTGGATTAGTTTCTTTTGGAAATTTTTTTACAAACTTCAGAAGATGGTCTTTTCTGTCTATAACTTCGTGAGTCACAGGCATATGAGTTCCACCTGCGTAGATTCCCATCCAATCGCAATACTGACCATCTGTAAAAAGTTTACTTGTTAAAAATCCTTTCTCGGCTTTATCCGTTGGTTGAAGCATTACACCAGCGGCACCATCAGCGAAAAGTGTAACGGTTTTTTTATCCTGCATATTCAAATACTTACTCATTGCATAAGCGCCAATTACAAGAACATTATTGTATTTCTTATCTGCAATTATAAACTTTGAAGCAACATCTAACGCAGTAACAAAACCAGCACAAGCAGTATTGATATCGAAAGTGCCGGCATTAACAGCACCCAAACGATATTGCACAACAGATGCTGTAGAAGGAGAGATATATTCCGGTGTGTCTGTTGCGATTATAAGCAAATCAATTTTATCAGCGGATAATTTTGCATCATCCAAAATTCTTTTTGCAGCTTCAACACAAAGATCTGCCGTAGATTGATTTTCATTACACCATCTTCTCTCTCTGATTGTAAGATTTTCTCTTAGCCAGGTATCAACATCTTCGCCAAGCAGTTCGTTAAAAAATGAATTTGGCAGAACTCTTTCAGGAAAATACATTCCTGAAGCGACTATTTGAGCGTTTCTAATCATAATACCAAACCACCATCAACACTTAAAACTGCTCCGTTTATAAATTTTGCTTCATCGCTTGAAAGGAACAAATAAGCATTTGCAATGTCCTTTGGTTCGCCAAGTCTTCCGAGAGGAGTTCTTTCTTTTAACATATCAAGAACCTTTTCGGGAACAGTTGAAACCATTTCTGTCGCAATAAAACCAGGTGCAACGGCATTTACATTTATTCCTTTTCTCCCAAGTTCCCGTGCCCAGACTTTTGTCATTCCAATTATACCTGATTTAGTTGCTACATAATTTGTCTGACCAAAATTTCCGTATATTCCAACTACTGAAGATGTGTTTACAATTTTTCCGTAAAGTTTTTCAACCATAAATGGCGCAACAGCTTTTGTGCAATTAAAAACTCCGGTAAGATTAACATCAATAACCTGCTGCCATTGCTCAGAAGTCATTTTAAGAAATGATGCATCGCGTGTAATGCCAGCATTATTTATAAGTATATCAATTTTCTGATGTTTTTCTATTATTTGTTTTGCAGCTTCAGTAACAGACTCAAGCTTTGTTACATCAACTTTCTGAAAACTAATTTTATCGCATATGTTCCTAAATTCGTTTATTGTTGAAGAAGCTTTTTCTTCATTAACATCCCAGATTATAACGACAGCACCTTCTTCAGCAAAGCGTTTTACTGCTGCTTTGCCAATTCCTTGTGCGCCGCCAGTTATTACTGCTACTTTGTTTTCTAATCTTTTCATTTTGTTTCTCCTGATTTTTATCGTTTGAAAAATTTCAAACGTTTAATTAAAAATAAATTACTTATAAAGTTTTGCTCTTTCTTTTGTCCATTCAGTTAAAAAAGCATTGAAATGTTCTTCCATCAATGAATAAAACATTTCCATTTCCTTCATTCTGATATTTATCGTTTCAAGTGATTGTTTATTTGCAGATCTGATTTTTTCTTTAAGCTGGGATGAGATGCGTTTATTATTCTTTATCAACTCGAGGTTATTCCGGAAAGCGTGTTCGAATACTTCAGGTTCAATTTCATAATAATCTTTGCGATTGTTTTCAGGCATCCAGGCTTTTCGTATAAGTCTTTTATCTCGTAATCTTCTAACAATCTGACTGATGGGACCTTTACTTCTGCCAAGTTGTTTTGTAATTTCATCTAAAGAGAGTGGCTGTGGTGAGAAGAGTAGAAGTGCAATTATATGTCCCATTAGCTTATTCAACCCGAAAGCTTTATAAGCATCACCGAATCTTTGAATTAACTCTTTTTTAATTTTTTCATCGGTGGACATAATTTTATCGTTTTTTATTTTTCAAACGATAGAAACTTAAAATAAACTGGCTTTAAAGTCAAGTATTGTAATTATGATTTTAAAGATGTTTTAATGCTAAAGCAGATAACAAAAATTTTTTATGTTTCAAATCTTTATCAGGATAATTTTAAATTATAAAAATAGGTTTAGAAAAGAAAAAATTAAGAAAAACTAATGAAATTCATACTATTTACAGTTCTGTCCAAAATTAACTTAAACCGTATCAATAAACACTGATTTTAGTTCAAAATAAAAGAAAATAAATTCATTTTTATTTGAATCCCTTATAAAAATGTATTACTCTCTTATTACTATAAGGTTTTAATCAAATGTGGCTAAAGCCCATAATATTTTTGTCTTTATAATAAGTGGCTGTCTAAAAAGTAATTTTTTTATATAAATCAGTATGAAAACATTTGATTTTACAAAAAAAATGTCAGTCTTCGATCCCTCGACAAGCTCGGGATAAACTTGCTCCATTAGACTTAGTGAGAGATTTATTTTAATTTTATAAAAAACATTTAATAACA
>Ga0308414_1000819_pt1 | contig 20315 bp, 15 predicted proteins | sample HotsprSampleOS50_FD_205667 | JGI IMG/M metagenome (GOLD analysis project Ga0308414, IMG submission 205667) | Hot spring phototrophic mat microbial communities from Octopus Spring, Yellowstone National Park, Wyoming, United States - 20090730_OS50 ...
AGGGGGGAAAGTAATCCTTAAACTATCCGTTAAGCCAGAAAGAAGAGCTTGGATTAAGGGATTGTTTGAAAATATCGATAATTTTTTTCCCCCTTTGGCTATTTCTAATGCATAATTCGGGTTAAATTCAACTGCGCATAAACACAGCGGGAGACTTCCAACTTTATTTATCACATTGCCATTTTTTAAAATCTTATCTGCTCCTATCAATACTGCATCAGAGTTTTTAACTGCATAAGCCATCATACAATCAACAAGCAATGTGCAATCAAAATTATATTTCCTTAATCTTAATGCAAACTTTCTGCCTTCAAAAATTGGTCGGGACTCAAGTATAAATGCTTTAATCTTCTTTCCATTCTTACTCCAAATTTTCAAAACTTCTTCAAGTGTTTTACTATAAGATATTGTTGTAAAGGAATTAATTTTCATAAAAATGTTTTTATTAGAATTATAAATCGTCTCACCAATATTTATTTGTTGTTGTTCATATTTATTCAAAAAGTCTAAAACCTTTTCAATATGTTTTTTGTTGATTTGTTTTTCTAATTCTTCAGTAAAGTTTTTTATTACAGAAAAATGATTTAAATATTTTTTTGAAATAACTACAACTTCCTTAAAGTCCTTTATAACATTCAGTTTTTTACAATACGAAATCAGGTCAAATAAAATCTGAAGCGAACCCGAAGAGTTGTCTTTAATAATTTTCTCAAGTTGTTTATTCATATAATCTAAATATTAAAATGAGCCATCTGAAAAATTAAATTCTGTTTTACTAATAATGTTTTTTATTCTTATAATTTCACCATCCCCAATCCCCTATTCCCAATCTCCAACCTCCTACTCCCAATCCCCAATTCCCCAATCATCAGTGTATATGATTTTTTCACTGAAATAGTTAGGATTATTGTTTAATGATTTAAATAAGTCTTCTTTGCTGTTGTAATTTTTAAGATAATATACTTTAACCTTGTTTCTATTACGGACTAACCAATTTAATGTAACTTTTAATTTTTCTAAATCTTCCTCAGTGGGTAATGATTTATAATTTATAGTGTCATTAAAGAAATCGTCCAGTGCTTCTTCAAAGAGATTTTTATTATCAAAAATATATCCTTTGATGTAAACCTTCCCATCAATTAAGAGCAGATAATCATTCTCAAATCCATTTAATATTTCAATCAGGACTTTGGCAGAATTAATTGGTTCAGCAAGTAGCGATGATTTGGAAACTTCATTTAATAGAAAATCAATCAATGATTTTATTTCAGCGGCTTTCTCAAATTCCTGTTGCGATGAATAAAACCTCATTTTATTTAAGAGTCTGTTAAGTGCATCTTGATTTTCACCGTAGAGAAATTTATAAGCTTCATTTAATTCATCAATATGTTTTTGAATATTATAATCAAGTCCTAAACACGGAGCAGTGCATCTGTGAATTTCATACAGAAAGCAGGCTTTACTTTTCAAGTATTCCTTTAAACTACATTCTCGTATTGCAAAAGTTTTATTGATAAAGTTGACAATTTTCTCTGCTGCTTTTCTTGAATGGTACAAACCGAAGTAGTCATTTCCATCAAAATCAAATTTGTTCGTGATTTCAATGAATGGCGCTCCTTGATTCTTATTGACCCTAATGAAATATTTAGAGCCGTAATCTTTGAGCATTTTATTGTGTTTTGGTTTCTGCTTTTTAATCGCTTCTGATTCTAAAAGAAGAGCAGTTAATTCAGAATTTGTAATAATATGATGAAGACCTTTTGCCTGCTTGATAATCTTTTTGATTTTGCTATTCACATTCCCCAAAAAATATGACTTAATTCTATCTCTTAAAGACTTCGCTTTACCAATATAAATTATTTTGTTCTGATTGTTAGTAAAATAATACACTCCAGGTGCATTCGGGAAACTGTAAAACGATTCCAATAGTTCAGGCTTTATATCTAATATACCCGAATTTATTATACCACTTTGATAAGAGATTAAATCATTGATGTTTTTGATAGAATTTTCTTTAAGAAGTTTCTTAATGATTTTTATCAGAATTCTTGCCGTAGTTTCAGCATCTGCTAAAGCACGATGTGATTGAGGATTTTTAATTCTTAAATGATTCGCAACAGAACCCAATGACTTACTTCTTAACGAAGGATATAATCTTCTTGCGAGTTTAAGAGTACACAAAGAATATTCAGGATTGAAATTTTCTCCAATTAGTTTGAATTCATTTTTAATGAATGAAAAATCAAATTGGAAATTATGGGCAGTTAATACGCTACCTTCATAAAATTCAATAAACTTGTCTCTAACTTGATAAAACAATGGAGCATCTTCAACATCCTCATTTGTTATTCCAGTAAACGAAGTAATAAATATCGGGATATTTTTTTGAGGATTAATGAAAGTTGAAAATTTTTCAACAATCTTTAATTTTTCAACTCGAACTAATGCTAATTCAATAATTCTCTCTTTACTTGCAGAAAGTCCTGTTGTTTCCACATCAACTACTGTAAAGCTGGCTTGAGATAAAGGTATTTCTTTTAACATATACTAAATTAATATCTGACTTCGAATTTTATGAGGAATTATTATTGGAATTCTTTGAAAATCTCTACTCATTAATTTCTAATTCGTGTTAATTTGTGAAATTAGTGGCTGGATTTTTTAGAGATGTAACAAGGGAAAAATTAGACGGATGAATTTATAAAAAAGAGGTTGTCTTAAAGTTGTTATTACATTTACACATAATAACTAATTAACTAAAAAAATTTACGACAACCTCTTCTTAAAGAATTAAAAAGCTTAAGTAACTAACTCAATACTCTCTTTAATACTTCTTCTTTATCTAATTTTTTTGTACAGAAAAACCAATCCTTACAATCTAAATTTTCTTCTTTACCTTCAACCCTGTCTTTTGCAGTATTACAAGAACCTGCTGGTGGCACAATTACATCATCTCCAATTTGCCAATCAGCTGGAGTAGCAATTCCAAATTCATCTGCTGTTTTTAATGCAATTAAAACACGATATAATTCTTCAAAATTTCTTCCTAAACTCAAAGGATAATAAATAATACTTCTGATAATTCCCTTTGGATCAACAAAGAAAACTGCTCTTACAGCTTTGGTGCTGCTTTCTCCAGGTTGAATCATACCATATTTTTTTGAAACTTCCATTGTAATATCTTCAATCAAAGGAAATTTTACTTCAATGTTTTTCATTCCTTTGAATTCAATTTTCTCTTTGATAGTTCTTAGCCAGGCAATATGACTATAAAGTCCATCAACAGATAAACCGACTAATTTGCAGTTAGCTTTGTTAAACTTTTCTTCCATTGAAGCAAACGTCATAAATTCAGTTGTGCAAACGGGAGTAAAGTCAGCAGGATGACTGAATAAAATCACCCAACTTCCTGAATAATCTTCAGGGAAATTAATTTCTCCCTGAGTAGTAACAGCCTTGAAACTCGGGGCTTTATCGCCAATCCTTGGCATAGAGATCATTAAATTTTGTTCCATTCTAAATTGTCCTTTTCTAAGTTAGATTTTAATTTATTTATAGTTTTTTAATTAGATTCATATATATAAAGCTCTACTAAAATCTCTTCTGTATTGAAGAGTTATTTCATTTTCTTCGCCCAAATATTTAAAAATTGCAATGCAAGCTTTTCTGGCACCTTCATCATCATAAAGTTTATATTCACGAATTACTTCAATAAACTTTTCCAATGCTTCGGGAAAATTTTTCTTAATAAGATGATTGATTGCTTCAAGGTAAATAGGTTTTACAGTATGATCTGGAAGCAAATCGGGTCTTTGAACTTTTTCAAATAATTCTACCAAATAAGAAATAGAATTTGATAATTCAACTAAATCATCAGGAGTATTAGAACTTTCAATCAACCTTAACGCTTCTTTGGGATTTTCAAAAACCAGAATTTTAGCTAAAAGAATTTTAACTTCTGAATTTGTAATATCACCATTAAGAACTTCTTCCAAAATAATTTTCGCATCTAATTCCCTGCCCTGACTTAATAATAATTTGGCTTTTTCAATCATATCAGAATATTTACTTGGGATTGATTTTCTTAGCCAATCTTCAATCATTTTTTCAGGAAGCGCACCAACAAATTCATTTATTACTTTTCCATTATGAAAAAGTTTAACGTTTGGAATACTTCTGACTCCAAATTGTGTTGCGATTTCGGGATATTCCTCTGTATTTATTTTAACCAATTTCCATTTATCAACATATTTTTGAGCAAGTCTTTCGAGAACGGGACCTAAAATTCTACAAGGTCCGCACCACTCAGCCCAAAAATCAACCAAGATAGGAATGTTATAACTTTCTTCAATAACATCTTTTTGAAAATCCTGAATTTCAACGTTCATAATTCACCTTATTTTTTTGAAAGTTAGATAAAAAAAATCAATACAGGTTACAAAAATATTCAGAGATATATTAAAAGTTTGCAAAGAATTTTATCATAAGATATATTTGCATCGAAAATTGTTATTATTCATATTGAAGTTGCGGGAATAGCTTACCCGTTTGCTATGAAAAGTGTATCCAGCTGAATTTAAAAACAAAATAGAACACTGATGACACTGATTTTGACTGATTTACACGGATTTTAATTTGATTAATTACTTTTTAGTCAGCCACGAATGTTGATGTCATTTAGTGTTAAATATAACTTATAATCTTGTTCTAAAAATTTTGTTAATTGCGGGAATAGCTCAGTTGGTAGAGCGTCCCGACCCTGTCGGGACCAAGGTTGATGTCTTTTAGACTTAAATCTTAATTTATAACTTTGTTCTAAAAATTTTGTTAATTGCGGGAATAGCTCAGTTGGTAGAGCGTCCCGACCCTGTCGGGACCAAGGTTGATGTCATTTAGTGTTAAAATATAACTTATAATCTTGTTCTAAAAATTTTGTTAATTGCGGGAATAGCTCAGTTGGTAGAGCGCAACCTTGCCAAGGTTGATGTCGCGGGTTCGAGTCCCGTTTCCCGCTCTGAATAAAATCCACTTAAAGTGGATTTTATTTTTTTCAAGGCGCTGTAGCCAAGTGGTCTAAGGCGGAAGTCTGCAAAACTTCTATTCGTCGGTTCGAATCCGACCGGCGCCTCTACTTAACAATTTAAGTTAGCCTTATGCCTTTCTTAGATTAAATAAGTAAGTCTTAAAACCAAAACCATTAAACTCTGATATACCAAATTTTAACTTAAACTTTAACTTTAACATTAACTATAATAAAATATTCTTCAATTCAGCTCCAAAGTTTATATAATAAAAACTATTCTATCATTTTTAAACGTTATTTTTATAATAATTTAACTTTGAAAAGTTCTTAACTTGTCAATAAATTTGCACTCAAGATGATTAACTATCACAAAATATCGCCCCATTCACTTAGAAGTTACTTCGTTTCTAACTTCGAGAACGTTTTTTAGTCTTTTCTTTATTAGCTGCTGTAGTTAAATCCCTATTAATTTCTAAATAAGGAGATATTTTATGAATGAAATTCTTAATATAAATACTATCTATAAGCCAAATATTGAACCTGATAATGTTAAAAATATTCTTAATAAATACATTTTAGCTGATGGATTTGACATAGTTCTTGATTTATCAAAAAGTCACGGAGTTAGATTAGCTGATGAGCGAAATGGAGATGAATATCTGGACTTTTTTACTTTTTTTGCTTCATCACCTATTGGCTTAAATCATCCAGCTATTTCGAATGAAGAAATTCAAAACACCTTAGGTTTTGTAAGTGTTAACAAGCCTTCTAATTCTGATATTTACACTACTTATATGGCAGATTTTGTTCAGACTTTTGCGGAGGTTGCTAAACCTGATTTTATGAAGCATTTGTTTTTTATCTCTGGTGGAACTCTGGCTGTTGAAAATGCTTTAAAAGTTGCTTTCGATTGGAAGGTTCAAAAGAATTTTCAAAAAGGTTATAAAGAAGAAAAAGGTTTTCAGGTTATTCACTTTAAGGAAGCTTTTCACGGTAGAAGCGGTTATGCTCTTTCATTGACAAACACAGAACCAACAAAAGTTAAATGGTTTCCAAAGTTTAATTGGCCAAGGATAATAAATCCCAAAATCAAATTTCCATTAGAGGAAAATTTGGATTTTGTAATCGAAACAGAAAATAAAGCAATCAATGAAATATATAAGGCAATAAAAAATAATCCTGATGATATTGCCGCAATTATTATTGAACCTATTCAAGCTGAAGGTGGAGACAATTTTTTCAGAAAAGAGTTTTTGTTAAAACTTCGAGAGTTTGCCGATGAAAATGAGATAATGTTAATCTTCGACGAGGTTCAATCTGGTTTTGGAATTACCGGAAAATTCTGGGCTTATGAGCATTATGTTAAGCCAGATATAATTGCATTTGGTAAAAAAGCTCAAATATGTGGAATAATGGCTTCAGAAAGAGTTGATGAAATTGAAACTAATTGTTTCACAGTCTCAAGTAGAATTAACTCAACTTGGGGCGGAGATTTAACAGATATGGTTCGTTCCAAATTTATTTTAGATGTTATTAAAAATGATAATCTTGTAGAGAACGCTAAAATTGTTGGTGAATATTTATTAGAAGAACTGCTTGAAATTCAAAATGATTTTCCGAATATTATTTCAAATGCTCGTGGACTTGGATTAATGTGTGCATTTGACTTCCCAACTCCAGAAGAGAGGCACAGATTCAAGGATTTATGCTACGATAATAAATTATTAATTCTTGGTTGTGGTGAAAAGTCAATTCGTTTCAGACCACCGTTGAACATAAATAAAGGGGAAATAAAAGAAGGTTTGGAAATTATCAGAAAAGTATTGAAATTTATGTTGTAACTAATAACAATTTATTAAACTACTTGCACGTGAAACGGCTCTCGTATTTTTTGAGAGCCGTTTGCGTTTTATTAAGATGAAATTATTTATTGTTAGCACTCCAATTGGAAATTTAGAAGACATTTCATTCAGAGCAATTGAAATACTCAAAAGTGTTGATTTCATTATTTGTGAAGATACCAGAGTTAGTTCAGTAATTTTAAAGAAATATGAAATATCTAAACCTCTCGTTTCGTTTAATGCATTTACTGAAAGAAATAAACTCGGTCATATTATTGAAAAAATAAAGTCAGCTGAAAGTGCGGCTCTAATCAGCGATGCTGGAACTCCAGCAATTTCTGACCCCGGTTCAGTTTTGATTTCTGAATGTTTAAAAAACGAAATAACAATAATTCCAATACCAGGCGCTTCGGCTTTGATGTCTGCTTTGGTAATAAGTGGAGTTAAAATTGACTCTTTTATCTTTGAAGGTTTTCTTCCGCAGAAAAAAGGAAGAGAAAAAAAATTGAAAGAAATTGCTTCCTGTAAGGAAACAATAATTCTTTTTGAATCTGTTTATAGAATTGAAAAACTGCTTAATGAACTTGTAAAATATATGCCAAATAAATTTGTGATAGTTGGTAAGGAATTGACAAAAAAATTTGAAGAAGTATGGCGAGGATTTCCAAAAGATTTAATCAAAGAAATCCCAAAACATAAATTAAAAGGCGAGTTTGTTGTTATTTTAAAAGAAGATTAAGGCGGAACTATCAGAATTATAACGGAACAATCGGGAGATTGTTCCCTACAATTTTGATCTTAATTCGGTTAAAAAAACAATTGTTTTTCCGTATGGAACGAACTCCTGTTCGTTCCGTTGTTTTGGCAAGACAATCGGGATTAGGGCGGAACAATCGGAATTATAACGGAACAATCAGGAGATTGTTACATACATTTTTGATTTTAATGTTCGGTTTAAATACAATTGTTTTTCCGTATGGAACGAACTCCTTCCTGTTCGTTCCGTTCTTTGGGCGGAACAATCAGAAGTATGAATAATATTAACATTGATATAAAATTACCTTACATCTCTTACTAAATCAGCTCCCTCGGGAATTGGTATGTAGAATCTTACAGGTCGGATATTACCATTCTCATCCTTAACTGCTCTGACCTTTTTTCGAATTAGAACTGAATGTTCAATAAATACACCGTCTTCCACAACCGTCCCAAATAAGTAACTTGTACCTTTAATAAGAACATTTTTACCGATTCTCGTTGGATATTCATCACTTCCGGTTATGTTTACACTTGACTCAATTCGGGAATTATCACCGATTTGAATATTCCCTTTAATTATATCACTCCAAAGGATTTCGACATTGTTTCCAATAATTAGTTGCTGATTGGGAAAACAAGAAAGATGAACCATATTTTGTAATCTAACATTTTCGCCAAGTATAACATTCCCGTCAATGAAAACTGCTCTGCCGAAATGATTATTATAATTCAACTTAACATCTTGACCGATATAAACACCTTTATCAAGGGAAATATCAAGAGGTATTCCTTTCTTATCCATTTCTTCAATTTGTTCAACAACTTTTTCGTGAATAAAAAAATCATCCGGGTCTGATATTTCAATTATGTTTTTTAATCTATCAAAGATTTTTCTACGGGCAATTGCCTCCATTTCTTTAAGAACAGTTTTATCGTTAAAACCCATAACAACATATTCATTTTCAGGCGAGATGGCTCCAACAGAAAATCCGTTTTTATTGAAAAGATAAATTAAATCAGTAATATAAATTTCATTTTGTGCATTGTCTGGGGTTAGTTGATTTATCAGAAGTTTCAATTTGTCAAAATTAAAAGCATAAACACCTGAGTTATATTCATTTATTTCAAGTAATTCCAATTTTGTATAACCATACTTTTTATTTCTGTACTCAACTGTGTATAAGGAGTCATCATCAAGAGCTAAGATATCTTTATATTCAATTATTTCGATAACTTTTCCGAAGTCATCACCGGAGGATTTTCCATCAACAGTTTTTTCTTTTACTCTGACAATTCTGCCGTAGTAATTGCTTTTAGGATCGCCGGAATAAAGTCCTGTAAGCACCATCATATCATAATTAGAATGCTTAAAATCTTTTTTGAATTTTGACATTGTCTCTGAATCGAGCAATCCCATATCACCGGGAAGCACATAAACAGTGTCGAAACTTTCATTTGAATCAATTACATTCATAGCGACCTGAACAGCGTGCCCTGTTCCGTGTTGTTCTTTCTGATAAGCAAATTTGTTTGAACTTCTTTTGCCGATTACGCTCATCACATCCGGAGCTTTTATTCCAACTACTACTATAGTGTTGCAATCGGGGATTCCATTTTTGCAAGCCATAAACACTCTTTCAACAGTTGGAATTTCCCAAATCTTATGAAGCATTTTTGAACGTTGGGATTTAATTCTCTTTCCGTGTCCGGCAGCAAGTATTATTGCAATTTCTGTTGAGTGATTAAAATTATCGGAAAGGTTATTAACTAAATAGTCTATATCCTGATTTGAATTTTGATTCATTTTAAGTCCATTATTATTTTATTTTTAGAATACTTAAATCTCCGGCGCCCTCTCTTACAATTATTGGTTCTTCCCCGCTTAAATCAATCACACTTGAAGGGTCAAAGCTAACATTTGATGATGAAAGCATTAAATCAACTGAAATGTTAAAAATATTTTTTATTTCAAAAGTATCTGTTATTGGTTCACCTAATCTGTTCGAAGCAGTTGTTGATACTAATGGATTACCAAGTCCTTCAACAATTTTTAATGCTATACTATGATCAGGAATTCTGATTCCGACAGTATGTCTTTTGCTCCATAATTTTTTGGGTATTTCTTTAGCAGCTGGTAAAATAAAAGTATAAGGTCCCGGTAAAAGTTTCTTCATTAGCTTGAAAGAGGCGTCGTTGACTTTAGCATATTTGCTGATGTTCTTAAAGTCTGAGAAAATGAAACTGAATAATTTATTCTTATCCTCATTCTTTATTGATAATAATTTTTCTATTCCATCTTTGTTGTAGAGGTCACAACCGATTCCGTAATAAGTATCAGTAGGGAAAATTATTATACCCCCATCTTTAAGGACATCAACTGCTTTGTTAATAAATCTCTGCTGAGGATTTTGCGGATGTAGTTCAATGTATTCCATATTTAATCTACGAAAAACTTTCTTTATAAGTCTAAAATTTTTTGAACGAATATTAATTCAAAAATAATCTGTTAATTTATTTATTAAAAATTGTATTCAAATCCCACATAAGGTAATACAGGATAGGTCTTATCTATTGCAGCAGTATTTGTAAACACACCAAAATCTGCAGCGAAATTATCACTCCAAAACCTAAAGCCAACAGAAAGAGTAAACCCAGGAATATCGGGGTGCATCCAATTTTCACTGATAAGTTTTGACTTATCTGTAATTTTTCGTTCAATTCCTATCATAAAAATTGGATTATGACTTATTCGATTTTTGTTATTTACAAATCCAATTCCTCCCGTAATTGAAAAAGGATTTCCATCTAACGTACTCAAAAGATAAACAGAAGTCGAATAATAATTTTTGCCATCAAGATAAGTCATTCCGAAACCAAGATGAAGATTATCAGAATGATAGACTCTTATCTTCGGCGATATAAATTTGAACTGATCTTTGTATGAATTATCGGGGAAAAATGATATTCCACCTGATATTTGGAAGAAGTCAGTTGGCGATATTGAGATTGATGGAAATAATATCTGGCTTGTACTGATAAATCCCAATCCAAAATCCTGAATTCTTGCAGTAGGTGCAACAAATAAGCGTGTTCCATTTGGATCAGCTTTAAAGTTTCTTTTCTTTGATGATATAGTTCGTACTTGTTTTGTTTCTCTGATTTTAATTCTTTCTATTTGAATTTGAACACCATCGGAAATTTCCAGAGTTATATTTTGGTTGTCCTGATATAAAATTTTCCCCTCATAAATTTGTCCGTCTCGCAGAGTAATTCTATAAAAATTCTCATCTTGTGAATATGCAGATAAGCAAAAAATAAACATTAAGATTATTATAATTTTCATTTTGTTATTTCCTTAAGCCATTTTAACATTTCTTCAAGAGCTGTCGTTGAAAAAGTTTCTTCAATCTTTCCATATTCAGAAATACTACCTGTCTCGGCAGTCTGAAAAAGATGATTCAGACCTTTTAATTCTAATACTTTAAAGTTTTCATTTCCCACTTTAAGTAATGCTTTTTCAATAGCTGAAAGATTTTCTTTCGGAGGAACCTGAGCATCTTTCTCGCCATTGAGCGCCAACACCGGACATTTGATTTGCTCGAGATAATCCAACGGATTGAATCTTAAAAAATTTCTATACCAATCGGATGTTACTGTTTTAATTTGCATATCAATTATTTTATCAATGTTTTCTTTTGACTCAGGCAAATTTGAAAAAGCATCATAAATGATTTGGCGAATTTCAGTTTCTATCTCAGTATTTGGTTTATCGGACTTTAAAATATTAACAAGTCTTTCCTGATTTACCATCGCTTTTTCAATTTCTTCCTTAGGTCTGCCCTCAAGTTCTGCAATTATTTTACTTTGAAGTAAAATTAATTCATCTCCAGGAATTCCTACTCCTGCAAGCATTATAATAAAATTGACATCATCAGGATTTTTAACCGTAGCAATTTGAGCAATCATTCCTCCTTCACTATGCCCAATCAAACCGATTTTTTTTGAATCAAATTCTTCCCTTGACTTTAAATAAGCAATTGCAGCTAATACATCATTTGCAAAATCATAAGTTGTGGCTTTTGAAAAATCACCTGTAGAAGCACCAACTCCTCTATCATCAAATCTAAGTACAGCAATTCCATTTCTTGTAAGAAAATCTGAAATTACCAAAAACGGTTTATGTCCAAATATTTCTTCATCTCTGTTTTGCGGACCAGAGCCGCTTATTAAAACTACTGCTGGAAAATTTTTACCATCTTTAGGCGTTGTTAATGTTCCAGAGAGATATATCTCATCTTTTTCGTTTTCAAATAAAACTTCTTCAACCAAATATGGAAAAGGCGGCTTTGGTTCTTGAGGTCTGTACAAACCAACATAATTTTCTGTGTAATTTAGTGATAAATTAAAAGAGCTTCCCGCTTGTTTCCACATTCCCTGAATTGAATTATCCTCCCAATAAATTTTTCCCTCAAAACTTCCGTTAACAACAGGGACATCAATTATTAAAGAATCATTCATAATAGTAACATCTCCGCAGGGAATGTCTTTAGCACCTTGATCGGGACTGTCTAAAAGAGCTGAATATTTCTGTCCGTCTTTATCAGAAATTTTAAAGACAATGGTTAACTCCACACCGCCCGGTAATTTGAGTTTACCAAGCCAGTTGCCAGTAAGGTTTTTTGTCTGTGTTAAAACTGAAATCTGAAATAAGAGAATAGCAATGCAAATAAAATTTATTTTCTTCATTTCAGCTCCTATAATTTTTTTATAATCCAAAATATAACAGATAACAAAACACTAATGAGAATCATTGACACAATCGGGAAATAAAACTTAAAGTTTGGTTTTTCAATTACGATATCTCCCGGCAAACGAAAAATTGGAATTTTGGAGATGTAAGGGAAAAATAATCCAACTAATATTATGATCAATCCTGCAACAATCAGATATTTTTGAATGTTAGTCATAATTTAACACCTCACGAAAAAATTCATCTAATAATTTCTCATAGTTGAATGCAAGTTTCATCTTTCTGATTTCGTGAATTGAAAAATACTTTACTGCCTGACCTTCATTTAAAGATATTTCGTTTGGAATAAGATTCATCCTTTTCCAGAAAACATTATCCTTAAAACCTAAATGAGAATAAGACTTAAAAAAGTTAATATCTCCCAGATCATCAATTCTCAATTCCTCCATCATTTCTCTTCTAAGAGTTTGCTCCGGATTTTCACCATCTTCAATTTGTCCGCCAGGGATATCCCAAAAATCAGGATAAAGAATATTTGGGATATTATCACGAAGGATAAGTAAAACCTCGTCTTTATCATTGAGAATTATTATTCCGCTTCCTTCTTTGTTCATTTTAGTAATTATCTCTGTAAGGAACAAATTTCAATTTATTATGAAAATCATTTATTCTCATTATTGGATAAACATTTTCATTCTTATCAAAAAATGGTGAACGTTTATAAAAAAAATCCAATCTTTCAAAAGGATTGTTACAAAATGATTCTATTTCACATTTTTTTTTGAATTCAACTCTAAGCTCAGGATCATCTTTCATCATTTGCTGAGCAATTGGCTCCATAACATAAGCTTCGGCATATTCTTTTCTTTCAAATATGTGATTGAAAAATCCCCATTTAACTAAAGAGTCAATTCCATCAGGTTCAAGTAAATGAATAATTATTCGTAATACTCTCTGATTTGTTGGAACAATAAAGAAAGTTTTATCAATTTGTTTTTTCTCTTTAAATAATTCTGTTGTAAAACTTGGTTGATGTTTTCCTTCATAAGGTCTGTTTGCGAAAGAAACATCAATAAATCTATACCTTTCAACTTCCAGAGTAGTTGTATTATTAGATTTGAAAATTTTTACGTTGTGTAGTTTTAATTTGTCAATTACAAATTTGTATTCGACAGGTATCAAATAAGCTTTTGGAACGGTGATCTTTACTTTTGATTTACACTGATTGAATAAAGGAATTTCAATCTCAATTGGATTTTTTGTGTACTTTCTAACAATCCCGCCAATTATAGAACTGTACTCTTCGTACCATTCATATCCTTTGAATTTGTAAGTATCATATTTACCGCTTTCTGTTAGAACTAATGGGAATTTTTTCTTTTCTAATAAATAAATTTTGGTAGGATTGTAGTCTGCTTCTTTGTTTAGAGACATCAACTCATTACTATTCTCACTAATAAATTTTATTGTATGCTCCATCATTGATTTGGTTGAGAAGACTCTATTTTCAAATGGCTTGAGACTATGAGTTTCAACAAGCAAGCCGATCCTGTTTTGTACAGCACAATAACCGTGAGATAATCTTGGCGGAGCAGCCAAATCAAGAATTCCGCTTTCAATAGTTCCTCGTTTGAAGTCCATATATGGTCCAACTATAAAACCATCTTCTTCAACTTTTGAAATCATATAAGGAAGAAACTTTGACTTTACGAAAGAAACAAGATTCATATCCAGATTCTGATGTGTTGGAATACCGTAAGTTATATGGTATTGGTAATCTGCTCCGTTGGTAGTATGATTATCAATGAAAAAATCAGGCAGCCATTCATTAAATAACGAAAGGAATGCCTTTATTTCATTTGATTCTGCCTTTAGATAATCTCTATTAAGATTCAGATTTAGTGCATTCGTTCGCCAGCCCATCTGCTTGGGTCCATTTTGATTTGGTCTGTTAAATGGACTTCTTCTTTCGTGGCCGTCAACATTTATTACAGGAATAATAAGAAGAATTACATTTTTAAGTAAATCCTCTTTCTCTTTTGAAATTAACATTTCTCTGAGCATAAGCATACAGGCATCTTTTCCTTCAACTTCTCCTGAATGGATACAATTCTGAATCAGGATTACAGATTTACCTTTTTTCTTAGCTTCAGCAGGATTAAAAATTTTATCTTTTGATACTATAACAACTTTGATCTCACGGTTTTGATGAGAATATCCGATTGTTTTAATTGTTACAAAAGGGGTTTTCTCCTGAAACTTCTGAAAATACTTAATTGAGTTTTCATAATTGGGAGATTCAGTCATTCCGAATTTTTCAAAGTGCGTAAGCCAAAAATTGATATTGTTCATATTATAAATTCTTTAATTGTATGTTTCAAAAATAACGCTTTAATTGATTAGCTTTTATAATGCACTTATGAAAATCACATCCGTCCAAATTAAACTTATTTATGTGGCTAAAGCCTGCAGTTGCTTTTAATTTTTTTTCTATCCATTCACTGAAGTGAACTGCAATAGATGATGATTAAATTTGTTTTTTATCTATTGGGGGCTGTCTAAAAAGTTAAAAAATGTCAGTCTGAGTCCATCGAAGACTGACATTTTTTTGTAAAATCAAATGTTTTCATACTGATTTATATAAAAAAATTACTTTTTGGACAGCCCCTTATTATAAAGAATAGGATATAAAGGGGCGTTAGCTCTGAAATCTTTTTTATTCATTTTATCAAAACAAATATTATATCAGAATTTATGTTGATTTCAGGGCTACGCCCCTTTGTTGTTGTTAATGTTTTTTTCTACGAAGATTTTGTGGCTAACGCCCCAAAATTGTAGGGGACGGGCTTGCCCGTCCCGTGATTATGATAATGATATTTTTTCTAATAATATTTGACTCCTTTGGAGTCATTAAAAACAATTTATAAAAAAACAAAAATCACAAGGGGATGAAATAATGAATCAAAAGAAGACACATTTTAGATTATAATTCAAAAGTCCCTCTCTTTTTAAGATAGGGCTTTAGTGAGAGTTCTTTCTGCACCAATTTTAAATTTTGTGTTACCTGTTCAATATTTTATTGACAATATAAAAGACATTCAATATTATAAACATCATCTATGCACAGCCACCTATGAGATTTTATTTTTCCCCTAAAATCAGAGTCTATTGATCAGGTTTAATTTAATTTTTGGACAACACTGCTTTTACTGATTAATTTATATGTACATCATATCTTTTTTTGTATAGCCCTCTGCAAATTCTTATTTTTGCCACTCAAAAACAGATTCAGGAGATTGACTTTAAAAATGAAATTTAAGAAACGAACTCATAATTGTGGTCAATTAAGAGAAGAACATATCGGGCAGAATGTTGTATTAAATGGATGGATTGATACAAGAAGAGATCTCGGCGGAGTAATTTTTATTGAACTTCGAGACAGATACGGAATAACTCAGATTGTATTTGAACCATCTTTCAATTCCCAAGCACACGAAGCAGGAAAACATCTTAGAAGTGAATATGTAATTTCTGTTGAAGGTGTGGTACGTAAAAGACCCGAAGGTACAGAAAATCCAGCCCTGCAAACTGGTAATATTGACGTTATGGTCAATAATTTAATTATACTTAATGAAGCAATAACTCCACCTTTTCCATTGAAAGATGAAATTGATACTCACGAAGATTTACGTTTGAAATATCGTTATCTTGATTTGCGACGCCCGAAACTTCAGAAAAATATTTTGCTTCGACATAAAATGTATCAATTAACAAGAAAATATTTTGATGAAAATAATTTTGTTGAAGTTGAAACGCCTGTTTTAATGAAATCAACCCCGGAAGGAGCAAGAGATTTCTTAGTCCCAAGCAGATTACATAAAGGAAAATTCTACGCTCTTCCTCAATCACCACAAACTTATAAACAGATTTTGATGGTTGCCGGGTTTGATAGATACTTCCAAATTGTGAAATGTTTCAGAGATGAAGATTTACGCGCAGACCGACAACCCGAGTTTACTCAAATTGATGTTGAAATGTCTTTCGTTGATCAGGAAGATATTTTTGAAACTGTAGAAGGTTTAATGAAAATATTCTTTAAGGAAATTTGGAATAAGGATTTGCATCTACCACTTCTTCGTTTACCGTTTGATGATGCAATGGAAAAATATGGAAGCGATAAACCAGATTTAAGATTTGATCTTGAAATGAAAACTTTAAATTCTGTTTTTGCAAATTCAGATTTTAGAGTCTTTCGTGAAGCTGTGGATTCCGGCGGTATTGTAACCGGCTTACTTGCTCCAGGCTGCGGCGATTTTACAAGAAATCAACTCGATGTGCTTACTGATTTTGTAAAAGGTTTTGGTTCAAAAGGTTTGATTTGGATTAGAGTCAAATATGGTGAAAATGGAATTGAGTTAGATTCTCCAACTGTTAAATTTCTTTCAGATACTGAGAAACAACAATTGATTGAAAAATTGCAGGCAAAGGCAGGTGACTTATTATTTATTCTTTCAGGAGAAAGATTAAAAACATTAAATATTATGGGTCATCTCCGCCTTGAAATGGCAAAAAGATTGAATTTGATTAAAGAAGATTCAGAGCCAAAATTACTATGGGTTACAGATTTTCCTCTGTTCGAATGGGATAATGAAACAAAAAGATATTATGCAATGCATCATCCTTTCACTTCTCCACGAATTGAAGATATTTCATTGATGGATTCAGACCCTGCAAAAGTTAAAGCCCGTGCTTATGATTTAGTTCTGAATGGAAATGAAATTGCAGGCGGAAGTATAAGAATTCATAACTCCGAACTTCAGGCAAAAATGTTTAACGTGCTTGGAATTTCCGAAGAAGAAGCGAAATTAAAATTTGGATTTTTGATGAATGCATTTAAATATGGTGCGCCTCCACACGGTGGAATTGCGTTTGGTTTCGATAGAATGGCTATGATTTTTGCTGGTGAACATTCAATCAGAGATGTGATTGCGTTCCCTAAAACTGCAAGTGCTATGTCTTTGATGGATGAGTCTCCTTCTGTTGTTGATGAATTGCAGTTGAGGGAGTTACATATTAAAATTAGATAATTTTTTTCTTAGTGCCTTAGAGTCTTTGTGGCAAAATAGTTCTTGCCACAAAGGCACAAAGACACGAAGGAAAATTTAAAACTAAATCGAGAGGAATCTATGTCTCAATCAAATTTCTTTGAAAGATTAAAGACAGGCTTTCAGCCTTCATTCTGGGTTGCAAATGGAATGGAATTGTTTGAAAGATTAGCCTATTATGGTCAAGCAACTATATTGAGTGTTTTTTTAAGAGATCATCTCAAATTCACTGAAGTAGAAGCCGGACAGTTATCATCAATATTTGGTGGACTAATCTACTTCCTTCCGATTTTTGCCGGCGCACTTGCTGATAAATTTGGTTTTAGAAAAGCTTTTTCATTTGCATTTTTTGTTCTTGCTATTGGTTATTTTTTGATTGGTTCAACAGGAATGGAAGTCTTTTCCTCTTTTTATCCAAAAGAAAGTTCGTTTATACTTTTATCTATAATATTGATTTTCACTGCCATCGGTGGCTCGTTCATTAAACCGAGTGTTCTTGGTACAGTTGCATTAACAACCACACCTGAAACAAAATCTCTTGGTTACGCAATTTATTATTGGTTAGTAAATATGGGAGCTGCAATAGGTCCGTTTATTGCTTATTTAGTAAGAGACAGCTACGGAATTGAATTTGTTTATCTTGTTTCCGCAGTAAGTTGTGCTTTAATGTTTATAACAACTTTAATCTGGTTCAAAGAACCTGCAGCAAAATTGCAGGAAGAAAAAACAAGCTTTGGACAAGTATTTAATAATATGATTACTGTTGTTTCAAATTTTAAGTTAATGATTTTCCTTCTAATCTTTGCACTTTATTGGATAATCTTCTGGAATTTCTTCATTGTAATCCCGTTTTACATATCTGACTATATTTCTCCGGATGCACCAATTGAATTAATTCTTTCCATCGGTGCTTGGACAATAATCGTATTTCAAATTCCTATTAATAGACTAACCAAAAATATTTCTACTCCAACTGCAATATTTATTGGTTTCGTATTTGCTGCTTTAAGCTGGTTCATACTTTATTTTGCATCTATTCTGGGTTTTACGGTAAGTCTTTTCTTAATTGGTGCAACAATATTTTTATTTTCAGTTGGAGAACAAACTCAAGCACCCAGATTTTATGAATATCTTGCTGATCTTGCACCAAAAGGACAAGCAGCATTGTTTCAGGGATTTGCATTTTTACCAATCGCAATTGCCTGGTTTGTAGGTGGTACTTTTGGCGGTTGGCTTTATAAAACTTTTTCAACTGATGCAAAAAAGCCGGAATTAGTTTTTCTGGCAATTGGTATAGTAGGGATATTTGCTGCAATTGCGATGTTTATTTATAATCGTTTTACATCAAAAAGAAAAGATTGAGTTTAAAGGACTTCAAAAGTACACTGAGCGAAGTCGAAGTGTAATTTTGGGTTCAAGTGGTCAATCTTCAACAACCAGCATTCTGCAGGCAGGTCTCTGTTTGACAATTTTTAACTTATTGAACAGCCCCACTTTTTTGCCACGCTACGTTTGATATAATCACGCAAAGCCCCAAGAAACTCTAATTATTCTACAATCTACTACAAACATTAAAAATTGAACATTGAAAATTGAGCATTGAACATTGAACATTTCGCTCTGTAATCACCTTAAATCAGATACTTAATCACCACAAAACCTCCGATTAGCAATACTGTAAATGCAATAGCGAGCCAATTGAAGTATTTATCAATAAAAGATTTAATTGTTGGGCCGAATTTCCATATCAGAAAAGCAACGAGAAAAAATCTTGCCCCACGAGAAATGATTGATGCGATTATAAAAACAAAAATATTTATATTAAAAGCTCCTGATGAGATAGTAATAACTTTATAAGGAATTGGTGTAAATCCAGCAGTGAAAACAATCCAGAAATTGTATTCTTCGTATAAAGATTTCACGCCCCAAAAAGCATTTTCAGAAAATCCGGGAACATTATTGAAGAAAAAATAAGCAACCGAACTAAATTGATTGGGAGAATTCCACCAAATAAAATAACCAATTCCATAACCAAGCAAGGCTCCAAGAACTGAAGCAATAGTGCAATTCAAAGCAAATCTGAAAGCTTTAGTTGACGAACCTAATACTAAGGCAATAAGTAATGCATCAGGAGGAATTGGAAACACTGATGATTCAGCAAATGCTAACAAAAATAGAGCAATAGGTCCGTACTTTGTTTCAGACCAATGCAATACCCAATCGTAAAGTTTTCTCAGTAATTTCAATTACGCCTCTTTATTATTTTCCTTAACTTCCCAAAGTTACAAAAATTGCTGGTTTAAGAAGTTAGGAAAGAGTAAATTTTATATAAAAACCACATCTGTCAAAAATAAAGTTATTTATGTAGCTAAAGCCTGCAATTGTTTTTAATTTTTTTCAGTTCACTGAAGTGAATTGCAATAGATGATGAAAAGATGAATTTTATTTCTATTGCAATTGGATTTATCCAACTCATATTATAAAGAATAGGATATAAAGGGGCGATAGCCCTAATATCTTTGTAGCTTAATGTAATTATTAGATTTTATAGGGGCGATAGCCCTGAAATCTTTTCTGTCATTTTAACAAAACAAATATTATATCAAAATTCATATTGATGTCAGGGCTACGCCCCTTTGATTATAATTTTGTATTTTTTTTCTAATAATATTTGACTCCTTTGGAGTCATTGAAAACAATTTATAAAAAACAAAAATCCCAGAGGTGGCTGTCGCATAGAAAAAGTTAAGATTAGGGGGGATTAATTGTTTTATAGAAAAAATATTAATAGAATAGCATATCAAAAAAATAGAAAAAAGGTATGCCATTTTTTAGAG
>Ga0308414_1000820_pt1 | contig 20313 bp, 16 predicted proteins | sample HotsprSampleOS50_FD_205667 | JGI IMG/M metagenome (GOLD analysis project Ga0308414, IMG submission 205667) | Hot spring phototrophic mat microbial communities from Octopus Spring, Yellowstone National Park, Wyoming, United States - 20090730_OS50 ...
TGGGTACAAAAACATCCTGCTGTTGTTCAACGTGGAGCATCATTGCCCCTTTATTGTATCCGCCCGACAGCAAAATCCTACCGCCGCCTACATCTACCGGCGAGGCCACCCCAATCCGAAGCCGCCAGTTCTCCGTGTGCCAAAGCAATGTCCCATCCGTTGCCGCGACCGCTGCCACACCGTCCGTTGCGGCATAAACATACGCAGGCACATTCCCGAATCGCATCGGCACAATCGAGGTATGCGTCATCTGCCAGCGGTCAAAATTCGGCGTTTGCCAGAGGATTTTGCCGCTCTGGCAGTCCACGGCCATCATCAGAGTCTGTTTTCCCGCTGGGGCGATAATGGCGACATTTTCGACCAGCAGGGGACATTGTCCGGCATACCACAGCGGCTCGCGTGTGCCGTATTCGGCGACCAAGTCCATCATCCACTTAAACTCGCCCGTTTTGGCGTCCAAGCAAACGGTATGACACTTAGGGCCGATGGTTATAACAAAATCGTCATTGACCGCCGGCACGGTGCGGCTCATCCCGTGATTGCGTTTGACCGAGACCGGATAACTGTATCGCCAGATTTCGCGCCCATCGTCCAGCGAAAAACAGCGAATCGCATCCCGCTGCCTTTGCATATCGTAATCAATCACATAGACCCGTCCGTTATGCACCGCCGCAGCGGCATAGCCCTCGCCCAACTCGATTTGCCACAGTTTCGGCAATCCGTCATCCGGCCACCGCTCGGCCAGTGTAACCGAAGCGTCCTCCAATACTCCATCTCGTCGTATGCCGCGAAAACAAGGCCAGCTTGCGATTATCGCCGACGGTACGCCGTCAAAGGTCTCCAGCGTGCCGGATAAATCCACGGCCTCCTGCGCCGCGACTATCGCGGCAGGGCGTCCGTCCATCCCCGCTACACGCGGCTGGACGGTAAACGCGCGATACCGCTGTATCCAGTCCACCACCGCCCACGCGGCCAGCGCTGCAGTCAATAACGGCACGCCCCACGTTATCAGCAATCTCCTATTCATTCCGCAGCCCCTCCAGCGGCGATTGTGCCAGTACACACCGCACCGCCAGCCATACCCACGCCGCGCCGCTGAGCATCACCGCCGTCGGCAGCCCAATGCCGGCCATCCAGATGCGGTCGCCGGATGCGATCAGAGCCGGCATCGATGCGATCATCGCAGACAGTCCGCCCGCCAGCACCCCGGCCGCAAATAGCCCTGCGTGTTCGGCCAGCAGCAGCCGGCCAATGGCGGCGCGCGAAAAGCCAATCGCTTGCATCATTGCCAGTTCCCCGCGTCGGTCGAGGACATTAAACAGCAGAACCAGCCCCGCCCCTATGCTGCCCAATATCAGTCCCAAGCCCCCCAACGCCAGAAAGATCGACAAGTAGGTGTTTTCCACCCGCAGAAAATCCCGCAAGAGGGCTTCGGTTGGTATTACTTCCGCGCCATAATCGGCCAATCGACGCGACAGTTCTGCCTTGATGTTTTCCGTCTGTCCGTGTTCGGCGTCCGCCAAAAACGCCCGATACCCATCGTGCGACGGGAAACGCTCAATAAAATTCCGCTCGCTGATTAACAGCCGTCCCTGAAAAATAGACTCTTTTAAAATAGCGACAATGCACAGGCGAATCGTTTGCCCCTTATCGTCCTGCATTGCTACCGTATTGCCGACAGTCAGCCCCAGTCCCCAATACACCGTCGCATAATCGCCGATGGCCGGAATCGAATCGGTTTGGAGGGGATGATTCAGCAGATCCCACGTCCCCTCCGTTGGACTGCGGAACGAAAACGCCTCGCGCCGGGCAAACGCCGTCGGGTCAACCCCCAGCACTGTCGGCGTCTGGGCGCGATTGAGATTCAGGCAACTGGCCTCATCCCCCGGCCGCATCCGCAACGGGACATACGCCGCATCCGGCGAGGCCGACAGCGGCAGGGCGGTCTCGACCCACAATGCAAAGCCGCCCGTGCCGGAATCGCGCTCGGTCAGGCGCGACGGACTTTTGCGGTTTAGCCCCACGCCCAGCGTCATAAACATCCCGCAGGCCACCGTCAAAAACACCGCCAAACTCCGTCCGGGACGGCGGATAATATTTCTTAAAGCTAATCGAGAAAATCCATAGGTTGCTTGTGGCAAGTGTGAAACTGTAAACATCAACTCCATGATGAAGATAACCCACATCAAAAGCGTGAGAGTTCCATTAAGGAAGAAAAAAGCCTCTATTGACAAAAAAGTTTTTTGCCAAAGAAATGAAAGAAAACATATAACGACCCCCATTATTATAAAGGCAAATCGAAAAATACGGCCAGATACTCTAAACCGCATAATTGATAACTTTGATATATTGGCAAGCAACTCCACCGGCGTTTTTTTTAGTTGCCACGACATACCAGCAACCATTGCAAGAACAGCAATTAGAAAACCGCTCACTGTGCCGGTCAGCAGCGTCGTCGGGTTGGGTTCAAACCGCAGCAATGCTCCCGCGACCGCATCCTGCCAGATCGTTCGCAGCGCCGCGGTCATCGTCAGCGCATAAAACATCGAAATCGCCGTCCCTAAGACGGCTCCAACCAGCGCCGCTATCGCCCCCTCGGCCAGCAGTACGCCATACAGCCGCCGTTTTGTCCAGCCCATCGCCAGCAGAATCGCCGACTGCTGCGACCGCCGCTCGATGACAAACGCAAAAATCAGCGACAGCAGCATCGCGCAGGCCGCAATCAAAAAAAAACTCAATCCCGCAAACAGCCCCGCAAAATCCGTCGATCCCGCGCCGGCCTGCTGTGCCTGCCGCCGGACATCCGTAAAAAACAGTCCCATCGCTGCCGGTTCCAGTGCTGCGGCAAGCTGGCGTCTGAGTGTTTCGATAGTATTGTCGCGGCTTGCCCATCGCACCGCCGTCAAATTCCCAAATCGATTTTGCCACAGGGCTTGAGCGGCCTTCAAGGAGATAAACGCCTTGGGCGTGCCGCGATAGCGATTCCAGTACGCCTCGTCCTGATCGCGAATCAGCCGCAGGTCAATCGGAATCGACGGATCCCACGCCGTACAGTTGTCCGCATCCGCCAGTCCCGGAAACGCCGGCATCAGTGTCGCATCGGCGGCAAACCCCATCATCGGTACTACCTGACGCACCACAAAGTCCCGCTGCGTTTCAATCAATTCATTCGTATCGCCCAACGGGTAATAGTGCAGCGTCAGCATATCGCCCGGCTCGGCCTGCAGGTCGTCGGCCAGCCACTCGCCAAGAATGATTTCATTGTCCGCCAGCGTCCCCAATAGTCCGTTGTCGTCGGTATCGCCCAAACCGGCCACCATCGAATATGGCGTGCTGCGGTCGTTGTGAGCGATGCGATTGACAAAGTAGGTAAATATCCCCAGCGGGTTTTGGCCGCAGGCCATTGCCGCCTTTGCCGCTGCATCGGGAATAAACAATTGACGACTGGTCAAAGCAATCATCTGATGCTGCGGCAGTTCGTTCAGTTCCAGACCGACATCCTCCGGCGTCAAGACCTGTTTGAGTGTTTGTTCCAACTTCTCTGCCGAATGCGTCTGCGCCGCGTCCTCCGCCAGCAGCACATTGGCCTTTCCGGCCAGATTCAATTGCGCCGCCAGCCAATCTCGCGGCACAAACAGATTCAGCGGCGATTGCTGATTGGCCGCAAGCCCGAACCGTCCCATCGCCGCATCTGAAATCGCACTCGAAATAGAGATTCTCAGGGGAGTACCGTTCTTGCCTGCGGAAAAGATTAAATCCTGCGACAGGGCGGATGGATCGCGCAGCCGCAGGATGACCTCTTGCGGGGTCTGTCCCAGCCGATGCCACAGCGCCTCATTGGCGGCCGGAAAGGATTTCGGCACGGCCTCCGCCGCATCGCTGAAGGCAAAAAAAGCGTCATCCACCCCCAACACCACAACACGATTGACCCGCAGCGAGCCGTCCGGCCGTTCCAATAGACCATCGATCATCAACACGGCCGCGGTATCCACCGCGGCGGCCTGCCGCATCCGCTCGGCCAGCGACGCTTCAAAGGGATAGTCCCTTGCGACAAGACTGTATTGAATCCGCCCCAGCCGCAGGGCTGTAAGTTGGCGCAATCCCGCCCGCACCGCATCGCCGCACAGCAAGGCGCCGGTCAGAATAGCCGTGCAGACAGCCGCGGTCATTGACGCCGCCGCATGCGATCGCCAGTAATGCCGCAGCGATTGGATTAGCAATTGTCCCAGAAGCATTTGGTTGCGTCCGTTGATTTTTTTTTGCGCGGCGTCCATTCGGTCAGCCGCTTTTGCTCCAATCGAAACCGCCGCTGCATCCGCGCCGCCAGCCGTGTTGCGTGGGTGGCCACAATCAGGGTTGTCCCTTCCATCCGATTGAGCCGAATCAGCGTCTCGGCGGTTTGCGCTGCCGCCTCCGCATCCAGCGAGCCGGTCGGCTCATCGGCCAGCACGATTCGCGGTTTCAGGATCAGCGCTCGCACCACCGCCGCTCGCTGACGCTGCCCGCCGCTCAATTGCCCCGGAAAGCTATCGCGTTTATCCGCCAGCCCGACCGCCTCCAGCAGCATCTCGGCGCGGGCTTTATAATCGCGACGTTGCTGTACCGACATCGCCGCCGCCAGCGTCGGCAGCAGAACATTTTCCAGCGTCGTACACTGCGGCAAAAGATGATGCAGTTGAAACACAAACCCCACCTTGCGATTGCGCACAACCGACAATTCGGCATCCGACAGCGTCGCCAAATCCTGTCCGTCCAGCAGAATCGTTCCGGCAGTAGGGCGATCCAATCCGCCGATCAGGTTCAGCAGGGTACTTTTGCCGCTGCCGGACGGTCCTGCAACTGCGACCGTCTGCCCCGGTTCGATGTGCAGCGAAATCTCCCGCAGCACCTCGACCGTTTCCCCGCCGCCGTCATAGCATTTGCTGACATTGTTCAGTTCAAGCATGGTTTTTTCAATCCATGAGTTTTATTGTTATCATAAGGCAAAAGGAAAAAGGCAAAGGGCAAAATTACAATGTAAAAGGCAAAAGGAACAGAGGCACACGCTGCAAAATACTGCATGTTCTGTTTTATGGTACGATCATAGAGATACAGTAACCATTTTGACATTTTTCCTTGTGATTTTACCTTTTGCCCTTTTGCCTTATTCTTACATTCCTATGTTCCTACGTTCTTATTTGCTTGGCCAAACATTCCGCCATCGCCGCGGCGGTTTTTTCCACCGCATACGCCGTTTCCGCCGCCGTTCGCGCCGCGGTTCGCAACTGCGTCAGCCGTTCGGCGTCGCACAGCAAACCCCGCAGTGTCTCAGCCAGATGCACCGGATTGTTCGGCTCATACAAAATCCCGCCGCCCTGTGCGGCCAGTTCTGCAAACGCGCCGCTGTTGGGCAGCACAAACGGCACGCCGCACGCCATCGCCTCCATCGCAAACAGCCCGCAGGCCAACGGCTTTCGCACCGGCACGGCCATCACGGATAACCGCCGCAAGAACGCCGCCCGCGCCTCACGGCCGAAATCCGGTTCAAAAAACACACAGTCCGTCAGGTTTTGCGATTGAATCCGAAGCCGTACCTTTTTCAAAAAAGCGGCGTCGCTGCCCACACTGCCGCCGGCAACGACCAGCCGCACATTCGCCATCCGCTCGTCCCGCCGCAGCATAAACAGAGCGTTGACCAGAATATCCAGCCCGTTATCCTCGCATGTCCGCGCCAAATAACCGATGGTCGGCGGGTCGGGCAATTCCGACGGCGGCGTCAAGAAGGCGGTATCGACCCCCGCCGCAATCACCGACACTTTTTCTTCCGGCAGGGCGATCCGTTGGCGCATCACGTCGCGATAATAGCGGCTGACGGCGATAAAATGGTCGATATCGGCGGCATTTTCCCGCAGCTTTTGCCAGGCCTGCTCGCCCCACGGCTGACCTAAGCCGTCCAGAAAACCATCCTCATCCTGCAAGAGGCACACGGTCGGTACGCCAAGACGGGTCTTCAGCGGTTCGGCCAGCCCGCTCAGCAGGGCGTTGGACAGCAGGATTACATCAGGCCTTTGCGGCAGGGCGGCCAGCCACTCGACCAGCCGGTCGATTTCCTTGGTCTGCCGACCATCGCGGCCGGCCAGCATTGACAGGGTTGTTTCGCCCAAGTCTTTCGCCCGTGTCATCGAGGAGAGTTTGCCCAACCCGCGCAGCAGCAGGGGGCTGTCCAGCCAGCGATCCAGCCACCGCGGCGTTTTGGAAAAGAAACTGAACTTTTGCTGCAAATAGACATTGAATCCGCCAAAAAAGATTGGCGCCGCCGACAGCGGTTCGGGATGGCGTATTTGCAGCGGCAGGTACATCGGCACCAGCGTAACCTCATGCCCCAAGGCGCGCAGCGCCCGCACCAGCGATAAATCCCGCAGGCAGTTTTCGCAATAAAAGTTATCGCCCGACCCCGGCGTCAATTGGACAATATGCATGGCTGTCTGAACCTCATACCCCGACAGGAGTTTCAACAATAATTCAAAAGGCAAAGGTAAAAAGGCAAAAAACACATTATACTCATTTTTCGTCGTCGCGGCAACCGCTTAATTTCCGTCTTCATCCGGCAGCACCATTACATCCTCCGCCCGCACGCAGCAGACCACCGCGGCGCCGACCTGAAAGCGGCTGTCGGCGTTGGAAACCAGCAGTCCGGCGGCGGTCTCGATTTGCAGCGGCGATGTGTTGTTCACGCGGCCTTTGATGAAATTGGCCTGACCGACAAACTCGGCCGTAAATCCGCCCGCCGGCGATTGATACAGCATTCGGGGCGCAGCAATCTGCGCCAGCCGTCCGGCGTGCATTACGCCTACCCGGTCGGCCATCGACATCGCCTCCTTTTGGTCATGGGTTACGTAGATCGCCGTTGTGCCGCTGGCTTTGATTAACCGCCGCAGCTCGGTGCGCATTTGGCTGCGCAGTTTGGCGTCCAGATTGCTCAGCGGCTCATCCAGCAGCAGGCATTTCGGCTCGGCCGCCAGCGCCCGCGCCAACGCGACGCGCTGCTGCTGGCCGCCGGAAAGCTGATTGGGTTTGCGGTCGCAATACGCCTCCATCTCCACCAGCCGAAGTTTTTCAAACGCAATCTGCCGCTGATATGCCGTCGATTTACCGCGCATCTTCGGCCCGAAGGCGACATTGTCCAGCACTGTCATGTGAGGCCAGAGGGCGTAATTCTGAAACACCATCGCCGTGTCGCGTTTTTCGGCAGGAGTGTCGGTAACATCGCTGCCGTTCAGCAGAATCCTCCCCGATGTCGGCGCAATCAAGCCGGCGATAATCCGCAGCAGCGTCGTCTTGCCGCAGCCGCTGGGCCCCAGCAAAAAAAACAACTCCCCCGGCGCAACGGTCAAGTCAATCGATTCCAGCACCGCAACGGCCTTATTGCCCCGCCCGTACTGCTTACGGACACCCCGAATCGCAATTTCCGTGGACATCATTTACCCCATCTCAAAAGAATCTCGGCCATCAGCCGATTCCACACTTTTAACTTTTGACTTTTGACTTTTAAACTTTAAAGATTGCTCCCAATCGCTTTCCCATCAGCAGCCCCGCTGTCGCCATCGCCCCGCCCAGCAGCGCCATCCCCACCACGCCCAACGCCGCGGCGATATGCGGCGCATCGGGATTGGCCGAGACCGCCTGCGCATAAATCTCTTTGGTGATTGGATAATGCACGCGAAGCTGCGCCAGCATTAGCGAATCGCTGACCTCCAGCATCGCAAACGCAAACGTCAGGATCGCCGCGGCAAGGATATTGGCCGCAATCAGCGGCACGGTGATTGTCAAGACCGCCCGCAGCGGCGACGCCCCCAAATTGCACGCCGCCTGTTCCAGCGTTTCGGGAATCTGCTCCAATCCCGCCGACACGCCCCGCACCATAAACGGAATCCGTCGCACCGCATACGCAATCACGATAATCCAAAACGGATTGCCCAGCGGCCCGATTCGCTCCAGCGTCGAACCCGGCACGGTCATCGCGATAAACCCCGCCGCAAGGATTATCCCCGGCACCGCCAGCGGCGTCATCAGCAGCGTATCCAGCAGCCGTCCGCCCCATGGTTTTTTCCGCACGATAATCCACGCCGCCGCCGCCCCGACCGCGATATCCAAAACCGTCGCCGTTCCCGCATACCGTAAACTGTTGATAATGCAGGTGCGTGTCTCCGGCTGGGTTAGTACAAACCGCAGATGCTCCAGGGTAAACCGCTCCGGCAGAATCGTGCCTACCCATGTGTCGGCTAATGCTGTCAGTATCACCCCAATATGCGGCAGCGCCGCCAGCCCGATGACCCCCCCAAACAGCACCCACGCCCCAATCGTTCCCAATAGCCCCAGCCGCGGGGGCTCGGCGGCTATCGACGCCTTGGCCGAATCGACCCCAATCGGACGTCCCAAAACCAGCTTGCCGACGGCATAAAACACAAGCGAGCTTGACAGCAGCAAAAACACCAGCCCAAACGTTCGTCCCGTCAGTTCCGCCCGCGCCAGTTCTCTAAACACCACCACCGACGCCAAATTGTCGTACCCGATGACCAGTGGCGTACCGATGTCCGTAAATGCCCAAATAAACACAATCGCCGCGCCGGCAAACAAACCCGGCCGCATCAGCGGCAGCACAATCCGCACAAACCGCCGCCATCCGCCTGCGCCGAACACCTGTGCGGCCTGTGTGTACGCAGGGTCGATGTTCGACAGCGCCGCCGTCAGATTCAAAAACAAAATCGGAAACAGATGCAGCGTCTGCATCGCCACCACCGCCGCAAACCCCGCCCCCGTCCAGTCCGGCGGCGCCTGCCGCGATAGGTCGAGCCATCCCAGCCGCTCCAGACACAGCGTCAAAATCCCAAACTGCCCCAGCAGCCGCCGAATCGACAGCGCTCCCACAAACGGCGGCAGAATCATCGGCACCAGCGCCAATACGCTCAACGCCCCGCGCCCCGTAAACGCCCGCCGCGCCGACAATAGCGCCAGCGGCATTGCCAACAGCGTCGCCGCCGCCGTCGTACATCCGGCCAACAGAAAGCTGTTGAGCAGCTTGCCCGTCAGGATAGAATTGCCCAGCGTTCGCCCAATCCAATAGAAGCTGAACCGCCCGTCATACACGAACCCCGTGCGGATGGACAAATACAGCGGATAGAAAAAAAACGCCGCAAACAGCCCCACAATCCCGAGCATCGCCGCATACACACCCAATTGTTTTCCGGCTAATCGCATTTTAGCTTCCGGCATCCAGCCGCCAGCGCAATAAACTGGACGCTGGCCTTTTTCCCATGAACCAAGAATTGTAAATTGGATATTGTAAATTAAACAGAAACTTCGGCGCCTTTAACCTTTGACTTTTAACATTTGACATCTGTACCTAAACCTTTTTCTGTCAATCCTGTAATCTCGTCTAAAAAGTTCCGTTAATCCTATCTAAACTCACTGCGACACTTTTTTGTATTGTTTCCGAAAGAACCGCGTCCATTCGGCCGTGATTTGTTCCAGTGCGGCCTTGTCTTTCAGTGCGATAGCGATCGCCTCAATTTCTTCAACTGTATCCACATTTTCCGGCAGCCGGTTAAACGCCGCCAACCGCAGCGGCTCAAATCCCGATTCGATCAGACGCCGCTTGGCCTGCCGCATCCCCGACAGATTATCAATCGCCGCCGCCTGCACCAACTGGATCAGCACCCCATACCGCACCTGCCGCAGCCGTGCATCAATTTTCATTTCCGCCCCTTCGGCGTATGGCCGCCCAATCCACGGCGGAATTTGCGCTGCCTCATACTGCGTATAAAAATCCCTGCGTATCGGCGTTCGCCCCAGCGTCCTGACCGTCGTCCCGCCCGGCGTCCCCGGCGGCATCGCCCACAGCGCCTGCCCTCGCGGCGACAGCACAAACGCCGCAAACGCCTGCGCCGCCTCTGGATGCGGCGGCGATTTGAGAATCCCCACCGGATCCGGCGTAAAGCCCGTCTGCCCCCGCGGGCTGACATACCCCAGCTTGTCCGGCGTTTTGGCCACGCGCACCGTGCCGATAAAATCGATGCACACCGCCACCGGCGCATCGCCGATTATCGGGGCGTTGGCTGCGCCGCCGCTGTTGTCGGCAAATTGTTTGGCGTTGGACAAAATCGCCAGCAGCCGCGCCCACCCGCTCGGCCAGTCCGGCGCCGACTGCACGACCATCTCATACGCCGCCGCCACCGAGCCGGACTGCGCCGGATCAGCCAGCATCACCAGCCCGAACAGCTCCGGCCGCCCCAAATCCTCCCACGTCTGCGGCGGCGGTATCCCCATCGCCTCCAACAGCCGAATATTGTATAAAAACCCAAAACTGCTCAGCACACAGCCGCACCACCGCCGGTCGGGGTCGAGCATCGCCATTCCTCCGAATGTCGCCGGAATCGCCGCCGTAACATCCTCCGCCAGCTCCAGCCGCTCCAGCAGTCCCTCCTCGGCCAGCGACCCGAACGTATGTTCGCCGCCGCCGAACAGCACATCGATGCCCGACGTATGCGATCGCTCGTACACATTCCGCAGATACCGCAGGATCGCGCTGCTGCCGCTGCCGATGTCCCGCCATTCGATATGGATGGGTTTTCCGAATTGATTTTGATAATAGGCCGAAAATGCCTTGTCGAACTCGTATTTGATGTCTTCATTGTGCGGCGTAATGACCACCAGCTTGTCGGCAGGGGGTTGCTCGGCTTGCGGCCGCCGTCCACACCCGACCAAGCACACAGCCGCTGCCAAGACCGCACACCAAGCCGCCGTAAAAATCCTGTATTCCATACCCTGTATTAAAAGAATCCACCCCCGATTTGTCAAGCCAAACCCGACAAGAACGAGGCCAAAACACACTTTTTCGCCTTATCCCACGGGGCAATCGCATGAAACAAAAGTGCGGCTTGATTGCCGGCTGGAAGCCGGCGGTACAACGTTCCCATCCGGCCGCTTACGCAGCTCGGCTTTTGTTTCTGATGCCCCCGCATTTTTTTTGTACTGAAAATCTGATTAATTTTATGCGATTGTCCTGTACGCTGCGTGTTTTTGCATCGGATGGGTCGGGTCTGTCGATTTGGCAGGGGATAAAACGCATCCAAAAGCCATTTAGAATGAACGCAACTCTTTATAAAAAAACAGATTACATAAATTGCTCTGCCGCTGGTACACAGTTTGCAAAATTATATTTTAGAGAAAAAAGAAAAGGAACTTTAACGAAGAATTGGAGGTGTTTTATGTTGCTGACAAAACGTTTTCCATTCTGGGACATCGAAAGAACGCTGGAAGAAATGAATCGTGTGTTCGATGTGTTCAGCGGCCCGTTGGGGTTGCGGAGTATGCCGGCAGGGACGTTTCCGGCGATGAATGTCTATGACGCTGGCGACAAGCTCGTGGTTACCGCCGAGGCGCCGGGGGTCGAGACCAAAGATATCGAGCTGAATGTGGTCGAAAACAGTCTGACGCTGAGCGGACGCCGCACCGCCCAGCCCGAAGAGAAAGAACGCAATGTTTATCGGCAAGAACGGTTCGAAGGCGAGTTTTCCCGCACGCTGACGCTGCCGGAAAAAGTGGACCCCGACGCCGCGACGGCACATTTCAAAAACGGCATCCTGACCATCGAACTGCCCAAAGCGGAAGTGGTCAAGCCGCGCAGCATTAAAATCAAAACTGAGTAAAATTGCAGTTATGTCAACGCTTACTCTTTATTGGAGGTGATTGTTATGGCAGATAAAGAATTGAGCAAAAAGACACAGGCGGCGGTAACGCGCCGCGAGCAGCCGCAGGAAAAGCCGATCTTCATACCAGCGGCGGATATCTGGGAAACGCCCGATGCCATTGTGCTGCAATTGGATATGCCCGGCGTGGCGCAAGATGCGGTGGACATTAGTGTGCAGCGCGGTACGCTGACCGTACACGGCAAAGTGGCCGAGGAAAAGTTTGATAAAGTACTGTACGCCGAACAGCGGATCGGCGATTACCATCGGGAGTTTTCGCTCAGCGACGACCTCGACGCCGACAATATCACGGCCAAAATGAATGCCGGCGTACTGACGCTGACGGTCGCCAAGGCCGCCAAGGTCAAACCTCGCCGCATCGCCATCACCGCCGGATAACGTTTCTTCCCTCATTTTCGGCAGCCGCCGGTTATCACAACGGCGGCTATTTTTTTATCGCCACTGCGAGGATTTCAATCTCGCCGTTGGCCGGCAGGGCGGCGACGGCAAAGGCGGCACGCGCCGGATAAGGCGGCTTAAAGTACTTCTGATAGACTTCGTTGACGGCGGCGAAGTCGGCGATGCGAGTCAGAAAGACCTGCACCTGAACGACGTCGTCCATCGTAAAATTCGCCGCCGTCAAAATTGCCCGTACATTTTTGAAGGCCTGTTCGGCTTGTGCCGTAACGCCGCCGGCGACAAGTTTGCCGGTGTTCGGATCAATTCCGAGTTGGCCGGACAGATACAGGGCGTTGCCAACCTGTACGGCCTGCGAATAGGGGCCAATGGCCGCAGGGGCGTTGGGTGTCTGAACACATTGTCGCATTGCTATGTCCTTTTCAGGTAAAAAATCTTATGGTCTTAGCGACACATTATCATACCTATTCCCGACACTGTGGCAAGGAAAACCTTGCTCAATGGCGATGCTTGCTGTATTATAATTGTTTTAGCAATTGAGGACTCAGAATGCTGGTTTTTGATGACATACGCCGAATCAGCGAGCTGCCGCGGGGGCTTGCGCTGACTATCGGCAACTTTGACGGATTGCATCGCGGCCATCAGGCGATTTTGGCGGCGGCCAAAAAAGCGGCCGCCGAGCGGCAAACCAAGGTTGCGGTGATGACCTTTGACCCGCATCCGGCGGTGATTTTACGTCCCGACAAGGCGCCGGGGGTGCTCACGCCGCTGCCGCAGAAACTGCGGCTGCTGCAGGCGGCGGGGGCGGATTATGTGATTGTCATACGGGACAGCTTTGCGCTGCTGAACCTGTCGCCGGCCGATTTTGTGGACGATTTTTTGATGTCGCACCTGTCGCCGTCGGTGATTGTAGAAGGCCCCAACTTCACCTTTGGCTACGGCCGCAGCGGCACCGTGCAGACCTTGCGGTCGCTGGGGGCAGACCGCGGATTTGAGGTGATTGAAGTGCCGTTTACTGAGGTACGGCTGGGCAAGGAGCGGCGGTCCATTATTTGTTCCAGTTCACAGATTCGTCATATGCTGGAGGCCGGCGCCGTCCTGGACGCCGCCCAGCTTTTAAGCCGTCCGTACCGGCTGATGGGAACGGTGGTTGCAGGACGCGGGATTGGGCGGACGCTGGGTTACCCCACGGCCAATATCCATCCGGCAGGGCAGATTCTGCCGTCCGAGGGTGTGTACGCCGGCTATGTCGTTGTCGGCGACTCGCTGGACGAGGTCTGTTTTGGCGGCGTACGGCAGCCGGCGGCGCTGTCAATTGGCCGCGCCAAGACGTTCGTAACCGACCATCCGCTGCTGCTGGAAGCCCATATCTTGGAAACGAATGTCCCAACGCACTACGGTAAATGGATGGCGCTGGAGTTTATGAACTGGATCCGCAGTCAGCGGCGGTTCGCCACGCACGACGCACTGAGCGAACAAATTGAACAGGACTGCCGCGACGCACTGGCGATGTTGATATAGGCGTTAGAAGACAGAGGTCAGAAGACAGATTAAAGGATATGCAATCGCAATGACGGACATCACGGACTATCAAAAAGCGGCCGCGACGCTGGACGGCGCACGGCGGGTGCTGATGACGACGCATTTCCGTCCCGATGGGGATGCCTGCGGGTGTCTGCGGGCGGTGGCCGAGCATTTGACGGCGCGCGGCAAGACGGTGTATCCATTAGCGCTGAGTCCACTGGCCAGTTGGTATGCGGAGTTGTTTGATGCGCCGGTGCCGGTGCTGGGCAATGACATCAAGTCCGAAGAACTTGGGCAGCGGTACGGCGACTGCGACTTGCTGGTGATTGTCGATACCAACAGCTACAACCAGCTTCCGGGCATGGAAAACTTCATCAAAGCCGCCCGCGCCGCCGGTTCGCCCAAAATCCTCGTCATTGACCATCACATCACCGGCGATCATCTGGGCGATGTGGAACTGCTCGACCCGCAGGCGGCCGCCGCCGGCGAGGTGGTTTTTGACCTGTTCAAGATTGCCGGCTGGGCGATGACGCCGCGAATAGCCGAGTCGATTTTTATCGCCGTTGCCACGGACACCGGCTGGTTTAAGTTCGGCAACGCCGACAGCCGCATCTTTCATACCGCCGCCGAATTGATCGAGATGGGCGTCCATCCCAACGACACCTATCGCCGCCTGTATCAGAGCTTTACCCCCGCACGGCTCAAGCTAATGACGCGAATGCTCGAACACCTGACGCTGCACGCCGACGGGCGGATTGCGATGCAGTATATTCTGCGCAAAGATTTTGACGAAACCGGCGCCAGCGGCCCCGATACCGAAAATCTCATCGACGAATGTCAGCGCATCCAATCGGTGGAGGCGGCGGTGTTGATTGTGGAACTGGCCGACGGCAAGTTCCGCTGTTCGCTGCGCAGCAAAGGCAAGGTGGATGTTCGTGCCGTCGCGCAGCCCTACGGCGGCGGGGGGCATACACTGGCCGCCGGCGTCACCTTGCCCGGTCCTCTGGACAGTGTGATGAAAACATTATTATCCGATATCCAAAGACAAATGATGGGCTAAAGCTCATTCTATGAACTGCGAACGAGTAACTCTTTGGCCAACGATACATACAATTGGAACTTGTTGAGCGGACGATTCTTAGAGGCGCGGATTCCGCTGCTGATTGCCTCGGCGCTGCTGATTGCGATTAGCTTGGCGACGCTGTATGCCATTGGTCACCCTCTTATTGAAGAGACGTCGGCGGAGGTTTCGCAGCAAGAGGGCGTTTTGGCCGATAATCAACCCGAAAATGCCGACGCCCCCAAACAGCCGGCGCGAGGAGTCAACCGGTATTCGAACTTCTGGCAGCGGCAGGCCTTGTATGCGGCAGGGGGGCTGGCCTGTTGGATCGCCGTCAATCTGGTGGACTACCGGCGGATGGGGCCGTACAGCTATGCGATTTACGCCGTGATTCTGGGGCTGCTGATGATTTTGCTGCTGGATAAATATATCGATTTGCCTTTTGTGCCGTATATCAACAATTCACGGCGGTGGATTCGGATTACAGTGATGGGGCGCGACCTGCTGCAGATACAGCCCTCGGAGTTCTGCAAAGTGGCCTTTATCATGGCGCTGGCATGGTATCTGCGGTTTCGCGAAAACTACCGCACCTTCAAGGGTTTGATTGGCCCGTTTGCGCTGACGTTGCTGGCGATTGTGCTGATTTTGCGTCAGCCCGATTTGGGGACGGTAATGCTGATGATGCCGATTTTGTTTGCGATGCTGTTTGTCGCCGGTGCGAGGGCCAAGCACCTGTTGCTGATTGTTGCGCTGGCGGCGCTGGCTACGCCGGTACTCTGGCAGTTTATGCACGGCTACCAGCGGATGCGCGTCTCGTCGGTGCTGCTGCAAAACCCCAAAATCTTTGCCGCCGCGAAGGCCAATCCGCGTCTGGCCGAAATCCTCGTCGGCGACAAAGACCGCCTCCGCACGTGGCAGCGGGACGAGGGCTACCACCTCCTGCAATCCAAACAGGCCATTGCCGCCGGCGGTTTGTGGGGCTATGGTTTTAGCAAAGGGCCGTACATCCGCTACGACTATCTGCCGGAACGGCACAACGACTTTATCTTTTGTGCCATTGCCCATCAGTTCGGCCTGATTGGCTGTGTCATCGTGCTGCTGCTGTATGCGATTATCATTGCAGCGGCCATGGAGATTGCTTGGCTTAATACCGATGCCTTTGGTCGCCTTATTGCCGCCGGCATCGGGGCGATGTTCGCCGTCGAGGTGTTGGTCAACGTCAATATGACGCTGGGGCTGATGCCGATTACCGGCCTGACCCTGCCGCTGGTCAGCTATGGCGGCTCCAGTATGATTGTTCATATGATTGCCTTGGGGTTGCTGAATAACATTGGAAGAAACCGGCCATTCTCGGTCGCCAAAAAGCCCTTTGAATTTTAGAGGGTATTTTCTTGAAAAGAATTCCTTTAACGTCTATAATTTACGCCGAATTTTGGGAACCGTAAACGGACAGTGTACGTAGAGTTTGGCCGAGTGGCGGAATGGCAGACGCTGGGGATTTAAAATCCCCTGCCCGCAAGGGCGTGTGGGTTCAATTCCCACCTCGGCTACTGCCTTTTGCGGATAAACAGAGGTTGTAACCCCTTAAAAGAGAGAGGTGACTATGGACATTAAAAACATTCAGTTGCAGGACGTTGCTGAGCCGAACCTGTACCGGAACATATTTCCTTATTCGGAGTTTCCGAAGATGGAATTTGAGGCCGAAACGGTTCCGATGAACATCCCGGACAAGGTCTGGATCACCGATACGACATTCCGCGACGGCCAGCAAGCTCGCGCTCCATATTCACCCGAACAAGTGCTCAAGATTTATGACTTTATGCACGAAATCAACGGCGGCACGGATTTGATTCGCCAGTCGGAGTTTTTTCTGTATTCCGACCGCGACCGCAAGGCCGTGCGGCTCTGTCAGGAACGCGGCTACGATTTCCCCGAAGTGACCGGCTGGATTCGCGCCACCGCCGCCGACTTTAAATACGTAACCCAACTGGGTCTGAAAGAAACCGGCATTCTGACCAGCGCCAGCGATTACCATATTTTTCTCAAGCTCAAAATGACCCGTGCGCAGGCGATGCAGTCGTATCTGGATATCGTCAAGGCCGCGCTGGACAACGGCATCCGCCCGCGGTGCCACTTCGAGGACGTTACCCGCGCCGATTACCCCGGCTTTGTGCTGCCGTTTGCGGCCAAGCTGCTGGAGCTTTCCCAACAGTACAACGTGCCGGTCAAGATGCGGCTGTGCGATACGCTGGGCTTCGGCCTGCCGTATCCCAACAGCACGCTGCCGCGGTCGCTGCCCAAACTGATTGCCGGCCTGCTGAAGATTGGCGTGCCGGGCGAGTGGCTCGAATGGCACGGCCACAACGATCTGCACAAAGTGCAGGTCAACGCCGCCACGGCCTGGCTGTACGGCTGCTGTGTGGCCAATTGTTCAATCTTCGGCGTCGGCGAGCGCACCGGCAACCCGCCGCTGGAGGCGCTGGTGGTCGAACATGCCCAGCTCAAAGGCACTAACCCCAAAATCAACTATGCGGCAATCACCGAACTGGCGCATTATGCCAACAAAGAGCTGGGCTTCAATATCCAGCCCAACTATCCGCTGGTCGGACGCGATTTCAACGTTACCCGTGCGGGCATTCACGCCGACGGCCTGCTCAAGAACGAAGAGATTTACAACTGCTTCGATACACTCAAGCTGCTCAAGCGTCCGGTGGGCGTGGCGATCACCGACAAGACCGGCGCGGCGGGCATCAAGCACTGGATCGAAGAGCGTTATCAGATCGATATCGCCAAGGGCGACCCGCGCGTGCTGTATATCAAAGACAAGATCGACCACGAGTACACCCTCGACCGGATGTCGGCAATTTCCGATGAAGAGATGGACAAATGGAGCAAAGAGGCGTTCGGCGACAAGCTGCCGCCGCTGAGGTGATCGCCCTTGAGCGCAGGACGCATTGACGCGGTATTGTTTGATCTGGGCGATACGCTGCTGCATTTCGGCGCGCTCAGCAAAGGCCGGCTGATCGAACAGGCGATGCGCCGCTCGTATGACTATTTGCAGGAACTTAACCAGCCGGTAGGTTCGTTTTGGGCTTATCGGTTGCTGCATTTGTGGGGCATCCGCGGCCATCTGGTGCGGTCGTGGCTGACCGGCAGCGATTTTAATTCGCTCCAACTGCTTCAGGAATACGGCGCCAAACGCGGATTTACCCTGTCGCCCGATCAGTGGGAAGAACTCAATTGGCGCTGGTACGAGGGACTGGCTAACATCGGACAGGCCGAGCCGGGAACCGCCGAGGCGTTGGCGGCGCTGGCCGCGGCGGGATTAAAGCTGGGCATTTTAAGCAACACCTTCATCCACAAAAGCGCGTTGGAGCGGCATCTGGACAAAGAAGGGTTGTTGCGGTTTTTTCCCGTGCGGCTGTATTCGTATGAGTACCCGTGGCGAAAGCCGAATGTCAAGATTTTTCTGGAAGCCGCCAAAAGCGTCGGCGCTGCGCCGCAGCGAATCGTCTTTGTCGGCGATCTGATTAAAAAAGACGTCGCCGGCGCACAAGCGGCCGGCATGATCCCCGTCCTCAAAACCGCATACAGCAACGCCGGACGATCGCTGCCGTCGGGCGTCTATCGCATCGACCGCATCGCCGATCTGCCGGCGCTGATTGAAACAATAAACCGTAACGCGCAAGAAAAACAAGCTCAAGCTTGAACTACGAACAAAAGGGTATTGGTCAATGAAAGCGTCAACAACACATGCGTATCAACAATGCATCAACCCCGCCTGTGCGGCTGTGTTCGGCTGCGATGAGGTGCATTTCGAATGCCCCCAATGCGGCGACCTGCTGGATATCGGCTACGACTGGGACAAAATCCCGTTGCCCAAGACACTGTCCGATTTTGGCAAACGCTGGGCGACACGGAACAACCGGCTGGACTTTTCGGGCGTCTGGCGGTTTCGCGAACTGCTGGACTTTTGCCCGGACGCCTGCAAGGTCAGCGTCGGCGAAGGCCAGACGCTCTTGCAGCAGTGCTGCGGGCTGGCGGCCGAGCTGGGGATGAACCCGACGTGCCTGTTTTTGCAGTACGAGGGGATGAACCCGTCCGGCTCGTTCAAGGACAACGGGATGACCGCCGCGTTCAGCCACGCCGCGATGGTCGGCGCTAAGGCCAGTGCGTGCGCCTCGACCGGCAACACGTCAGCGGCGATGGCGCTGTACGCCCACGCCTGCGGGCTGAAGGCGACTGTCTTTATCGGCCAAGGCAAAATTGCTTTCGGCAAGCTCAGCCAGTCGATGGACTACGGCGCCCAAACCATCCAGATTGAAGGCGATTTTGACGACTGTATGCGGCAGGTGCAGGATGTCTGCCGCCGTCTGAATATCTACTTGGTCAATTCGCTCAACCCATTCCGCCTCGAAGGCCAAAAGACGATTATGCTCCGCATCATCGAGCAGCTCGGCTGGCAGGTGCCCGACTGGATTGTCGCGCCGGGCGGCAACCTCGGCAACAGCAGCGCATTCGGCAAGGCATTTATGGAACTCAAGCAACTCGGCCTGATTGATCGCATCCCGCGGCTGGCCATCATTAACGCCGCCGGCGCCAACACGCTGACCGAGTTGTACAATGACAAACATCTACGATGGAACAACGGCCATACCGACGATGCGGCCATTGCCGCCTACTACAAAGGGCTGGATGCGTCCGGCTATCGCCCGCACACTATCGCCTCGGCGATTGAGATTTCCCGACCGGTTAACCTCAAAAAATGTCTGCGGGCATTGGATGTCTGCAAAGGCGTGGTGCGTTCGGTAACCGATGAGGAGATTCTGGATGCCAAGGCCCAGATTGGCAAATACGGTCTCGGCTGCGAGCCGGCCTCGGCGGTCTGAAATATCTGCTGGCCGACGGAACCATCGGCAAAAACGACCGCGTCGCCTGCGTCTTGACCGGCAACGTCCTGAAAGACCCAAACGCCACAGTCGATTACCACAGCAAAATGGCCAGAGCGTTCAGCAACCCGCCCGTCAAAGTCGCCAACGACTTGGACAAAATCATCGCCCTCATCACATAGCAGGACAGTGATATTTGCAGCGTATCAGAATGCCGAAGCTTCGACATAGCGGTTAACAGGAAATGTAATTCCGAGATTGATGAAGTCTTGAAAACGTTTGGGTTATACACTACCATTCATTATGTCGCTGGCAATATGGCAGCAGCGTTAGCCCAAGTTCCGCAGTTGGCATAAAAAGGAATTTTTCTCAAGATTTCATGGTTCATCCGACCAATGCGTAGTTTTGCTTGTGGAGATTAAAGATTCGGAGGTTAAAGTATTGTTCATCGCGATAGCCGTATGCGTTGCGTTGGAGAGTCTTGATTCGGCCATTCATGGCCTCCAATTTGCCGGTGCTGATAGGATTCTTGTTTAAAAATTGATTATACCGTATCATTCAACTAAGTGCAACTCTGGAATTGGGATAGACAGGGAACATCGTATCCCCCTCAAGCGGATACGGTGTATGACGGTGCAGCGGTACCGACTGTTAAAGCACGTGTGGGCTGGGGGTATGCCGCCAGCGGATAATGTAT
>Ga0308414_1000833_pt1 | contig 20183 bp, 13 predicted proteins | sample HotsprSampleOS50_FD_205667 | JGI IMG/M metagenome (GOLD analysis project Ga0308414, IMG submission 205667) | Hot spring phototrophic mat microbial communities from Octopus Spring, Yellowstone National Park, Wyoming, United States - 20090730_OS50 ...
TTCGGTGTTTGAAAATGGGGATGCCCCATGCAGGAAAGCTCATAGTAGCCCAATTCGTCAGAGACGATAAACACGATGTTTGGTCGCGCGATATTCTTGCCTTCCCCTGCCCACCCGGGGATCATAAACAACCATGGCAGCAAGACACCAATTGTTGTTAGCGACAACCTTACAAGCGACGAACCTTTGCAGAACATTGAACGGTCCTCCCCACAATTGCTTTTGAATATGACACACTACCAACCGCCGATTGTAAACAGTTCCGGTTATGATTTCATCACCCAGATCATTTGCCCGCGCGCCTTGCGCCAGGCCGCACAGCCTCGGGATAACGGGCCAGGATCTCCTTCAGCTTGGCCGCCACCGCTGGCAATTCCTCAATGAGGTTCCGGTGCTCCTCCGGATCGGCCTGGTAATCATAGAGTTCGTACAGGGCCTCGGTGGCCGGCGCACCAATCTTTTTCCATTCCACCAACCGGTACCGCTCGGTTCGAATGGCTCGGCCCATGACCTCTCCTCGGGGAAAACAATGATAGACATGATCGTCCACCCGGGCAGCAGGGTCCCGCAGGACCGGAACCAAGCTGACGCCATCGATTGGTTGAGGACCGGTCGGCCTCGGCAATCCCGCCAGTTCCGCCAGGGTGGGAAAGATATCCACGGTTTCGGCCACCTGGCGGGTCACAGAGCCAGGCTGTGTCACGCTCGGCACCACGATAACCAGGGGGATTTGCACGGCCTCTTCATAATTGGTGTGCTTAGTCCAAATACCGTGATCACCGAGGTGAAACCCATTATCGCCCCACAACACAACGATGGTGGATTCGGCCAGGCCAAGCCGGTCCAGTTCCTCAAGGACTTTCCCGATCTGTGTATCAGTGAAACTGGTGGCCGCATAATAACCGTGGATCAGCGTCCTCTGGATTTCCTCCGTCTGGAGGTTCTCCATGGAGAGCGGATCATAATTGAGGATTTCCCCACCTCGCTTGTCGGCAACTGGCGGTGCTCCCTGAGGTGGGGCCTGGTACGATGCCAGCCGAAAATCTTTTGGATCGTACATATCCCAGTACTTTTTTGGCGCGGTGAACGGAAGGTGAGGTTTCACGAATCCCAAACACATGAAGAATGGTGTGCCGTCTTTTTCGCGACGTTCTTTTGCCGCCCGTAAACGTCGAATCCCCTCAGCGGCAATCCGGCCGTCGGCATATGACTCATCCGGGACATCCAGTCTTTCCCAGGCAGCGCCGCGGGGAAGGCTGTTAATTCGGTTGAGCTGCTGATTGGTGAAATAGGCCTCCTCACGGGTGAGTTGACCCCCGGCGGAGCTTTGCGGATCGAGATATTCCACAACTTTTTCAATGACACTGGGCACACTCCAGGATTCCGGGTCGTCGTGATTGCCGTGTCCAACGTGGAAGACCTTCCCAATGGCTTCCGTGCGATAACCATATTTCATGAAATACTGCGGCATGGTGACGGCATCGGGAACAGCCTGCCGGAAATTCGTCCCTAGTCCGTAAACCCCGATGGACGTCGAGCGGGACCCTAACATCAAGTTGTTGCGAGAAGGTGCACAGACGGCCTGGTTGCAAAATGCCAAATCAAAACGCATGCCCCGGGCAGCCAGGCGGTCCATGTTCGGGGTCTTTGCCACCGGATCACCGTAGCATCCTAGAATCGGTTTGAGATCGTCCACAAGGATCAGAAGGACGTTCGGTTTTTCCGGTAAAGACTGCGTCTCAGCAACGGAATAACCTGCGAAAAGCCCAAGCCAAATCACTGCAAGAAAGCCTATTTCGTAACAAAGCGTTTTCACAAAAGACATCCTCATACAACAAACCTCCCCAATCGACTGACAGGCAGGGCACATGTGCCCTGCGTAACCCATGGTGACTACCAGAATTGATTGTCCTCCTGTTTTCTTGGCCAGGCAATGCACTTTTGCGCAAAACGTATTCACAATTGCGCACAATATCTTCCTTGCGTTGCCAAGCCAGATTATATTCAAGCGTGATTGTAACATACTTTTGTGCTGTGATGGTCCTTGCAGGTTTCAACGCACATGGGGAGGCAACCATGAGAATCGCCGTGCTCTGTCTTATCTGGATAGTGTCGGTAAGCAATGCTCTTTGGGCGGCTGATGATCCGGTCTTGATTGCTGCCGGGTTGAAGTCTCATGCGAGGGCGCTCCACATCAAAGATGGCTGGATCCGCGATCCGTATATTATCCTTGCCCCCGATGGCTATTATTATCTGACAGGTACAACAGCTTTGCCTGACTCCCCGCGCGAAAAAGCGGAGCCATTCAATAAGGGCCTCGGTCCAGAAAGCGTCGTCGGTTGGAAGGTTCGCGTCTGGCGGAGCAGCGATTTGATTCAATGGGAATACCTCGGTGAGCCGTTCACGCTCAAAGACGGGATTTGGTCGCAAGTTCAACCGGAACGATTCCAAACGGTGCTGGAGCGTGAGTGGCGGTTGTGGGCCCCTGAACTCCACTGGCTGGGCGACCGCTGGGCGTTGGTTCACACCAGCCCATCACCGGTTCGAGCATCGAATCTCGCCTTGACACGCGGCCCGGAACTCAAAGGCCCCTGGGACAACCCGATGGGGGAGAAGATCCAGCACCGCCACGATCCGTCGCTTTTCCGTGATGAAGACGGAACCTGGTGGCTGATCTGGGGTGCGACTCAAATCGCCCCGCTTTTGCCCGATTTCAGCGACTTTGCCCGAGAACCGATCACCATCGGTCCGGCGAAGGTGGCGGATAGCCCGGAAAAAATGGGGCATGAGGGCTGTTTTATGAGAAAATTGGGCAAGAAGTACGTCCTTTTTGGGACGGGCTGGTCCACTCAAAAAATACGTCGCGGAAGTTACAACTTATACTATGCGACGGCCGACCGAATCGAAGGTCCATACACCCCTCGTCGGTTTGTTGGACGTTTTTTGGGCCACGGGACATTGTTTCAAGACAAGGATGGCCAATGGTGGTGCACAGCCTTTTTCAACGCCGATGTGCCGCCTCTCACACGGGAGGAGGCCCGAGGGAAAGACCTGTCCGAAACGGCCCAAACGATCAATCCACAAGGGGTGACGATTGTGCCGATGCACGTTGAGATACTTCCCGATGGTGACGTTTTCATTCGTGCCAAGGACCCCGACTATGCCAACCCCGGTCCAGACGAAGTGCAAAAATTCGACTTGTGGACACCCCGCGGATAGCCGCCTGTGTTGGCTGGATTGCATGCCAGATGATGTTCATAGCCGCCTTCGTCAGAGGTCGTGAAAAGGTCATAAGCAGGGCCAACCGACCGGTCGCCATTTTGAGCGTTCCCTGACCAACTCGGGAAATCTCAATAAACCGATTTATGATACACAACGCCGCTGGTACACTGCTGAAAACCAAAGGATCGCAGTGTTTGAGCCAGTGTCGCGTTTTTCTGGGAACACTGGGCTTCCACAACACCAACACCTTCGGTCCAAACAGCACAGAGTGCCTCCTCCATCAGGAACAAATCGGCCCCCGTCCCCGCCCAGGCTGCAGCAGTCCGTACTTCAGCCAACCCGAAGGCCGGCCTGGTATGGGGATTGGGGTCAAGACGGCAGAATCGTACGCGAGCAATACGTTGCTCGTTGGCAGGATTGATGAGTGTGTACTGAATCACCTCCGATTCACAAAAACAGAGGGCCTCGCACCATGACACAGGGACAGGGTCCGCTGTCCGCTGGATCTGGAATCCTGCAAACCGCGAGAGAATCTCGCCATCGAGAAGATGACGGCATCCCTCACGATTAACCTGAAACCGAAGGTACTCATCTGCGATGTCATATCCGTGATTGCGAAACAGTGTGGTTAACAGCGTGTCGCTCTGGATAATGCCCGGCAACCTAAAACCACCATAAAGACCGAGGTAGAAAGGATGGCATGGATTGGGAGATCCACCATACAGGGTTCGAGCGCCACTTGCCGTCAGATAGGACTCACAACGAGTGAGGAGTTCTTCGGCCACTGCTTGCTGATCGCATTCCCTGGCAACCATCAACATGCACGTGATTCCCTCTTCCAGGGAAAGTTTCCCTTGCTCGGCTTCTTTAAGCAGAAAACCGGCATGACCAAATCCGATGGGCCGATCGTTGTCAAAAGCCAGGATTAGACCATTCGGATCGAAATACGGTTTATTGAGCACGCTCCGCTCAAGATATGGTAACGTCAAAGGTTGGATCAGGCCCGGCTTCCCGGCACAATCGGCCCAAATGCGCAATAGATGAGGTGGATCAGAATTCCGAAAAGTCCTAAACGTAAACATTCCCCCGCTCTTCCTGGGTATGTCAAAAAATGTCTGCGCCTTGCCTCCCCGACCGAAGCCCTGCGGCAAGTCTTGCGCGGACAAATTGGTTGAACATCTCTGACTCACCTTCCCTCTTGTATCGTCTTACGAACGCCTCTAATCCAATTTTAGCGGAAATATGCGAAATCGGACCAGAGATTCGCCGTGAAGCCCAGCGGTCACCTGTTGCGGTTGCGACACAGTCTTTCGCGCGTTGCGCAAATCGTGGTAAGCGCTTTCCATGATCTCGCTTGTCTTACCTCAACTCCTTACCCGTTTGCTGGGTCGTCTATACTTAACACTGGAGGGGAATTGTCGCACAACACTCGCGAGCAAAGCGTTTTCGATTGGCCACTGGCACGACAATTTTCCAAAGCAGCGGGGAGCAGCGTTTTCTTCGGGTAAACTGTAGTCGGACAACGACCGTTTTCATCAACGACGAGCGGACGCAATTCGCAAATCTCTTACGGAAACTTGAAGTAAGCAATAAGGTCAAACCCGTGCTTAAAGTGGTTTTGGTGCAACTTCCGATTCCGCCACTCGGTCCCGAGGTCATCAGGGGCAACGTGCCGCTGGCCCCCGGCTATCTGAAACAATACGGCTTTCGGGTAGGCCGTTTGAGTGCCGAGGTCGAAATCCTTCCTCCACAGCTGGTGGATCAAGCAGGCGATGCCGCGCTGGTTCGGGCCATTGCGGAACGCCAGGCGGATCTGATCGGCTTCTCCTGTTACGTCTGGAATGTCGAACGATCCTTGGCAATCGCAAGACGGTTACGTGAAAGCCAGCCGAACCTCCGTGTGGTCATCGGTGGTCCGGAAGTCACCTGGGACAACGCCTGGCTGCTCAATCATGCGGCGATCGATTGGGCAGTGATTGGAGAGGGGGAGGCAACATTTGCGGATCTTCTGGCCGCTTTGGCCGAAAATCCTGCCTGGCTTAACCACCCAGAAGAGCTGCCCCAAATCCCAGGACTGTGGAATCGAGCCTCTGGCTGTCACGGAGGCGTCCGCCCACAACTGCCACATCTGAATGATGTTGGTCGTGTTTATCTAGATGGCATTATTGACCCACTTTGGCATGACAGTCTGTTTTTGGAGACCATTCGCGGGTGCGTCTTTCATTGTGCTTTTTGTTATTACCCGAAAAACTTTCAAAACCTTAGCTCTATGAACAGGGAATTGGTGCTGGAGAACCTGGCACTTGCTCGGGATAGAGGGGTAAGCGAGGTATTTCTCCTCGATCCAACCCTCAACCAACGTCGAGATTTTGCTGCATTTCTTGATTTACTGGCTCGAGGGAATTGCGAGGGGCGATTTCGTTACTCGGCAGAGCTGCGGGCGGAAGGGATTCGACCGGAACATGCCCAGTTGATGAAAGCAGCCAATTTTGCCGAGGTCGAATTGGGGCTGCAATCGCTGGGACGTCAAGCCCAGGAGTTGATGCGTCGTCGGATCAATCTTCCGGCATTTGAGAAAGGGGTTCGCGCGTTGATGGAAGTCGGTATTCGCGTCCGTGCCGATCTGATTATCGGATTGCCCGGAGATACCGCTGAAACCGTCCGCAAGGGGCTCGACTATCTTTCGAAGTCGGGATTGTATCATGAGCCGCAGGTGTTTCGGCTTTCTGTCCTGCCGGGAACGGAGTTTCGGCGAAGGAGCGAGGAATTGGGCTTGGTCTATCAGCCGCATCCTCCTTACTTTGTCCTGAAAACGCCGACGCTTTCCAGCCAGGATCTTCTCGACCTCATGCGAGAGGCCGAGGCAACTTTTGACACAGAGTTCGATCCCTGGCCCATTACGGACGACGAGTTTTCGCTTGACTGTCTTCAACACCGTGGAAGTTTGTGGCAGATTGACCTCGATCATCCGGAGCGTGGTCGTCTTGCAGATATTCAGATCGCTCATACCCTGTGGTTCAAAGCCCAACAGTTCACAGGCAGGGCTGCAGATGTCTGTCACTGGATCAACTTGGTTCTCGACGAGAATCCCCACGTCACGCTCTGGATCGTCTTCGATGTAACCGACGCAAAAGGGTTGCCGAATGGGGAGGACATGTCCCTGATTATCCAGTGCTGTTACCGCCGCGAGTTGAGTTATTGGGACTGGTGTCTGTCGCTTCATCCGCGTCCGGGAAGAATTGGGGCTAAGAGGATCGTCATTTACACGCAACGGCCATTGAAGGCCCGTGAACGACGTCTAACGCGGGATTTGCTTCCGTTTGCGGATGTCGTAGAACCTTCATCCATTCAGATGACCGGCAATCGCAGCACTTGACAGTCGAGACTTGGTCGCAAAGAAGACCCTATGAGTGATACCGCTAATGATTCTCCCCAACAACCTGTGGTGATTGAACGGGTGGCAATTGCAGTGGTTTTCTGGAATGAATACGTCCTCGTGGGAAAGCGGCCCAACAATGTGTCCTTCGGAGGATTGGCCGAGTTTCCTGGCGGCCGCGTTGAAGCCGGTGAATCGTGGGAAGAGGCGGCCCGCCGTGAAACAATCGAAGAAACTGGCGTGTGCGTTGAAATAGGCCCTTTGTTGGCCAGTGTTTCGACTAGGTATGATAATCGAGTCTTAGAAATGCGTTTTTTCGCGGCCAAACCCGTGTCATCGGTAAATCCCCCATGTCATCCTTTTCGGTGGGTCCCCCGAAACACTTTGCGGGCCGACTTTTTTCCTCCCGCCAACCGGCAGGTCATCGAACAGATCCGCCAGCACGAACCGTGACCCACTCACACGAGCCAGCCGGTGTGGTTCGCTCAAAATTGGAGACGTGATGAGAGCGGTCTCTCAGATGCAACAACAATGCAGGTTTGCGGCATTCAAGTGAATCCGGTGGCTGTCGGCATCAAGCGTCTTGCTGCGCCTCGGCAAACGTGTTTCAATATCTTTGACCTTGGTGAGCGATAACACGTCTGTGCAGCCTGAATCGGAGATGGGGACTATGTCTTCTGCGATTACGAACAGCAAAACGCTCCCGGCCTCTTTTGCAGTCATCGCGTGGCTTGCCATCTTGCCGGCTTTGTGTAGTGCCCAGCCGCGACCGGAATGGAAACCCCTTGGGTCACTACCGGGTGACGCCATGTTGACGGACTACTTTCAGGTGGAGGTCGCAAAACTCCAGTCGGCTTGCCTTTCCGACATCACCACCCTTGAGGACTGGCAACGTCGTTGCGAAGAGCACCGACGCCAACTGCGAGAAATGCTCGGCATCGATCCCCTGCCGCCAAGAACGGACTTGAAGGCCACAATTACCGGTGTTTTGGAGCGCGAGGACTTTCGTGTGGAAAAACTGCATTTCCAGTCGATGCCGAATCTTTATGTTACAGGTAACCTTTATCTGCCGAAGAATGTGACGGGACCCGTGCCCGCCGTGCTGTATCTGTGTGGGCACGCTCAAGTCAAAATCGATAATATCAGCTATGGGAATAAAGCCCATTATCATTTCCACGGCGTTTGGTTTGCTCGCCATGGATATGCCTGTTTGGTCCTCGATAGCCTGCAACTGGGCGAAATCGAGGGAATCCATCACGGCACTTACCGTTATGGGATGTGGTGGTGGAACAATCGAGGATACACGCCGGCAGGTGTGGAAGCCTGGAATTGCGTTCGGGCGCTGGATTACCTTCAATCTCGTCCCGAAATCGATGCCAGCCGAATCGGTGTGACGGGACGCAGCGGGGGTGGCGCCTACAGTTGGTGGATTGCGGCGATCGATCCCCGGGTGAAGGCGGCCGTGCCTGTTGCGGGTATCACTGATCTTCAGAATCACGTCCTCGATGGATGCGTTGAAGGCCATTGCGATTGCATGTACTTTGTGAACACATATCGGTGGGATTACCCCATGATTGCAGCGCTGGTTGCGCCGCGGGCATTGCTCATCGACAACGGCGATCATGATCCCATCTTTCCTGAAGATGGCGTACGAAGGGTGTATGAAGCGGCCCGCAGGATTTACCGCCTCTACGACGCCGAAGACAAGATAGGCCTGTTTATTACCGATGCTGGACATGATGACATTCAGCCTATCCAAGAAGCCGCCTTTCGTTGGCTTGACCGCCATCTGATGGGCAAGGAGCGCGAGACCTATGATCCTGTGGAAAAGGTACTCACTCCGCAAGAGCTGAAGGTCTTTGAATCCTTGCCGGAAGATCAACTCAATACCACTATTCACGAACATTTTGTCCCTGCAGCGAAACCAGCCTTCCCGCAAAATGCAGAGGAATGGGAAAAGATGCGGGCAGACTGGACAAAGGTCCTTCAGGAAAAGTGCTTCCGCGGCTGGCCTACGAATCTGCCATCGGCAACATTGCGCGACGCCACAACTGTCGTCCAGGATGGGGTCCGTTTGACGCGAGCCAAAGTCGATGTCCAGGACAAGATCACCTTGCCGGTTTATCGTTTAGAGCTGGCCACAGGCCCGGTTCAACGCGTGATTGTCGAGGTCCTCGATCAGTCGGCATGGCAAAATCGCCTGAAAGGACTGAAGGTAGCCTTTGCTGACGATCTGGCCAATGAGCTTGTGACGGAAGAGGATAAGGCCCTCGCTGGCGATGCCGCGGCATGGAAAGAGATAAGGTCCCTCCTGGAAGAAGAACCAGGAACCGTACTCATTCTGCTGATGCCGCGGGGAGTTGGCCCGACCCTCTGGAATACCGAAGCTAAGAAGCATACTCAGATCGAACGGCGATTCATGCTCATCGGTCAGACAAGCGACGGGATGCGCGTTCTCGATCTTGTCCGGAGTTTACAAGCAGTCCGGGCAACAGGTGATCTTCGAGGGAAGTCTGTGCGAGTCCGCGCCGCCGGGGCTGCGGGCGTTCTTGCCTGTTATGCCGCGATCTTTGAGAACGACCTGGAATTGGAACTAAGCCAAATCCCTCCAACGCACCGTGATGGTCCGTATATCCTCAACATTTCTAAGCTTATGGAGGTTCCCCAGGTTGTATTGCTGGCCGCCAGTGCCAACTCATTGCGATTGATGACCGATTCGCCAGAGTCATGGCAAGTTGTGGTGGACGCTGCACAACGCCTCAATTGGCCAGAGTCCCGATTGCAGATCGTGAAGCCTAGATGAAGCTTGGAGGGACCCGCTTGTCGGGTCCGTGGCATTACGTTTGATGATCCATCCGTCCTCGTCGGGCGTGACAAGCACGCCCCTCCGAATGGACACGACAACCGTGCCCGTTCGATACCGGCACGACAAGAATGCCTGTTCACTCAGCTTTCTCCTCAACGGTTCACGTTCACAAGTTCCCGCTCCGCTCCTTACGGTCGTATTACCTGTAAGTCAGGGCACGCATGCGTTGATCATCTAAAAAGAAATGCGGGGCAGATTGCGACGATACAACGTCATAACGTTTGGCCCCTTTTTGCTGATGGGCATCTACAGAGGATCACCATCTGTCATGTGGGCGTTTCTTCCTCTCATCGACATGAGTGGTTTTGGAAACCGATCCTGGATCGCCCCAGCCAGGTTGATCAACTGCTCAACGCTCAATTTTTCTGCCCGTGATTGAGGGTCCACTCCAAGCTCCCGTAATAGGCCATCCACTTCTTCCTTACCGACCTCACGACCAAGGACGCTCAAAATCTGGGTCCGGAGGAGTTTCCTACGGTGAAGAAACAGGCTTCGAATACAGGCATGGAAAAAATCAAGGTCGCTGATTCGGTCGCGACGTTTCATGTCGATGTCAACATGAATAATAGCGGAAAACACCTTTGGCCGGGGCCAGAATGCTTGAGGTGGGATGACCCGTTCAATGCTCACCCGGCACTGACTTTGCACCCAAACACTAAGCGATCCATAGTCCTTTGAACCGGGTCTGGCAACAATGCGTTCAGCCACTTCCCGCTGGACTGTTGCCGTCATCGAAACGGGCGGAACATCCAGAGCGAGAAGGTTGGTGATCACCGGTGTGGCGACATTGTAGGGCAAGTTAGCCACCAGCTTGAAACGACGCCCAGGTGCCGCATCCAGGGCCTGTTTGAGCGATTCAAGGATTTGCGGGTGAAGCTGGTTCTTACTTTTCAGCGCATCCTGGCATAAAAGGCAGACATTCGCTTTTTGTCCCACCAATTGCTGAGCCAGGGCATGCAGTCTTGGGTCGATCTCGACTGAGATGACGTAAGCAGCTCGCTCGGCCAGCATACTCGTCAAACTTCCGCTGCCTGAGCCAATCTCCAAAACCACATCTTGCGGGGAAAGATCGGCCCTCTCCACGAGAACCCGTAGCAGGTTCAGGTCGATCAAGAAATTCTGTCCGAGATCGGTTTTGGGCCGAATCCCAGCCGCTGCAAACCGTTCCCTGAGAAATGAGAACGTCTGTCTCGGCAAATCACCGGGAATCATCAAGCCTCCACTTCACCCTTTGCCCGATCACGCTCATCAACCATCTGTTCGTCGTCGAAAACCTCGTCCCCGAACGCAGGACTGCAACTTTTTGATCTATATGTATCCCACAAATCCGGAGGAAAAACCGCCACTGTGCTGAGGATCAGGTTGTCCAATGTTGTGCTTCCAGTTGGCGTTCAACATACTTGGCCAGGATGTCCGTCTCAAGATTGACCTTATCACCAACTTTCATCGGACCAAGCGTGGTGACGGCCAGGGTGTAGGGAATCAAGGCCACGCTGAACCGCTCAGGTTCACTGTCCACGATTGTCAGACTGACCCCGTCCACAGCAATCGAGCCTTTGGGCGCCATCTGTTTGGCCAGACGACGAGGAATTCGGAACCAGAAACGAGACCATTCGCCGAAATCCTGCCTTTCTGCCAGGAAGCCCACGTCGTCGATGTGTCCTGTGACAAAATGACCGCCCAAGCGGTCGCCCACCTTCAGGGAGCGTTCAAGGTTGACCTTGCTTCCAGCGGACAGGTCGCCGAGATTGGTCCGGGAAAGGGTCTCCGGACCGGCCTGGAAGGCAAATGTCTCTCCCTCGACGTCGATGACCGTCAAGCAACACCCGTTGACGGCAATGCTGTCTGCCACTCGCGTTTCCGCAGCAATACGTGGTTCTTTCACAATCAGTCGAACGCCGGGTGGTTCCGAAATGATCTTGACAACCGTCCCCAGGGCCTCGACGATCCCAGAAAACATATGCAATCTCCTCTTCCAGTATTTGCGCGATCACAACGACCGACAATCTGAATGCCATGCTCCCCAATCCACTATGGTCGTGAATTCGTAAGCTATCTTTGATGCTAAGGTTTACCGGCGAAATTGACTAGTCGCACTACCCCAACAATGCCGGATCGAAAGTGAAACACAGTGAGACTGTGCAGTACGGTTTCGTCCTTTAAACAAACGACCGGCCAAGCAAAGGGATTATCGCGGCAAACTGGCCTGCTTGTTGAAAGAGTCCAATCCTTCATGGATTGCCATAACCAGATCAAACTCGCGGCAGGGCTTGGTCAGGAATCGGAATACCTGCCCATCGTTAATGGCCTTCATGGCCGTTGGTAGATCGGGCTGCCCGGTCAAGACAATCCTGACCGTGCTAGGAAAATGCCGTGCAATCCAAGCAAGTAACTCCGTTCCCGACATCCCCGGCATGTGCTCATCGCAAACGATCACGTGGACGGGCCAGCGCTTGAGAACCTCCTGAGCCTCCTCCCCGCTTCGGGCTGTGATGATCCGAAACGGCTGGTTTCGCAACAGTCGGGTCAATCCACGCAAAAACAGCACGTCGTCATCGACGATCAGGACGAGAGCTTCTTTATTTTCCGGACCTTGGAGAGCCATGTCGCGCGCACCTCAACTGTTTCTCTGCGATTGAACGATCTGATTTGCCCCATTACACCTCAAATGAGCAACAACTTTTCAACTGCCGAACGACTCATTCCGGGTTTTTCCACTCGTATCTTGTGGGTTTTCTCGCCTGGACCTGGCAGGTAGCCGAATGACAACTGTTGATTCCTCAGGATCGGCTGGTTCCAGATCAACCATGCCATGGTGCATTTGCATGATGACACGTTGCGCAAACGCCAAGCCATTGTCCGCCGGTTCTGTTGGTGTCCCTTGACTGTAGAACGGATCGAACATTCTTTTGCGAAGCTCTTCGCTCCATCCATACCCGTTATGTCGAATCCGGATTTCAATCCAATCCTCACCGGTTATGCTCGTGCAAATGTGAATTCTTCCGGAAACGGTCTCAGCCATTCCTTTTTGCGCCATTGCCTGCGTGATATTGTGCAGAATATTGATAAATGCCTGGCCAAAATCCGCCTGCGACAAAGGAACCAAAGGCAGCCCCGCCTGAAAATTGGTGGTCACCGTTGCAACGCGGCTCCAGTGATGACGGGAGACGGTAAGCACCGATTCGATGATGCGATGGAGATCGCACATCTGGAGTTCCTGTCTATGAATCTGAGACAGATCACGCAATGCCCGGACGATACCTGCCACGCGCGAAAGGCCGTCTCGCATTTCGCTGATGGCCTGCCACACTTCCGAGTGAACGTCGTCCTCCAGGATCCTTTCGAGCCACTGTCGCAATTCAGACGAGACTTTTTCCGAACCCACATCACGGAGGACATTCTCTTTTTCGGAAACCAGCAGATTATGCAATTGGCTCCAGACTTCCGAAACAAAGTAGAGGTTAGACTCCATGTACTGGAGCGGTGTATTCAATTCGTGGGCCAGGCCCTCGGCCAAATGGTTGACAGCCTCGAGTTTTTGCATGTGGACGAGCCGTTCTTCCCATTGCTTTCGCTCCGTCAGATCGACGGTGATTTCACTGACATACCATCGTCCGTCCGGCATACAAAAAGGAATCGCCGTCGTCAGCACGGGGCGATTTCCTTCTTTCGGCAGGTTCCGCTCGCGGGAAACACGTTGCCTCGTCCTGATTGCCTCGCAAACGGGGCAACCGCTTGAAGTTGAACAGCCAAAGTATTCGCCGGCCCGTTTTCCAGCAGGTTCACCGTAAATCTTCCGCCGTCGGGGATCGACGTAGATAACATGCCCTGTCTCATCGAGAATGCTGAGGCCTGTTTGGGTCGTTTCCAGGATCAGCTCAATCTGCTGGCGATAAGCGGTCAAATCGTCATACATCTTCCGCCGGGTCAGAATTGAGCTAAGCCGCTCCGCAAGTTCGTTGACAAACAAACGATGGGTCGCAAAACCTTCATCCTCGAGAATCCTTGCAGGACAACACAGTTCAACTCCTCCCGTGTATTCCTCGTTAACAAAAATGGCCGCCGCAATCTTGTGTTCCGTCTCTTCAAACTGTCCCGATTCGTAGATTGTTCCTCGGAAGACGATTCGGCCACATACTTCCGGGGTATCCGAAAACACATTTGCCAGCATTTGGGCTGCCGAATGCAAGATTTCTTCTGTCGAAGCCCCTTTTTCCCCCAATTCTGTGATCCCGGCGAGGCATTGGAGTTGCCGGTTACGGCGGGCCAACTGCTTCGATTGGACCTCCAGTTTCTTTGCGTTTTCCTGCCGCCAGCGGTTTTCTCTTTCAGCCCGCAATCGGGATTCCAGAATCGGAGCGATGTATCTGGCAACCTCCTGGATGAATCTCGCATCGTGCGGGGTATATCCTTCCCTCTTGTTGGCCAGAAAAATAACTCCGATCGATTTGTCGGCGAAAACGACGGGGGCACCGAGAAAACGTTCGATCGCGACATGGCCTTCGGGAGTCGGAACCGGCTGATTCGTCAAAACGACCTCTTTTCCGACGATGACTTTGCGCAGAACTCCCCCCAATTCATCCAGCCGAAAGGCGATCCGCTTATTATCCATCTTGCAGCGATCCCAGACGTCACGTGTCAGGCTCGGGCACACAAGGTACGTGTCGTCCTCAACGTATCCAAAGATGCCAAAAGGGCTTTGCAATTCAGCACGGACCACATCGAGAACATCGCCGTACAGGTCCTCGTAAGAACTAAGGAAACACGTATTGATCTTTTGAAGAGTCGTGAGAAGCCATTGATTGAAAGTCAAAAGTTCAGTCGCGGAAACGTGTTTTTTATCCGCTCCGGGAGGTGTCGCGCGCATCGAAAAAACGTCGGTCACAAGGTTCACACCGTTCGACACAGCTTCAGGGCGATCGACCGCCGGATTCATGGCTTCTGTCCTCCGTTTTCGCCAGCTCTCTTTGTCGAAGGACGCGACGCTCTGATCAGAGCCGATGGTATCACAGTTGCCGCCGTATTAACCCTGCAGGCTCCGACCTCTGTCTTGATGTGCCTCTCATGAGACATGAAAGGAGCTTCTTTTCAACCATAGAGCGCATTTCGGAGTCTCATGATCACACTATTTCGTCAAAACAACGAAGAGGAGGTAAATTCGGAATAAGTCGCTCGTACTGTATATGACGGATGTTCGGCACCGGGGGCCCGCAATTGTGATTGGGGCTGACACTTCAGATGGAGCTTAGCCGCCGTAGCCGCGGAGTTCGTCGAGCCGCTTCTTGCTGAATTTGGGCACCAACCGAGTAATCGAACTTCTGCAAAGTGACCTATACTTTCAGTGAACGGACATAATGGGGCTTCATGAAGGAAGATCGTCGATAGAGATTTTCCCACAAGGAAATGGGAGGCGGTCATGTCAACCGTTGGAACTTCGACGTCTTCGACAGCACTGGAAAGCATTGTTCGCAGGATCCATGATATTTCAACGATCCCGCAGGTGGCGTTGAAGGTCCTGGAAGTCGCGAATGACCCTGACTCGAGCGCGAGTGATTTGAAGGAGGTGATGGAAACCGATGCCGCGCTGAGTGCTCGAGTCTTGAGATTTGTCAATTCTTCGGCCTACGCTGTGCGGACCAAGATCACCAATCTCCAGCAGGCCATCGCTTATCTTGGGATGAAACAGATTCGAAATATCGCCCTGACGGCCAGCGTGGCTGAAATGTTCCGAACCGATGCTGGCATCGAACCCTACAAACGATCCGGACTGTGGAAACACCTTGTTTCCGTTGGGATTTGTGCCCGCCTTCTAGCCATGCGTCGCCGAATCGGAGGGTTTGAGGATGCGTTTCTCGCCGGTTTATTGCATGATATCGGAATCATCCTCGAAGACCAGTATCTTCACCCGAAGTTTCGCCAAATGATTGGGGCACTCAAGCCAGAAAAGACCCTCTGTGAATGGGAAACAGAGTATCTTGGTTTTGACCACTGCCAGCTTGGTGAGGAAATTGCCCGGCAATGGGGATTCCCCGAGAACGTTCGGGCAGGGATTGCCTATCACCACAATCCAGCCATGTACCGCGGCGAACAGATTGACATTATCCGCTGTGTCGCCGTGGCCAATATGGTCTGCACGCTCAAAGGAATATCTGCGGTCGGAATGAATCTCATAAAGGTGCCCATCTGGGCCGTGCAGGGCTTGAACCTCACAAAAACCGATATCACCGTCTTGGCGGAAGACCTGGACAAAGAGATTGAGCAGAATGTGATGCTGTTCGAGCTGTGAAACATCCGGTGGATTTGTCAGACGGGCAAGCAGCAGGAAATCCCGATCATGGAGGCCGAGCATATGACCTCATTAAACGATATGGATAGCCTGATCGACCACTGGGAGACTGTATTTCAGCCAAGCCACCCCGTTTCGGTGACGAGCGGAACATTCTCGCGCCTCTGTCCTCTTGTGTGGGTGGATTTGTCATCCGATAACGCAAAGGAAACAACCACTCGGGAGATCCTCTTCAGTACCCTGTCGCAACAAGCAGAGGACGAGTTCTTTCGGGTCTTCCAAACCCTGCCAGAATGCGAATACTCACGACGATTTATGTCGGTGGGTTATCCTGATTGGATGGTTCTCGTTGCGCCGGGTCTGCGGGGCTATCCCTATCGCCTGGTGGGAGGCGTTATCAACACCACGGCGCTAGAGGTGGATTCAACAATCCCCGAAAACGTCAAGCATTTTCTCCTGTCATCCGACGTTCGGGATCAAGACGTTCTGATCTGGTTGCTCCTTCAGGTCCATCGTCTTCAGAAGGAGAACCTGGATCGCGCAAAAACCCACATCGAGCACCTGATCAACGAGCGTGCGGCACTCAAGGAATCTCACGCGGAGGCTGTGGCTCGGGCAATTGCCGAACGCGAGGAGCGAATTCGCGAGCAGGAGGAATATTACCGGCAGATTCGCGCGGTGATGATGAAGGCAGCCGATGCCATCGTGACGGTTGATGCCGCTGGCTCCATCCGATCGATTAATGAGGCAACAGAGCAGATCTTCGGTTATTCAGGTGAAGAAGTCGTCGGACAGCCCGTCCAGCAACTTCTCCGAGCCGGCGGTGCAGGAGCTGAAGAACGATGTTTTCCTGATGGCATCCTGGCCCGGGTGAGAGAGCAGGGCCGTTCGGTTCTCGAAATCCGCGGACTCAAAAAGGATGGCACACCTGTCGATCTGGAGCTTTCGGTGAGCCGCGTCTCTCTTGGGCATGAACCACTCTATACATTCATTCTCCGCGACATCACGGTTCGTAAACGACTTGAGGAACAAGAGCGACAAATCCACTTGCTGAAGCAGACCATTCTCAACGCGGCTGCCGACGGAATCGTGGGCGTCGATCGAGCCGGACGAGTCACATTCATCAATCCCGCAGCCGCCACAATGCTCGGCTTTTCTCCCGAAGAAATCATCGGTCGTGTATTCCATGAAGTTGTCCACCATTCTTATCTGGACGGTCGGCCTTATCCAGTGGAAAAGTGCCCACTTTACCAGGTGGAAGGTCAAGAAGTCGGCCCTCGAAAACTCACGGAAGAGATCTTCTGGCGAAAGGACAAGACAAGCTTTCCCGTAGAATGCACCAGACAACCCATCTACGAAGATGACCAGATTACGGGAATGGTGATCACGTTTCGTGATATTTCGTTACGGCAAATGTTGGAGGCCAAGCTCCGTCAGGCGCAAAAGATGGAATCCATCGGCCAGCTTGCGGCCGGAATCGCCCACGAAATCAATACGCCGACCCAATACATTGGTGACAACATCTGTTTTGTACGGGAGGCCTTTGGTGAGCTGTCGCCTCTCCTCAATCTCTGCGCGGAGTTGCGTGCACAGTGCACGGCGGGCAGACATCCTGACGACCAGTTGATGGAAGACCTTTTCACGACCCTAAAGACGATAGACGTCGATTACGTTCAGGAGGAAATCCCCAGGGCACTCTCTGAGGCGATGGAAGGTGTCAATAGTGTTGCCAAAATTGTGAAGTCGATGAGAGAGTTCTCGCATCCCGGCGCTGAAGCGAAACAAAGCGTGAATTTCAATCGCTGCGTCGAGAATACTGTAACTGTCTCCAAAAACGAATGGAAATATGTGGCCGAAATGGAACTTGATCTCGATCCCAATTTGCCGCCGGTCAATTGCTCTCCGAACGAGATGAATCAAGTCTTGCTAAACCTGATTGTGAATGCCGCCCAGGCCATTGCGGAGAAAATTGGTCAACGACCTAAGAAACGAGGGCAAATCACGATTTCCACACGGCAGGTTGGCGAGTGGTTGGAGGTTCGCGTTAAGGACAGCGGAACAGGTATTCCCGAATCGATTCGCAGTCGTATTTTTGATCCCTTTTTTACGACGAAGCCCGTAGGCCGGGGAACAGGCCAGGGTCTGGCTATTGTCCATTCCATCGTGGTGGAGAAGCACCATGGTACGATCGAGTTCGAAACCACTCCGGGCGAAGGAACAACGTTCATCGTGCGAATACCATTCAAGGAACCACCTGGAAAGAACCACGAAGACAAATCGCAATCCGTGGTTAGGATGACATGAGAAACTCGGTCTTCAATACCAGGAATGTGTTCTTGCAAGGAGTGTCTGCATGCGGTCGCTTGCTCCGGCATTGCTCGGTCAAAAGCAAAAGCGAGTCCTGATCCTGGATGACGAGCCTGCGGTCGTCCAGGGGTTGTCTCGAGCGCTTAAACAAATCTCTAAGAACTGGGTGTGTGAAACGGCCACCGATCCCGAAGATGCATGGCGCCGGATCTTGCATACGGGTTGTGATGTCCTTGTCACGGATATCCGCATGCCCAAAATCGATGGTCTGGTGCTCCTCGAGCGGATGCAGCGCGACCCAAAAACGGAAGGCATTCCCGTGATCATTGTGACGGGTCTGGGAGATGAGACCCTCAAATTAAAGGCCCTGGAATTGGGCGCCGTTGATTTGTTGACCAAACCTGTCGATACCCATTATCTGGCGGCGAGGATTCATCAGGCCTTGCGGTGGAAAGAAGGTCGTGATGTCTTGGTGGTGCTCAATAGTCGCTTGCAGAATATCATGCATCGTCAAAAACAGGAGATGGCATCGCATCATCTGGCCGCGATTTGGCGTTTGATCGTGTTGATCGAACAGCGCAATCCGCCGTTAGGCCATCACAGTCTGCGGGTTGGTCATGTTGCTCGACAATTTGCCGAGGTCCTGAGCCTTTCGCCCCAGATGTGTCAGGACATTTTCTGGGCAGCAGCACTGCATGACGTTGGAAAAACCGTTCTACCTGACGCACTTTTCCAGCGAGATCTCCCGCTGAGTCCAGGAGAAACGGCACTCCTCGAAAAGCATTGCTTGTTTGGCGAGCAAATTTTGAAGGGTCGCTCCATTAGCCCGGTTGTTTATCAGCACAACGCCAAAATGGCACAGAATGAGCACAGTGTCTTTGATACGGCAGCGGAAGCCGCGCTCAACCACCACGAAAGGTGGGATGGCCTGGGGTTTCCTAATCGCCGAGCCAGAGATGATATCCCTCTCGTGGCAAGAATTGTGACAATCTGTGATGTCTTTGATCACCTAGCGCACAGATCTTTCCCCAATGGAACAGAGCAGGATCTAGCGAAAGCGATCATCAGCCGCGGTGGATCGGAACTAGACCCTGAATTAACCCAATCATTTGTCCCTCACATGGCGGATTTCTGTCGATTGGCCGAGGAACTGAAATCGAAAGTCAAGTCCGATCCCCGCGCCTGGCTCAATGGCCTGTATGGAGTTGGTCCTTAACAGAAGCCATCCACAAATGGTTTTTTGAAGATGTCAGCTAATTGAACGAAAAGAGTATCATATCGATCAGGATCAACCATGAAGCGGATTGTCTTCGTGGATGACGAGGTGAGGATTCTGGAAGGTCTGCGGCGGCTCATGCGGAGTCTGCGGCACGAATGGGATATGGAGTTTTACGACAGCCCACTCGCTGCCCTGGAACGGTTCGAGACTGCCCCAGGCGATGTCGTTGTCAGCGACATTCGAATGCCAGTCATGGATGGGGCGGAGTTTCTCACGGAGGTCCAGAAACGCTGGCCGGCAACGATTCGGATCGTCCTTTCCGGGCAATGCGATCGAGACGTTGTTTTTCGTGCGGTACGACCGGCCCACCAGTTTCTTACAAAACCATGCAATCCAGATGTCTTGCGGAGTACCCTTGCCCGCCTCAAGGAACTTCGTGAAAGGGTCATCAACGACGACATCCGTTCCCAAATATCGGCCATCACATCGTTGCCCGTAGCCGCAAGCAACTATCATAAACTGGTGAACTTGCTCAGTTCGGGAAGTCCATCGATCAACGACGTTGCCGAGATCATGGCTTCCGACGTCAGCTTGGCTGCAAAGGTCATGCAACTGGTGGGTTCCAATTTCTTTGGCACACAACAGCCATTGTGCATGCCGTTCCAGGCGGCGCAGAGACTTGGGATCGAGGTCATTCGCTCCCTTGTCTTGGAATGCGAGCTATTCACACCGAACGGATTCGAGCCGGAATTGACTCCCTGGGTAGAGTTTTATGAAAAGTTATGCTTGGCCATTGCCCTTGCTGCCCAGCGAATTGCCGAGCACCAAACGCAAGATGAGTCGGTCATCGTTACCTCTTATCTGGCCGGTTTGTTTGCGAAAATTGGAATCGCCATTTTCGTATCCG
>Ga0308414_1000835_pt1 | contig 20176 bp, 18 predicted proteins | sample HotsprSampleOS50_FD_205667 | JGI IMG/M metagenome (GOLD analysis project Ga0308414, IMG submission 205667) | Hot spring phototrophic mat microbial communities from Octopus Spring, Yellowstone National Park, Wyoming, United States - 20090730_OS50 ...
CGAAGTAGGTCAAGGTGTAATTGACCTGCGACGACAACAAAAATTGTCCATAATCCAGTCTCGTCATCTTGTGTCTCCTTTTTCTTGAAATCTACTGACTTTTAACCGTTTTGCGTAAGTCCTATTGAGTATAAAAAATATAACGCCTTTCTACATTTTTAAGGAGAGTTGTTCATAAACAGGCACTTTTACAGGGTTTTGTTTAAGTTCTATTTCATAGTTAAATATCAAGGCTTCTGTAATTGCATTGCGGTTTTTTTCTCTCCCGCCTAAATGATAGAAGTGTGAAGTGGTGAGTATATTGTAATTTTTCCAAAGGCTTTCTAAATAAGGGTTTTTTCTATACTTGTTACTATGCCAAGTAGAAAGTATAAATTTTGCTTTGCAAGTTCGCAAAAGGTTTTCCAAATCAAACTCTTTTTGCTCGTCCCAACTGTCGTAATAATCCACATGCCTACCAATGTAGGGCGGGTCGCAATAGACTAAATCATTTTCTTTTGCTAACTGAATAGTTTCTCTAAAGTCCTGACAAATAAAGTTCCAATCATGAGTATCTATCAAAAAACTAACATACTTGACTTGATTAGTGATTTTTGTAATGTAAGCACGAGCAAATCTTTCAGGTTTATGCCCAAATGGAACATTGAATTCTAACTTGCTATTAAAGCGTATCATTCCGTTAAAGCAACTCCGATTAAGGAACAAAAAATCAAGCGACTGATGTGTTTTATTAAATCTTTCTCTAACCTCATTGTAATACTCTTGTCCTTTTTCTGCTAAAATTTTACCTTGTTCCTGTAAAAACTGCCTTACGATTAAGTAATTGATTTCCTTGTGTTTAATAGCATTGTAAAAGTTGATGATATGAGGATTGATGTCTGAAAAAATCGCTTTTTTAGGTTTTACATTAAACCCTACAACACCTGAGCCCATAAAAGGCTCAATCCAAGTATCAAATTCATCAGGCAAGTTTTCAAGAATGAAATCCACTAATTGTGTTTTCTTTCCTTGAATTTTGATAGGTGGAACAAATATTTTTTCTCTACTCGCCATCTTTTATATTTCCTGATGTCTTTTTCGGAACGATATTTTGGCTAATCCACTCATCACTTTTTCCCTTAAATTGCAAATATGTTTTTAAGTCGGTAATCTTTTTGCCTTTGAAAGTGATTTTGCCATAGTTTTGCCAATACTCATTAAACCATTCTTCTCCTAGTTTAGCAAAAATCCCATTTCCTTGCAATATATCTGGAATGTAAGTAATACTCCCAATGTTAGCAGTATTTCCGCTGCCACTTTTATCACTGGCTATTTTCCATTTTTCTTGCACAAAGAACTCCAAATCAGAAATTACAGAAGAGATATTTTTCAAATCGTTTTTGCTATAAGCAATAGCTTTGCCTGAATAAGTTAAAGATTTTCGTGAATATATAATCCCTAAACAATAATGCCCAAGATATTGATTGTAAGGATATTGTATGTTTTTCGTGCTACTTTGATTGATAAAATATCCTCCATGAGAACCTAATGTAAAGCCATTACAAAAGTTATGATTACTTTCTAATCGATAGGTAGTCTTCAAATCAACTGCAAACTTAATGTCAGGATTGATTTTAGAAACAAAAGAAATGTCGGGATACCAATTCTGTTTTTCTGCCAGCACTAAGTCGAAGCTGTTTTTAGTTGCAAACTCTAAAAACTTTGAAAATAGGTGGATTTCAAGGATTTTGGAGATGACCTTTGTATCTGCCGAAAGGGTATAGATGTTTTCAAATACATCAATAAAGCCTTTTATCGTCCATTGATTATCAGGTGTTGAAACATATGTTTTAAGCGTTTGTGCAAAATTTTGCAATTTTTGAAGAAAATCGGACTTGATTTTAGCTGTATCCACTGTTTTGGTCTCGAGTATTTATCACAAAGTGTGTTTTTTCTTCGAATTTTTATTAAACACAAAACTCAAAATTCTTTCCGATGCTTCTGTTGTTGCCGCCTCAATATCCTCTTTTGTCCAAGTATCCTTATGATAGTTTGTAAGTTCGCGAGCGATTGCATATTTGCTATCCCTGTAACCAGCTTTTTCTTTTACAGACTTTTGTTTCTTGGTTCGAAACCAAGCATCACCAAGTGATTTATTTATCTCCTCTTCAAGCAGTATTTTATTTCCAAGTTTATTTACAAGGTCATCAAATTCATCTTTGTCAACTCCAGCATCTTGTTGTATTGATGACTTATTTCGACTACCTACAGGCATGACATGCTCAATATTTACATTCTCATCAAAATCAAATCTTAAAGATTTTTCCTTACAAAAAATGTATTCATTTAGAAAAACGAGTAAATTTTTTCTGTATTCAAGGATTTCTTCTTTTACATCTTCCTCTTTCCAATTTTCAGATATGTGTTTATCAAAATCTTCTTTTATATCCTCAATCGATACACTCTCATCAACAAATTTTAAGTTTTCACTAAATAAGAACGTTTTGAATTTGGTATTTGAGTAGCCTGCATCTCCTATCTCTAAAAGCGCAAACAATCTTAACAAACACTCACATATCTCCACAACTTTTGTTTCATCGATTTCTTCTACTTTATAGCGATACAAATAACTCATCAAAAACAATTTAGCATTTACATTGAATTTCAAAAGTAATTTGATAGCCGGATATTCCTTAATCTTATCCCATATTTGCGTTATTTTAGACAAACTTTTACACAATTCAAATGGATCTTTTAATAAATCTTTACTAATTTCAGTATAGTATCTCCTTAAACCAGGTGTTGTTACATCTACCGAGTTTTCTCTGACATAATCCTTATTTTTAGAACGGTTGATATACATAAATTGCTGCAACACTCCATCAATATCAGTTATTTTAAGATCATCCAATTTTTTAGATTCTTCTTTTATAGATTTCCACCGTTCATTAAATTCTGATTTTTTATCGTTATCTACATTGGAGTAAAGTTGACCTGAAATAATATCTGCATCTGAAAGCGGAAGCCCTTTTGAGTTGAGCGAATTAAACATCATAATCGCCTGTTCAACTTGCCAACTACGTATTTCTATGACTTCACAGTTGGACAAGAATATTTTTGCAAAGTTGTTTAGCTCTGATGCCTCCTTTTCATATAACTTCTCATAAAAGAACTTGAAATTGCGAAAATAGTTCGTGTATTTGCCATCTTTTTTCTTGCGAGGAGTTTTGTAAACTATCTCATCAGCCTCTTTAAAGTCCTTTGCTTCAATAATTTTTTTTAAATTCATCAGGATACAGTTCATTAATTGATTTATTTTCTAATATTAAAATACCCTTTGTTTTTGAATGATCCTTCAACATACCTGGAATCTCCTCGGCTTCAGCTTTGTATAAGATAGTCATAATTTCTTTTCGCCTCTCTGTAAGACCAGCCTCCAAGTCTTCCGAATCTTTGTCCCCTTGAACCTTTGGAATTACTTCATTCAATCTTAATAACAATGCTTTGAGAAGTAAAAGAAATGTTATAGTGCGTTGCTGTCCATCAATCAAGCTAAATTTATCATTTGATGAGCAGTCTACTATGATTGTTCCAAAGAAATAGAGATCACTTGCACCAGAAGATATAAACATCTCAATATCTTGTAATAATTGGTCACATTTATCTTTATCCCACTGGTATTCCCGCTGATATTCTGGTATTACAAAGTTTTCACTTTTCTTCAGTCCGAGATACCACTTAATCTCTTTTAATGTCGGTTCAATATTTTTTCTCATTCTTTTTGTTTAGTTGTTAATTATGTTATGTTTTTATCTAAATCCTCCATTTCAACTTCATTGTTCTTGTTTCAGGCGTAAGGACGCCTTGTTCTTGACATGAGAACGCCTTATTCTAACCGCAAGAATGCCTTATTGTAATGACAAGAATAAGGCTTTCTTTCCGTTGAAATCAAGCATGGGTTTAACTGTTGGAATCAAGCATGGCTTTAACCGTCGAAATCAAGCTTGGATTCAGGCGTTAAAATCAAGCTTGGCGGAAACCGTTGCCATCAAGCTTGGCGGACAAATTTGCCACCAAGTCTTGAACCCATCTTGATTATGCCTTGAAGCCAACCTGCCCCCCTCAAGGTCATGTCGTTCAAAGTTCCTGCCTTGAGGCAGATGGCGCCAAACGGCATGAACAGAGTAGCATGGAGTTCTTTAGCTCTCTTGCGAGAGAACAAATGTTTGAACGCTGGAGAGTGAACCAGGTTCGGCGGAACTTTCGCTTCGTTGCAAAAAAGTTAAAAAACCTGTGGCACAGCTTCAAGCTGGCGCACGCACGAGACGGCGTTCTGCACAGGTCATTTCTTGCCGCATGGTCGTGAGCAATATCGTGTGCGCTTGTCCTTTCTTGCGCTTAGCTTCTTTGACTTGCCACTTTGGAGAGATAGGCGGGCTAAATATCTGCGGCAAGGAGCATTTGCACCTCACGAAAGGTTAGTCCCGAAAGGTCGGCGAGGATTTTTTTGGTGAGGTATCCTTTGTAGGAGTATGTTCCATTGCGCAAGCTGGTGCTACGCCAGAGGGCGTCGGAGACGCTGGCATGTTCGCCGATTTTGAGGATGAACGGAATCAGTGCGTTGGTGAGAGCATATGAGGCGGTGCGGGCAACAGCCGAGGGCATATTCGGCACGCAGTAGTGTGTAACGCCATATTTCACGTAGGTTGGGTTGGAGTGCGAGGTGCGAATGCTCGTCTCAAAACACCCGCCTTGGTCTATGGAGACATCGACGATGACTGCTCCTTTTTGCATGGACATGACGATTTCTTCGCTGACGAAGGGTTTCATGATTTTTGCGCGTGGGTTCATGGCGCCAATCATCACATCGGCGACTTTGGCGGCTTTTGAGATGTAATGTTCATTGGCGACGGCCGTGGTTACCCGGCGGTTGAAAATGGTCTCAAAGCGGCGCAAGCGATTCAGCTCTTTATCTATGACAATCACTTGGGCGCCGAGTCCTAAGGCGGCTTGTGCGGCGTAGTGTCCGACTGTTCCTGCACCAATAATGACCACGATTGCTGGGGGCACGCCTGCCACGCCGCCCAGTAAGATGCCGCGTCCGCCGTTGCCAGTTTCCAGATATTTTGCGGCGGTTTGGATGGCCAGTGCCCCGGCGATTTCGCTCATGGAGCGCACGATGGGCAATTCGCCATCGCGTGTTTCAATAAATTCAAATGCCAAGCCTGTTACACTTTTTTTCAGCACGGTTTCCACATACTCTTGACGGACGCTCCCCAAGTGCAAGGCTGAGATGAGCACTTGATGGCGTTGCAGGAGGTCATACTCTTCTGGCAGGGGCGGTGCGACTTTCACTACCACATTTGCACGCTTGTAGAGCTCTTTGACATCATCTACAATTTCTGCACCGGCTTCACTGTATTCTTGATTTGTGAAATTGCAGTGTGCGCCAGCATCACGTTCTATGAGGACACGATGCCCTTGTTCGGTGATAATTTTCACACCTGACGGAGCCAGTGCCACACGGTGTTCGTCGGGCGTAATTTCGCGTGGCACGCCCAGCTCGATGTGCATTTTGCGTTCGGATTTCATGACCACTTTCTCGAGCGTTTCCACGCCGAAGTCGAAATCCATATATCCGAAATCACTGGTGTAACTCATGGCATGAACTGGTTCAAACACTTTTTTGCCGCATGTTTGCGGTGCTGTCAAACTTCACTGGATTGTCATGGGCGTTTGGGTTGCTTCAAACGCAAAAGGTTACCACAGTGGGCAAGTGCCTCGCCGGGTAACCTCTTTATTCGCACCTTGTACTACTTTCTCAGTACCGTTCGCTGACCACCTTGCGCTTGAGCGCCGAAATATGCTTGGTGATATCGATTTCTTTTGGACATGCTTGCACGCAATTGAAAATCGTGTAACACTTCCAAAGCCCCTTGTTGTTGTCTATAATTTTCAGACGCGCATCGGTGGCTTGGTCGCGTGAATCGAAAATAAACCGATAGGCTTTGAGCAAGGCAGCGGGACCGAGATACTCTTCATCGCTCCATGTAGATGGACACGAGTAGGTGCATGCGCCACATAAGATACAGCGCGTTGACTCTTCAATGCGTTCTTGGTCTTCGCTACTCATGTAGCGCTCAATTTCTGGCGGCGGGTCATCATTGACCAAATAAGGCATGATGGCTTCATACTTACGCCAGAACCCAGTCATGTCAATGACCATGTCTTTAATGACCGGTGCGCCGGGCACAGGTTCAATACGCAGTTTGGTGCTGCGCAAGTCTTTGACAAGGGTTACACACGCCAAGCGATTTTCGCCGTTAATCATCATGGCATCGCTACCGCAGACGCCGTGGGCGCAGGATTTGCGGTAGGTCAGCGTGCCATCTTGCTCCCACTTAATTTTGTTGAGCACATCGAGCACCCGGTCCATTGGCTCTGCCTCAACCTTGTAGGTTTCCCAATGTGGGGCGCTATCCTTTTCAGGATTAAAACGCTTGATAGATACTTCCAACTGCATACTTCTTACTTCCTCTTACTTCCTTTTTTGTAATTCTGACCTGACCTGCGCGCCTATTTTGGCACCGCTTATTTCTTTTCTACTTTGATGGGCACGGCTTGCACGCCATCTTTTGCACCACTTTCTGCCGCTGTGCCACCTGTGGCTCCTTTTATGATTTTCGTGGCTGCGTCAATGACATTTTTCGTTGCATCGGTAATGACGGTGGTTACTGGTGCAATAGCATCGGGCAATCCGCTAATGGTTTTGTTAATGATTTCTCCGATTTCCGGGGCGCGCTCACTCCATGCACTGACGGCATCGTTGATAGAGTTGAGCGTCAATCGTCCATCAATGATACGACCGACAGCATTACCAAATGCCATAGGCACGCCTGCCAAATGTGACAGGGTTTCCATGCCCAAGAACGAGAAAAACTCGCCGACATGCCCTTGCGGGTGAGAGGTTGGCGGCAGCGTCTCCTTCTTTGCCAGAAATGCATTGTTGAACAGACGACGCGCTTTTTCAGCACGGGTGGTAAACTTGATGGTTGCATCTTTTTTGATTTGCACCTGACATGCTAAACGGTGTCCCTTCTGCTGTTTTTCAGCGGTTAGCCAAGCCATTTCAACATCATTCATTGGCGAGAGGGCATCCATGCCGCTTTCTATGATGACTTCACAGGTTTGGCATAGTCCGTGTCCGCCGCAGGCATATCCGATATGTGCTTTGTGTCGGCGTGCGGCACCCAGCAAAGACTCATCGACAAAGGCATCGCATGTTACGCCGTTGATTTCTAATTTTGGCATAATCGTTAAAGGCGTTTTTGTTGGTGAATTTGAGTTAAACTGCGCTGATTTTCATGACACACAAACTTGCGAAAAGTATAAAAGTTCTGCGTCTTATGCAACACTTTCCTGACTTGTGCCAGCTAAGCTCACTTGGCACCCAGTTCCCATAGCTTCACGGTTTTGTCATCACTACCTGTTACCGCATAGTGTTCATCAGGTGATACCGACACAGTGTTTATCGTAAAGGTGTGCCCGCCATATAGCCTATCGACGGTCTCGACGCAACTTACTTTTTCAATGTCCCAAATTTTAATGGTTTTGTCTTGACTTACGGTCAGGATTTCTTTGCTACCGCTAAGGAAGGACATGGCTTTAATTGAAAATGTATGCGCCAGAATTTTGACCTTTGGTTTAATTGCTTTCCCTGATACGTTCCAGATGCGTAGCCGTGCGTCTTTGCATCCTGTGGCAAATAGTGCACCATCTGGTGAGAATGCGACCGCAAATACCGAGTCGCCGTGTCCTTCTATGGTGTGCAGGGTTTCAAAGGTTTGGGCATCCAGAATTTTGACATACCTATCGCTACTGCCCGTGGCAAGTAGCTGTCCATCGGGCGAGACTGCCACAGTGCGGATATTGCCACCATGCAGGGGCAACACTCGCTCCAGCGACCAATCGGCGGTGTTATAGACTTTCAGCACGCCATGGCTTGCCCCTACATACAGTTTGGATTCGTCAGGGCTCATCGCCAGCGCATACTGCGGCAGGAGCTGGCTGCCTCCCATGGTTAGTGTTGCATCAGCTGGCATCTTGAACCCAGCCTGTTCCAGCGTTTGCCGCACCGTTTGTGCACTCTGAGCAGTTTTTTCGGGCGTCTTGTTGAGCTCATAGAGCAGATACTCTACGGCAGCATAGACATTGCCATCTACATTGACTTCTTTGACGGTGTTGGCGTCGGCAACAAATGTTTTCCCTAATCTACCATCTGCATACTGCGCAACGGAGAGAAAATTCTGACCCACTTGCGGGCACAGCAGCGTTACTACTTTATCAAAGTTTTGGGCATCATAGACGATAATCATGCCATCGCGCCCAGTCGTTACAAAATACTTTCCGCTCTTCGAGAACAGGAGCGCGTAGACAGACTGCTTATGGTCGACCAATCCCCCAATAGCTTTCGGAGCATCTGGGCGATAGACAAACACGGCACGCAACCCGCCAGCCGCCGCAAAGCGCTTGCTATCTGGCGCAAAGGCTGTCGCATAAGCATTCTGTGAATTTTCCAAATAGGTCTCCTTCAGTGTAAGACGATTGTGGTCCGACATTTTTTCAGCGTTTAATGTGATTGTTCCGACAATGCGTTGGTTTGAGGCGCTTTCTGCGCACTCGAGCTATTGAGCCACTCTTGCAATTTTCGTGCGGCAAAGTCAGATGCGTAATTTAGTGCCAACGATTTTGCCGAATCGAGCACAGCTTGAGCCACTTGGTTGAGGAACTTGGGTGGGCGTGTGTTTTTGTTTTGCGGTGCCAGTTGCGGTTTTGCTTGTATGGCTTCACGACGCACTGGACGCGCATTTGCCACACCGCGTCCAAGCAGAAACCACGCCAACAGTGCCGCACCAGCTATGGGCAGTGCATAGCGCCGCACAATGTTTTCAATATCCAAGCGCGTGTCAATTTCTGCTTTGAGTGCTTCCAGTCGCTCAATGATTGCTTCTTCGCGCACGGCAACCAGACGCTCTAACCTTGCTCGCCGCATAGCAATATCGGCATCAAAGTCACTTTTCATGGTCTGGACGTTTCATCACGGGGTTTTTGCTGCTCCAGTTCAACCAGTTTGGCAAACACCAGTTTCCAAAAAAAGTTTTTCAGCGTATTTGGCGACACTTTGGCAAAATAAACGGCAATTACACTCATCAGCATTCCCATTGCTAAAAACCCAAGTGAGGGTTTGCCCAACATTTCGCCCAGCAACAGAGCGGCAGCAATCATAAAGTAAGCAACACCAATAAGCGCAAGGACGGCAATAATGAGCCATGCTGCCACGCCTGCAACCATTTCAGCAATATCTAACTTGGTTAGTTCGATTTTGGCGGAAATAATTGCAGAGATGTCTCGATAGCTGCTCTCAATCGTATCGGCAATAATGTCCGTTAGTCGCGACGGACGTGTGGTATGTGATGACGGCTGCTTTTTATCCGACACAAAGCATGCTTTGACTAATCATTGCGGCGATTGACCAGCAAGCCCAACAGGAAACCCACACCCAACGCAATCAGCACCGACTGCACAGGGTGCTTCTCAACATACTTCACTACTGAGTCCGTTGCTTCCTTGACATTTTGAAACTGCGGCGTCTCGGCAAGTTTCTCGTAATACTCTGCGAACTTGTCGTTGAGCGTTGCGCGTGCCGCTTCTGACATCTCCTCAGCCGTATTCTTGAAAGTTTTATCGCTCATACTTGAACACTGGTTGATGCAAATTTGTCTGGATTCAGAAGAATTTAAGAAAACTTTTTATATTGAGATGTCTTTTAATCATGACTGAAGTTTTTCCTTCTCATGCACGCGCCGGATGCTGTTTGTATGAAATCGCCAGACTCAGCCCTTCACACTCTGATGAAATCCAGCGACCTTGCCGATGGCATGTCCAAGCTCTTTCATTACTCAAAAAATGGTGAGACCGTAGAGGGTTTCCTCATTCGTCATCAAGGCAAAGTATATGCCTACATCAACCTATGCCCTCATGCCTACGAGCCGATTGTATTTGGCTCACAATCTGCTTTCAATAGCGACAAGCGATACATCGTCTGTCGCGAGCACTTTGCCATGTTCAATCCTGAAACGGGCGTCTGTGTCAGCGGTCCCTGCCCCATAGCCGACCTTGTCAAAATTGATGTGCTCGAGCAAGATGGCACGATTTTCTTGGTGCTCTAAACTCATTCTGTCATTGGCAAGCTACTGATACCTTCGCCCATTCTCTTTTTGGCGCAAGAGCGCAAAAAATGACTTGAGCATCGCCGTGCATCGTTCCTCCAATATGCCGCCCACCACTTCTGCCTGATGTTGAAGTTTTTTTGATTCAACAAGGTTGAACACCGTGCCGCAAGCACCTTGCTTGCCATCGTAACTGCCGAAGACCACGCGCCCGAGTTTGGCTAAGACAATTGCACCGGCACACATCGGACAAGGCTCTAAGGTGACTGCCAGCGTGCAGTCTTGCAAATACTTGGACTTCAAAGTTGCCATCGCCGCCGTGAGGGCAATCATCTCGGCATGTGCCGTTGCATCTCGGAGCCGCTCTACTTGATTGTAACCTCGGCCAATTACCACTCCATTTGAATCCAGCACCACTGCACCAACTGGCACTTCACTGCATTCAAAGGCTTTCTGCGCCTCTTGCAGCGCCAGCTCCATAAATCGTTCGAACATTCGGGCTTCATTCATCCTTCAACGCCTTATTCTGCTCGTGGCTTTGCTCATACGCCGCGCGTTTCTGGGCTCCAGATATACTTATGCATCTGCAACTGAAAGCGCACGGGCAAACGGTCTGCCAAAATCCATTCCGCAAGCGTCTGGGGAGAGAGTTCCCCAAAGACCACGGACATAAGCACGGTCAATCGTTCGGTCAAGCGGTATTGCGCTATGACGTGCTTTGCCCAGTCGTAGTCGAGGCGCGAGCCAATAACGAACTTAATTTCGTCTGTGGGCGCCGCAATTTCGAGATTGCGGTAATCATTTTTGCGCAGCATCCCCGACGAGGGCGTTTTCATGTCAATGATTTTTTTGACGCGTGCATCGACTTTATCGACCAAGATATGCCCTCCAGTCTCCAGCATCACTGAAAAGCCAAGGTCACACAGCCGCGTCATCAGCTCATAGACCTCTGACTGCAAGAGCGGCTCTCCGCCTGTGATTTCTACCAACTTGCAGCCATAGCTGGACACCTGCTCAATGATATGCTCCAGCGAGAGCATTTCACCTTCGTAGAAGGCATATTCCGTGTCGCAGTATGTGCAGCGCAAGTCACACTCTGTCAGGCGCACAAACACACAAGGCAAGCCCATCTGCGACGACTCACCTTGGATAGAGAAGAAAATTTCATTGACCTTTAGCATTTACTCTCTCACCGTTTCATTTTGCAGCTTATGTTGCCACACAATGTAGCACGCTACCTTTCGTGCTAACTGGCGCAAAGATAGTGCTTCGTCATTTTAGTCAATAACCTGAACTTCCAAGCGACTCTGATTTTTCCTCTCATGATACACCCGATGCGTGGCTTTGATGAAATCTTTCTCGTCGGCTTTGTAGATGTTTGGCACATACTTTTGTGGGTTCCTATCAAAGAGCGGAAATGCCGTGCTTTGTATTTGCACCATGACTCGATGCCCTTTCTTGAAGGTATGAAACACGTCTTGCAATCGGAAGGTAATCTCCGTGATTTGATTTGGCTTCATTGGTTCAGGTTTTTCAAAGCTCTTTCGGAAACGGGCGCGCATTACCTCGCTGCGAATCATCTGTTCATAACTGCTAAGCAAGACGCGCTTGTTCGGCAAGTATGGGTGATTTTGCGCTGTATCTGGATACACATCAATGAGCTTGACAAAGAAGTCTGCATCGCTGCCCGTTGTGCTAACAAACAGCTTTGCCGTGATTTCTCCTGCCAGCGTGATGTCCTTATCTAAAACTTCGGTTTGAAAGACCAGCACATCTGGACGCGATGAGGCAAAACGCTGGTCTTCCGACATGTAAAGAAACGGCGTAAAACCAAACATTTCAGCTTCTACCTCGCTTGAAGGCACTGGCCTCTGCGGGTCGCTCACATATTCCGAAAACGCTCTGGCTTCGCTTGGCGGCGTGAAGGCTAACTTGCCCCCGCTATGAAAATAGAGTGCTTCAGTTCTGGCATTTGATGGCGGCCACTTTTCAAATTTGCGATACTCTTTCTTACCTGTGTCAAACATGTAGGCTTCTGGTAAATCTACCTTACTGCCTTCATCTGACTTGAGAAAGCTTCGGAAAAATTTGGCTTCAATTTCTCTCTGGTAAAATGTTGCCAAACTATCGCCGAAGTAGAGGTCGCCATGCAAGGTGTGTCCCGTTTCGCGTGCCCATCTGCCATGTCCAAATGGTCCCATGGTCAGGATGTTGAAAGTGTTGGGATTGTGTTTTTCAATTGTTTTGTAGATGGTCAGCGGCCCATAGAGGTCTTCGGCATCAAACCAGCCGCCGACAGTCAGTACAGCGGGCTTCACATTCTTCAGATGCGGCACTATGCTGCGCTTCTGCCAGAATTCATCGTAGTTCGGATGCTCGACAATCTGCTTCCAGAAAAAGTTATCGGCGTAGAATTTCTCACCGTTTTTGAGCGGACCTAAGTTCATGTAGAATTTGTAACCATCGCGTGAGGAAGGCACGGCAATCATCTTATCTGCCCACCAATCTTGAGTGGTCGGCTGCGGATGCTGAATGCCAAAAATTGGAAAGGTCAGAAAATACTCAAGCGTGAAAGCGCCATTGTGGTGAAAGTCATCGAAGAAAAAATCGGCAATTGGGGCTTGCGGCGACACGGCTTTCAGTGCTGGATGATTGCATAGCGCACTGGCTATGGTGTAAAAACCCGGATACGAAATGCCCCAGATTCCAACTCGCCCATTGTGATAGGGGATGTTTTTCAGCAGCCATTCAATGGTATCGTAGGTATCGCTGGCTTCATCGACATCGGTGTTGGATTTTTTGTCAGGGATGTGCGGCGTCATGTTGGTCCATATTCCTTCCGACATGTAACGCCCACGCACATCTTGATAGACGAAGATATACTTTTCACGCATCATAATTGGCGAGGGTCCCAGTTCATTGGGATAGGTTTCTTCGCCGTAGGGGGCGACGCTGTAGCAGGTGCGGTGCATCAAGATTGGGTAGGTTCTTTCTGGCGACGCATCTTTCGGCGTATAGACAATCGTGAAAAGTCTCACGCCGTCGCGCATTGGAATGCGATACTCACGCTTTTGATAGTTTGCTCGGATAAAAGCGCTATCGCTTTGTGCCGTTGCCAGCACTGCATGAAAAAAGAAGATGAAAAGCAACCAGTAGGTTTTTTGCATTGCTGTGGAAATTAGTGTTGACAGAGATACGCTGCGAAAATATATCATCTTGCAGGATACAGTTTCAACAGGCACTCACGTGGCAGAGGCAACCACATTGCGCCGCGCCAGCAGACTTTCTGCCAACAGCCCAAGTGCTGCCAGCACAACGAGATACTTCCAAATTCCCAGACCGTAGCGCGAACTGGCAATTACTTCATCGACTTTCTCGACCTGCTCTGCCGCTTCAGCATAGAAGAAGTCTTTTTCTGGTAGCGACCACAAACTGGTAAAGCGCAAAATGAACTCTGGCGCCAGCGAAGCCGTCTCCGACTCGGACTCTCGTAAATTGAAAGCCAGCTTCATCACCAGCGTTGTGTCGAGGGCTTGGCGCACCAGCACATCGTAGATACCGATTTCATCAAATAGTGTCGGCTCCAGCGATAGGCGCTGGTCATTGCCGCGCGATTGCAGCTGCACGAACAGAAATTTTCCACTTGGCTTGCGCACCATGATGTTTTCCGCACTCGTCAGCACTACAGGCAGGCTTACTTCACTTTGCTCGCCGCATACGAATTGGTAGTTACGACTTTTCGCCTTTGCACTCGAGTATAGCACCGTGCGAAACATCAGTGGTGCAAACAGCGGTTGCAGGGTCAAGGTCGTCTGTTCAGGTTTTGGCATTGACGCAAAGATGGTTACTGCACCGATGCCATGCTTATTTGTTGTCACAAACGCTTTGCCCGTTGCCGAGCTCATGATGACTTCGCTTTTGGGCGACCTTAGGAGTTCGACAGCGGAAAAGAGCAAAATTGGCTCTTCGGTTGGCGCGGTTGCGGCGGCTTTGCGTCGTGCCAAGTCGCTTTGGAAAATGCCATCAAAGAGCGGATGCCGATATTCAATCTGTTCTATGGTCAGCGGTGCGGCGTTGGTAACGCTTGTCAGCATTGCCACGCTTCCAGCTTCCACTGCTGCACACAGCTGATTGAGCGCACCCAAATTTGACTTTTCAGGATGTACAAAGACCACCAATCCTCCGCCTTGACGCACAAAATTTTCAATGCGCGATATGGCGGACGCTGAAAGCATGCTGACGCCACAGAGCATCAGCACATCATACTTGGCTAAATCTTGCGCATCTAAGGCAATTTCAGAGACGGAGACGAGCTCAAAAAAATTTTTGTTTTGAAAGCTCTCCAATGCCAAGCGCAGGTATTGTGTTTCGCGCTCATCGCTGGCGGCAATCAGCACGCGCAGCTTTTCGGGAATGTAGAAGGTAAAGTAACGCCGATTGTCGCTCTCGAGATTATCGCTCTCCAGCGAGAGTTCCCCTGCAATAAAGCCGTTGTCGGTCGGTGTTGCCATCATGACTGCCGAGCTTGTCATTTGCGGTTGCAGTTCCAGCGATGTTTCTGCGGCAAGTTTATTCGACAAACGCAGCGAAAGCACGCTTGGGCGAGGTGCCGTTTCTCCAAACAGTTTAGCGCTGGCCTCCAGACGCACAGGCTTTGCTGGCTCAAAAATTTTGGTCAGGATTTCCACATTCGTTAGCGCCGCATTTTTTTTGCCTTTCGGTGCCACATTGATTGCATAAAATTTGAGCTCAAATCCATACTGGTAGCTTACTGTGGAGTCGCGCCGCTGGAAATCTTGTGGTTGGAAATCCGAGATAAGGTAAAGCTCTCGGTTGAAGTGTTTTGCTTGCGAGAGGGTGTTGATGGCTTCCAGCACACGGTTTTCTGCGTAGAAGGGCAGGGCTGAAAGCTCGGCTTGTGCAATTTGGCGTTTGGCTTCGGCTATGGCGACGGGCTGCGGAGGCTGGTTGCCAATGCCAAGAAAAATTTCGTCTTGTTCTGAAAAGTTGTCTAACACTTTCAGTGCGGCGCTCTTGGCTTGCTTCCATTGGTCGGCAGCTCGGCGGTCGTTGTAGCCCATGGATGCTGAGTTGTCGAACACGATGACGGCACTGGTTTTGGTGTGCGAGGAAAACTCTGCGCCCGCCACATATCCCGGAATGATAGGCTTTGCAAAGGATGCGACTAAGAAAAAAATTATCAGGCTGCGAATCAGCAAGAGTAGCCATTGACGAATCTTGAACTTTTGCAGCGCGCTTTGTTCCAGTTGCTTGAGCAGCACCAATGAGCTAAACTCGATTTGTCTGCGGCGCCGCAAATTGAGCAGATGGAGCAGAATGGGCACGCTGGCTGCCAATAACCCCAATAGAATAGCTGGATTGAGAAAAATCATCTTTGTTTTCTAAATAAGTTGTAACCTAATATCTGCAAAGTTGTATCCGCATTTTCACATCTTGCTGCGGCGTGCGTTTTTTGCATATCATCATGCATCGCTGCTGAAGATGAGATTTGCGCTTGAGTCAAACTTAGAACATCGGCTAATTGCTATTTGTGCAGTTACTGTTATCTTTCAGGAATAGCCCAGAGATTCTTATCTTCAAATGCATTTCCCTAAATTTTCAAACCATATCCTAAAAAATGAACACTTCTTCTCTTCACCATCGCCACATACTTTGCACCATGCTGTGGAGTATTACCATTTTTCTTCTTACCATCTCTCATGCCAGTGCGCAAACACGAAAATATGAGCGTAAGTCGGTTACTTCTCTCGGGACTGTTCTCGTCAAGTCTGGCTTATCGCCTGACTTGGACATTGTGCGCAATCGCCTAAAAGCCTACATCGAGCTACCCCGCTTTGATTTCAACACCATCTCTGAGAGCAGTATAAAAGAGTTCGTCAAGAAAGCCAATCAAACCGATTTGAGTCCCGAAAGCATCGGTGATGCACTCAAGCAGACGGTTGTTCCCAAAATTCTGGAAGTGGTCAAAACTGTCGCTGCTTTGCGTGCGCAAGGTAATCTTAAAGAAGAAGATTTGGCGCGCGCCGCCGTAGATAAAATGAAAGGCTCTGGACTGACAGCAGATGACATCAAAAAAGTCTATAATTCGTCCTTCATTTATCTGCCTGTCATTACAGACTACAAGGAAGAAACCGTTGCTGGTAATTTTATTGTAGAAATCAAAGGCTACATTCTCTGGTATCGCATTATTGTTTCCGATGATGGCAAGACGGCTTCGGCGGTATTGCTCACCAAGCTTTCTGAGCCGAAGGGTGGTAGTGCCAGCGCTAACCCAGATGAGAGTTTTCAGCTCAAGCGCCGTAAGGTGGATGGACGCACATATGCGCGTCTTAAAGCCGTTGGCGGGTGGGCACAGGCGGAAGCGCTTGCCATGCGAGAGTTGCCCGAGTTCAAACTCTCCGCCGAAATTCGCAGCGTGGAAGGACAGTTTGCCACCGCTGGACTTGGCAAGCGCGAAGGCATCGGATTAGACGATGGATTTAACGTGATTGATTTCTTTGATGACGGTCAAGGCTCGGTTGCCACCAAAGACATTGGGTTCTACCGTGTTTCACAAGTTGCTGATAACCGCACCGACGATAATGAATCCTCGCTGTTTTACGGCTACATTCGTGCTGGGGTAGAGCGCGGGAGTCTGCTTGTTGAGCGTCCGCGTCTGCCAGTCGATGTGCGCATTACTCCAAAATTTGCTACTCTCAATATCCCGCGAGTTGCACTTCCCGCTGATTTTAGCACCTACAATAACCTTATCGCCAACCGTCCTAATGCTTTTGGCAATATCTTTGCTTTCAATGAAAATGTCGGTGCGGTGGCAGGCGTTGATGTTGGTCTTGCCCTTAATCTTGCACGGTGGCTTGGCGTAACGCAGTTTTTTGCCGTGTTAGACGGCGGTCTTTCCTTCCCCCTTTCTGCGCCACAGAATGAAACTTTTCCACTTTTCTGGAATGTCCATTTCGGCTTTCAGAAAAAGTTCTGGTTTAGTTGGATTAACCTTAGCTTGGGCGTATCGGCTGGCTTAGATTTCCTGAACGTGTCAGGGTCTAATGATGCCTCTGGTCGTCTCGAGAACGTGAGTCTGGGCATGTTCAGCGGTCGGCTGGATGCGGCGCTGGAACTGATGCTCAATCCAGACTTGCTCTTCTCGGTTAAAGCCGGCTACAAACTTGCTACCTCACCGATAGCTGGCACCATCAAGTTCAGAGGCGAAGATGAAATTAATCTTCGCTCGGAAGGACGGCTCGGCTTATTTGGCGACATCAATTTCTCGGGGCTTATGCTTAGCGCCACCATTTCCTTTACCTTGCCCAGCACTTCAGCCGTCGACTTCACTTCGTTTTTCCCGTCAGACATCGACTACTAAGGCGTTTGGCAAAACCCGCTACCCTGAATCGTTTCCACAGTTTGGCAGTGCTCACCTGTCAAACTGTGGTTAATTTTTTCGCTTCATGTAAGTATCGAGCTCGACGACATAGTTTTGGATTTCGGTTAGGAACTGCCGCTCGTCAATCATTTTATCCTCAAAGAGCGCCACAAGGTTAGACAGCTGGTTGATAAGGCTATTGACTTTGGGGTCGTTGAGAATTGCCGCTTGCTTTTTGAGCAGATGAATGATGCAGAAGATGCTTACTTGGGTCGCCCCGCGTGTTTGCACAAGTTTTTCGTTACACTCTGCATCGTTGATGGTGATGCCAGAGTTGAAGAGCATCGTGCCCACGCTGAAGAGCTTGCTTCTTGGATTCTGAAAATTTGTTGTGTTGATAGCAGTTACGCCAATGCTGGCCAGATTTTTTGTCGTCTCTGTGGCTCGCTGAATTTCCTCGCGTGTGGCACGCACGGTAATCTCTGGACTGGCGTAAATGCGCAGCGAATCTAAGGTCTCGGATTTTTCAATGTATTGTGAGAGCAGATAACCTGCTGGGGCACATCCCAAAAGCTGGGCGCGCGAAAGGTCCAGCAGTGCTTCGCTGTGTTGACCAATTGCAAGTTTGGCGCGTCCTCGTGCATAGTAGGCAAAGGCGAACTGCTTGTTCAATTCCAACGCATTGTCAAAGTCGTAGATGGCTTCACCATATCGCTGAAATCGTGCCTTGGCCAGCCCACGCTCATAGAAGGCTTCGGGACTGGTTTTGATTCGCAGCGAACGTGAAAAATCTTCCATAGCGCCAGTGTCGTCCTTGAGCTTGACTTTACACAGCCCGCGATAGTAAAAGAGTTGCGCATTTTTTTGCTCTATCGCAATCGCCGTGTCTAAATCTTTGCGAGCATTTGCAAAGTCTGTCAGCGCAAAGTATAGCGAGGCACGATGCAGGTAAGCATCCACTTCTCTTGGGGCAAGCGCAATGGCTTTGCTGTAATCATGCAAAGCGTCGTTATAGCTTTTCAGTTGTGCATTGGCAAACCCGCGATTGACCCATGCGCTCCACTCGTTTGGCATTTGCATAAGCACGCCGCTCAAACTGTCGCGAATGGCTCGCCAGCGCTCCACGCGCACTTGATTGTCTCCTGACCGTCCCTTCTGCCCCTCACTCTCTTGCGCGCTTGCCACTTGACTCTCCCACATCAGTAGCATCGCCAAGCACGATACAGCTAATGCTCGATTCATATCCTCTATTCACCGCTTTCAATTGCAGGCTGACTTCTCTACGGTTGTTCCTCGTTGAACAGCAATGCTTGTTCTTCTACTTGCTGTTCCTTTTGCAACACAATGTCAATTAACGCCCTCTGACGCACCGGCACTTCCACCGTCCTGTAACCATTGTAGCGCACAATTAGCCATGCCTCGCCATCGGCTTTGAGTGTGAAGCACCCATTTTTATCTGTTCTTACACTTAGCGGACTTCCTTTCAGCGATACGGTGGCAGCAATGAGCGGGCAACCGTCCGTTTCATCCAATACCGTTCCAGAGATTGTTCGCTCCTGTGCTGTTGCCAGTGATAGCATGGCACAGCAGAACATCATGGTCAGCCAAAGTCTTTTCATATACCAGAATACTTTGTTGTTTCGTTGTTGATGTGAGTTTCAGGCAGCGCATGGCGTATTTGCGCGCCAATGTTTGCATAGCTTAGTATAAGCAATACGACGCAATAATCATATTGCACCGGTACGAAAATTTTGTGCTGGCAACGCTCATTTCTTCTCCTGCTGTGCTCTTTCCATCTCGCGCATTATCTTTACCGTCTCAACGCTTACCGTGCAGACGCGCTGCAAAAGGTCAATGACCCGTTCCTTGTAATCGGAAAAGCGGTAGGTGTAAAACTTCTCGGCAATCGTCTTATCCTTTGGCTTCGTTTCCTTGTATTGGTCTAATATCCACTCCAACGCCGAGCGATTGCCCAGCTTATATTCCCACGCTTCTTTTGGCACGCCGCTCAGCGTTGTCTGCTCATCAATTTCAATTATGCCTTTCTCTTTATTGGCTTTGAGCCGCACCTTCACACGCATTTTCTCTTCACGCTCACTCTCTTTTCCCTCACCTAAATCCTCTCCCACAGGGAGAGGACTTTCGCTTCCGACGCTCCCTCTCCCGTCGGGAGAGGGCTGGGGTGAGGGCATACTCCCGCTCGACAAGGGCTGGGGTGAGGGCATACTCCCGCTGGGAGAGGGCTGGGGTGAGGGAATATTTACCACATCAACCCGCTTCAAGCCAAAGGGCTTCGCGGATTCGTAATTCAAATGCAGTTCCATCAAGCATTTGCCCCACGCCGCCCATTGCCAAAAATCATCGTAGAACGGCACACGCGGAAACTCCCGCTTCAAATCCAATTCATACTTCTTGCGATACGCCGGATTGTGCAAGACAGCATAAACATAGTGGAAGATGTCTTCTTTCGTGATTCGCCTTTTGACATCTTGTTCAACAGGCGTTGTAAGTGCAATCAGAATGGATTGCAACACGCCCTCGATGTTGTTGAGCACATCTGTGTTCCAAAACCGAATGACGCGGATTC
>Ga0308414_1000837_pt1 | contig 20160 bp, 19 predicted proteins | sample HotsprSampleOS50_FD_205667 | JGI IMG/M metagenome (GOLD analysis project Ga0308414, IMG submission 205667) | Hot spring phototrophic mat microbial communities from Octopus Spring, Yellowstone National Park, Wyoming, United States - 20090730_OS50 ...
CTTGAATTATTATAAATATTATAGCCATTGCAATTATGAATGCTATAAGGTTGTTAATGCCAGAAGAGAGAAAGTATATTATCACTAGTGGTAGTAAAAAAAATAAACTTATTTTTTCTCCTGTTAAAATATTTGTTATACTAAAGAAAAATATTGATGATGTAGTATCTCTAGTAAAAAAGAATATAAGTATAGAAGTTAGAATAGATATAAGAGATTTAATATTTATATTTGGAATAATGCTTATGTTATATTTTGAGTTTATCCCTATGTAGAATATTGCAAGGCTTGTAATAATATTGTATTCTAAAATTATTTTTTTAGATAACATTGTTTCTGTAATAGTGAAGACTATTAATATTGATAGGTATTTATTGTAGTCTTTAAATATTATGTTTATTAATATCAGTGCTGGTAGTATTAGTAGTATATATACATATTCAGGTATTTTGAAATAGATTAATTTTGATACAAAAATTATTGAAATACTTATTACGATCAATAATGAGTTTTGGATATTTAAATTAAATTTTCTCAATACTTTCCTCAAAAGACTTTATTTCAAAGTCTGAGTAAAACTTATTTACTATTTTAAAGTCATTGTTCTCTAATACATCTTTTATATATTCTTTTGCTTTTTCTTTGTCATGTTCATATAAAATTTTAAACTTTTCTATATATAAAGATTCTTCTTTTGGATTTGTTGCTATTAAAGAGTCTATTATCTTTAAGGCTTCTTCTCTTTTTCCTTCTCTTTCTCTTATTTTTGCTATGTTTAGCCAGCCTTCAATAGATGAGCCTTTAGTGTCTTTACTTATTGCTTTTCTAAAAGCTTTTTCTGCTTCTTTCAGGTTATCAATGTTAAAATATACTTTTCCTATTTGAAGCCAGAGTTTTGGGTTGTCAGGGTCAAATTTTTTCATTTTTTCATAGTATTCCAGTGATTCTTTATATTTCCCCATTGAAAAAAGACAGTTTGCTATCCCAAAGATAGCATAAGCATTGTTTTTGTCTATGTTGAGTGCTTTTTTATAAAAGTTTAATGCATCGTTGTATTCACCTTTTTTTCTGTATATGTTTCCTAACATTGTTAGAATATTTATAAGATGAGGCTCTATTTTGAGTAACTTTTCCCAGTAAACAACAGCCATTCCAAACTTACCTTGTTTATAGTAAAGGTCACCTAATCCCATCAATGCGAACTTATTGTTTACATTTGCTTCTAAGGATCTAAAATAATATTCCTCAGCTTTTTTAAGATCTCCCATTTGTTTATATGCATCAGCAATTCTTGTTATTATAGAAAAGTCCTTTGGATTTATTTTAAGGTAGTTTTCCCATATTTCTATTGCTTTTTCTCTTTTTTTAAGTCCTCTATAAGAGTCACCCATTCCAAGGAGGGCGTATGGATTTGAAGGTTCTATTTCGTGGGCCATACTATAGTATTTTAGTGCTTCTTCGAACTTTTTTTGTTTTCTTAATGACTCCCCCATACCCACAAGTACATATGTATTTTGTTTATCTATTTCATGTGCTTTTTTAAACTCTTCAAAAGCTTCTTTATACTTCCCCTCTTTTATTAGTTCATATGCTTTTTTAGTAATGTTTTTTATTAATTCATCCATTATATTTTTACCTCAAATTTCAGATATTATATCATAAAATTTTTTAAATTTTCACTTCTCAAAATTTAAATTATTATTTTATAAATAACAAAGAGTTTATTGGAGTTTATTTGAGACTTAATAATTTGGTAATAAACAATTTCAGGATTATAGATAAAGTAGTTATAAGACCTAATATCCTTAATTTAATAATAGGTGATAATGGTCAGGGTAAGACTTCTGTACTTGAGGCTATATCATTAATATCTGGGCGTTCCTTTAAGAATACGCATGATAGGGACCTTGTAAAGTTTAATAAAAACTATTATCTAATTCAGGCGGACATAAGTTTTAACACCTCGAGTATATTGGAAATATTTTATGAGATTAATGGTAGGAAAGTTTTTAAACTTGATGAAAAAAAGGTTAATCTTGGTTATTTATTGATGAGTTTTCCTATAATTGATTTTTCTTTAAAAGATATAGAGTTTATGTATGAGTCAAGGGTAAGGAGACTATTTTTTGATAAGATGATATCTTATATAGATAAAGTATATTACAATAATCTACTAAAATTAGTTAAAGCATTGAAAAACAAGAATAAATTACTTAAAGAGAGAAAAGATGCAAGTTTTTGGGATATGGTAATAGCTGAGGCATCCTCAATAATAAAGAAGAAAAGGATTGCAGTTATTAAGAGTTTTAATGATTTCTTGGTTTCTTATAAAGAATATTTTCCTGACAGTATTGATAATATAAGTTTTGTTTATGAATCATCAATAGATGGGATTGAAAAAGAAGAGATACTAAGGTCATTGGAGATTAACAAGAAAAAAGATATGGATAGAGGTTTTTCAAGTGGTATAAACTTTGATACTTATAACATTATGATAAACTCAAAGAACTTTAAAGACTTTGCCTCTTTTGGTCAATCTAAACTTATTATAATTATACTTCACCTTTTGCAAGCCTTATTTATTTATAATAGTATCAAGATTAAACCTATCTTACTTCTCGATGACTTTTTTTCTGATATTGACTCTAATAATAGGGCTAAGATAATTAAAATAGTTAAAAACATTGGTTTTCAGACTTTTATGACATCAACAATAGAAGACTCGAGCAGCATAAAGACTGATGATATAAGTATTTTTAAGATAAAGGGTGGTGATATAATTGAAGATAAAAATTTCTGAGTTATTTTATTCTATCCAAGGAGAGGGAACTTATACAGGTTATCCTTTTATATTTTTAAGACTTGCAGGCTGTAATCTGAATTGCAGTTACTGTGACACAAAATATAGTTTTAATACTATGGAAGAAATAGAGATTGATATTCTCACTAAGAGGATAAAAGACTTAAAAGTTAAAAATATTTTAGTTACTGGTGGTGAACCACTCTTGCAATTAGATTCACTTTTATATCTTTTTAAGAAGTTAGACAAATATCTTATAAGCATAGAGACTAATGGGAGCATAAGTATAAGAGAAATACCCTCAAATATTCATATTGTTATTGATGTTAAGACACCTTCAAGTGGTTTTCATAATTCTTTTATGCTTGAAAATCTTAAGTATTTAAAAAAAGGTGATGATATAAAGTTTGTTGTTTCTGACATTGATGACTTTAATTTTAGTATTAATTTTATAGAAAAATACTCTTTGGAGAGAATAACTAAAAATATTATAATTTCACCTAATATCAATAAAGTATCTCCCTCTTTAGTTGCTGAATGGGTTTTAAGAAAATGCAACTCTAATATAAAAATAGGACTTCAACTACATAAGTTTTTGGGCTTAAAGTAGTTAAGTCTTAAAGTCTAAAAAATCCTATTTTATAAGAAAAAATTTTTTAGAAAATTTTAAAGTAAAGTTTTATTTTTTTAAAACTCTTATGTCTTTTGTAAGTCTTTACACTAAGATGAAAACTTATGGAAGTTAAAATTATTTAATAGATTATAATCTCTTTATGTTTCATATTAAAAAAAAGAAAAAAATTAAAAAACCTACAAGAAAGTTTTTATACTAAAAGACCAATCTAACATGTCTTTAAGGTTGTAAGTATTTGTTAATTCTTTAAAAAGAAAAAGAATAGTTTCAAATATTTAAAATTACTTTCTAAGGGCTTACTTACTCATATTCAATATAATTTCTTTTAAAGTTGGATTAGTTTAAATAGTAGCATAATTTTTTAAACCTTCCTAAAAATTATTAGTGTTGCATCATCATGTTGTGGTTCTTTGCCTCTAAAGTTTTCTAAGTCTTTAAGTATTATTTCTGGAATTCTACTTATATCATTTTCATTTTTCTCAATTATTTCTCTTATCCTGCCTAAACTATACATCCTGCCTTCATTGTTTTGTTGTTCTATTATTCCATCAGAAACTATTAGGAAAATTCTATCCTTTTCTAACTTTAATGATATAGAGTTTGTCTCAACATCTTTTGCTATTCCTATTGGAAGGTTAGAGTGAGGGTTGTTTATCTTATGGAGTTTTTTATTCATATACACATATATATATGAGTGCCCCATGTCATAAATGTCTATTCTGTTTTTTTCATTTATTTCTAAAAATATACCTGTAAGGTATTTCTGAAGGTTAAACGAGTCAAATATATGTTCATTTAGTTTTTTTATAAAATTACTCATTTTTTCATTTTCAAAGTCATAAAAATCAATAAGGCCACCTAATAATACTGATATTAGAGCGGATGAAACACCTTTTCCTGAAACATCGCATAGTGTCAATATGTGTTTGTTGTTAACTGTCTTTATAGTATAGAAGTCTCCTCCCAAACCCTTTGCCATTGATGTTGCAGCCGCAAACTCTATATCTTTTTCTTTTATATATGTGTTTTCTTTTATTATACTAAGTTGTATATCTTTTGCAAGTTTTATTTCTTTTTGTGTCATTTTAGAAAGATAGAATAGAATATCTATATTGCTGAAAAGACCGTAGAAGTTACCATCATTGTCTATTACTGTGAAGTATGTTATTGACTTGTCTTCTAAATGTTTTTCTAAGTCTTTTGCAACAGTTAATATAGGCACATTATAATAGAATGTGGGTGTCTTGACGACTATACCTATACTTTTTTTATCGCATATTTCCTTAACTTTCTTGTTTTCCAATAGGTCTCTTCCAAACTTTTTTCCAACAATGTCAAAAAGGTTTTGTCTTATTATAGTGCCTATTGGTTTTAGGTCTTTATTAACTACACCAATTGCAGTTATTTCTTCATCTTTTACAAGATCATCAATTATGTCTTTTATATAAGAGTCTTCTTCTACGTAGTGATAGTTCTTTGTTATCTTACCTATAACTTCACCTTTTAAGTTTGTTTTATTTTCTACTGACTTTATTATTGGGTTTATTTCTAATAATTTTGATATCTTTTTTTCAATATCCTCATAGTTTGAAATTATGTTGTTGTTTTCTGTCATAGTTATCTCCTTTAAAAGTGTTTTGAATTAATAATAAATAATTATACAATTTATTTATTCTTTTGGTGTTAAAAGTTTGTTAATTTATAATTACAATTTTAATTTTTAGATTTTTTTAAATTTTTTTGATTAAAATTTTAAGATTTAAATTTTAAGGATTAAGGTTTTTTAATGTTTGAAATATTTATTGCTAAGAATCTTATTAGACCTAATTCGAAAGACTTTTTTAGTAGAATTTCATTTATCTCAATATTGACTGTATTTGTATCTGTTTTTTTGCCTATATTTGTCTTAGGACTTATAAATAGTTTTCATAATTCTGTTAAAGAGAGAATGATTGCAACAGACTTTCATTTTCAAGTCGTTGATTCACAAAACAGAATGATTGATTATCAAGAAATATCTGATATGATAAATAAAAACTTTAATTCTCTTGTTTCTATGCCTTTTTTTGAGGGTTATGGTATAGTCTTAACTGACTTTGATAAGATACCTGTGATTGTGAGAGGTGTTTCTGATAATTTTATCGATTTTGTCAATGTATTAAAGATAAAAGAGGGCAAGTGGGATCTTAGTGGTTATAACACTATAATAGGATATGGTATAGCAAAGAGACTGGGTATTAAAGTAGGTGATATTTTAAAGATATATGTTAAAGTCTCTACTGAGTATGATATTGAAGTCCCCCTTATATTAAAAAGGATTAAAGTATCAGGAATTTTTTCAACAGGTTATGACAGTCTTGATGATTCTTTTTTATTTACAAGTTTTAAGACAGGTCAAGGTCTTTTTGATTATAAAGACAAGGCAAGTGGGGTTGGTGTTTTTATTAAGAGTGAAGAGGTAAAGAATTATGATGAAAACCTTAATCTACTTAGAGTTTATTTAAAGAATATAGCACCTACTTATAGGATTAATGACTGGGAGAGGTTAAATGCTAACTTGTTGTTTTCATTTAAATGGGAAAAGACTATTATGACTGTTGTACTTATTATTATTATTATTGCATGTCTTTTTTCTGTTTATGTTGGTTACAATGTGGTTATATCTGATAAGAGGATTACATTAGGTATACTTGGTACACTTGGGCTGGATGGTTTTATGATAAAAAAAGTTTTTATAATTAAAGGTCTTATTATGGGTATTATAGGAGTTATTGCTGGTTTATCTTTAAGTGGGCTTATATTAAACAATATATACTACATTATATCTTTTATTGTTAGGTTTTTTAATATTGTAGGCATAAGTTTTTTATCTAGCAAGACTGATTATACATCAAGTTTGGGCCTTAGTTGGGAGTTTATTGATATATTTTTAATATCTTTTTTAAATATATTTATTGTTATACTTGCTGTTTTTTTCCCTGTTAAAGAGATAGAAAAACAGACAATATCTGAAATGGTAAGGAATAGTTAAGATGGAAAAAGTAGTTTTAAATAATGTTTATAAGTCTTATGTTTGGGGTGAAGAAGTAATAGAGGTTATAAAGGGAGTAAGTTTTGTTTTTGAAGAAAACAAGTTCTATTCAATAGTTGGTGAGAGTGGTAGTGGCAAGACAACACTTCTTAACCTTATTGGAGGCCTTGATAACCCTGATTCAGGCAATATAATAGTAAATAACAAAGACATGACTCTTATGGAAGATGAAGAAAGGTCTATATTTAGAAATCAAAATATAGGGTTTATTTTTCAGTTTTATAACCTTTTAAAAGACTTTACTTTGATAGAGAATGTTATGCTTCCTCACTATATAAAAACTAAGAATAAGAAGAAGTCTATGAATAAAGGTTACCAGATACTTTCTATGTTTGGGCTTGAGAAAAAGGCTCATTATTATCCTTATCTGCTATCGGGGGGTGAACAGCAGAGGGGGGCAATAGCAAGAGCAATAATAAATGAACCTGAAATATTACTTGCGGATGAACCTACTGGTAATCTCGATAAAGACAATAAAGAGATAGTTATGAGTGTATTGCTTGATATGGCAAAAAAGTATAAAATTACCTTGATTGTTGTTACTCACGATATGGAAATAGCAAAAATGTCTGATCATATAGTCAGACTAAATTATGGTAGAATCGAGGTGTAAAAATCTTATTTTTATTATTTTTTTGTTATTTATTACTCTTATAATAAATTTTGAATGAATTATTTTGCTTTATAAGGAGTTTTGATGTTAAGTCATAGAGCTTTAAAAGTTGAGCCTTCTTTAACACTTGGAATATCAAGTAAAGCCAAAGAAATGAAGGCTAAAGGTATATATGTTGTTAATTTTTCAGCAGGTGAACCCGACTTTGATACACCTAAAGTTATAAAAGATTCTTGTAAAAAAGCATTGGATGAGGGTAAAACAAAGTATGCACCTGTGGCTGGTATTCCTGAGTTAAAAAAAGCTATATGTGATAGTTTTTCAAAAATTGGTCTTAACTATGACCCTAAGAATGTCCTTGCTACTGTTGGTGCAAAAGAGGCTCTATTCCTTGCAATATTGGCTATAGTAAATCCTGGGGATGAAGTGATATTACCTAGTCCTTACTGGGTTAGTTATAAAGAAATGATAAGTATAGCAGATGGGGTTACTGTCACAATAGAGGCTGGAATAGAGAAGGGGTTTAAGGTAAATGCAAAAGATATAGAGAAAGCAATTACACCTAAGACTAAGGCAATAATAATAAACTCTCCTTCAAATCCTACTGGTTGTGTCTATACAGAAAAGGAGTTAAGAGATATAGCAAGAGTATTAGAAGATAAGAACATTTATATAATATCTGATGAGATATATGACAGATTGTTGTATGATGGTTTTAAACACTTTAGTATAGCATCAGTGTCTGAAAAGATAAAAGAAAAAACAATTTTGATAAATGGTTTTTCAAAGTCTTGTTCTATGACGGGGTGGCGTCTTGGGTATGCTTTGGCTAATAAGGAAGTTATAAATTACATGGAAAGGCTTCAGAGTCACTCTACTTCTGGGCCTGCTATATTTGTTGAATATGCTGCACTTGAGACTTTCAAGATAGATGATGAGATTGAAAATATGAGAAAACAATTTGAAGAAAGAAGGAACATAATGGTTGAAGGTCTTAACTCTATTAAAGGCATTAAATGTATAAAGCCGAATGGAGCTTTTTACTGTTTTGCTGACGTTAGAGAATATATTGGTAAAACTATAGATGGTAAACTTATAAAGAGTAGCATGGAGTTTTCAGAGTTATTACTTGAAAAGGCACATGTTGCTGTTGTACCAGGTCTTGCTTTTGGTATTGATGGTTATATAAGACTTTCTTTTGCAACAAGTACGAAAGATATAAAAGAAGGCATAAATAGAATAAAAAATATACTTGAGGCTTGATATGTTTTGTAAAAAATATATAAAAATGATATTAGAGACATTTGATATTTATGATAAGAACCAGATCTCGAGAATTTCTATAAAAAACAAGAAGTTTGGCCTTACCATAAGTGATTCATCTCCTAAAATGAAACCTGTTCATAGTGTTTCTGTTGAAAGAGTTTCTTCAATAGATGCACCTATAAAAATAGAGGCATCTCATGAAATGCAAGAAGTTTTAAAGGAAGAAAGTACAGGATTGCATGAGGTTAAGTCTCCAATGGCTGGGTCTTTTTATTCAAAACCTAATCCTAATTCAGAGCCTTTTGTTAAAAAGGGTGATGTTGTTAATGAGGCTACTGTACTCTGTATTATTGAGGCAATGAAGATGTTTAACGAGATAAAGGCTGGTGTTAAAGGTGTGATAAAAGATATTAAAGTTAAAGATGGAGACCTGGTCAATCAGGGTGATGTTTTGTTTTTGATAAAAACGTAAAGGAGTTTTTTATGAATTTTCCTCTTAATCTTGATAAAAATGAGAATCAGTATGGTCCTGCACCAAAGTGTTATGAACTTTTAAAACACATTAGTATGGAAACTTTTAACTCTTATTCAAGGGACTATCCTAAGAGAATAAAAGAAAAGTTGGCTAATACTTTTGGTGTTTCACCTGAAAGAATAATTTTAGGATATGGTTCTGAAGACATACTGAAGCAGGCAATATATTATGCTGTTAAGTCTGGTGAGGTCCTTGCTGTTCCTAATAAGTCATGGTGGTATTATGAACACATTGGTAAAGAAGTTGGGGCAAGAGTTGTTAAATATGATATGATAGAGAAAGAAGATACATTTGATTATGATGTTGATAAAATTTTAGAAATTCTTAAAAAAGACTCACCTAAGGCACTTATAATATGTACTCCTAATAACCCAACAGGAAATATATTAGACCTTGAAAGAATGCAAAAGATAATAGAGGCTGCAGGTGATACTATGATAATACTTGATGAGGCTTACTGGGGTTTTACTGACTTTTTTTATGGTGAAAAAATGGTTGAAAAGTATGGCAATGTTATAGTTTTAAGGACCTTCTCTAAGTATTTTTCATTGGCGGGTGTGAGGATAGGTTTTGGTTTTATTGGAAAAGACCTGAGTGAACTTCAGATATATAACAATAGATATCTTGGTTATAACAGGATTTCAGAAGAACTTACTTTTGCTGCACTTGATGATGAGTCTTCGAAATACTATGAAGAGAAGGCTAAAGCAATAATGAAAGATGCACAAATGTATTATAATGAGTTTAAAAAGTTGGGTTTTAAGCCTTATAAGACTAATGCTAATTTTATACTTGCTAAGTTACCAGAAAAAGAGTTTAATTTTCTTAAACAAGAGATGCCCAAAAAAGGTGTTATAATAAAGTTTTTTCAAGAAGAAGGGTTTAAGAATTGCATAAGAATATCTATTGGTACAAGAGAACAGAATAACTACGTAATGAAAACTATAAAAGAGTTATTGGGTAGGTAATGATAAAACTCTATAAAGAATCTTTAAAGAGAGTGGAATCGGAAGAGGTCTTGGATCTTTTAATTTTTAGACTTCTTGGTTTTTTTATAGCTTTGTTACTTAGAAAAACCAGTGTAACTCCAAATAATGTAACTATATTATCTATGATTTTGGGTTTATTTTCAGGGTATTTCTTATATATAAGAGACTATATCACTGGAGCAATACTTATATTTTTGGCTAATCTCCTTGATTGTGTAGATGGGCAGTTGGCAAGACTTAAAAAGCAGTTTTCTCCTGTTGGTAGGATACTTGATGGTTTTGCTGACTATGTAACATATGTATTCTCTTATGTAGGTCTTGCATTTGGTCTTACTAATCATTATGATGATATTACTTATCTGTTTATTGGTCTTTTTGCAGGTGCCTCAACTATAATACAGGCATCTATTTTTGATGATTATAGAAATATTTTTATAGGTAATAAAAACACTGAAGCACTTAAGGCTGAGATTGAAGAAGTAAGAATTATTAAGTCAAAAACTCAAAATATTTTTCATAAACTTCTTTACTTTTTTTATATTCCTTATTTGAAAAACCAGATAAAGACTAGAGAAAAGACAAACATTAACTACGTAAGTAGTAGATTTATAAGACTCTTTACTTTTGTTGGTTCAACTACACACATTTCTTTGCTTATATTTTTACTTTTGATAAATAAGCCAGAATATTATTTCTGGATAATTTCTACTGTTTTTAATTTGTATTTGTTATTACTAATAATATTTAGAAAAAAACTTAATAAATGAAATATAAAGAGAGATAAAATTGAAGGCTGTTATTCTTGCTGCAGGTATGGCCACACGCCTTAAACCATTAACAGATGATACACCAAAGACATTACTTGAAATAGATGGAAAGCCTATTATTTACTATATGCTCAATAACTTGAAGTTAAACAATATTAAAGATATTGTTGTAGTAACAGGTTTTATGAGAGAGAAACTTGAGTCTTATCTTTTGGAGAACTTTAAAGACTTTAACTTTACTTTTGTATATAATAAGGACTATGAGTTTACAAATAATGCATATTCTTTATTGTTGGCTGAAGACTATATAAGGGACTTTGTTCTGTTAGACTCAGATATAATTTTTCATCCTGGTATAATTTCTGAGTTGTTAAAATATCCAAAGAGACCTGTTCTTGCTATAGAAAGGCATGAATGTACTGAGGAAGAGATAAAGGTTCTTCTTGATTCTGAGAATAAGATACTTGATATAAGTAAGACTGTTGATCCTAAAATAGCTTTTGGTGAGTCTATAGGAATAGAAGTGTTTGATGAAAGGTCTAAATTCTTATTATTTGATACATTGGAAAAAAGAATAATAAAAGAGGGCAAGACCAATGAGTTTTATGAGGCTTCTTTTAAAGAAATGATAGATAATGGTTTTGATTTTTATGGCATAGATACGAGTATGTATCCTGCTATGGAAATAGACTTTGTTGAAGACTTTGAAGAAGCCAAAAAGATGATTAAAAGTATTTTAAGTACTTTAAAATAAGATTTGATTTTTTTAAAGAATTCTTCTGTTTTTATTGTCTTTTATATAAGGTATAATACCCTATTGAATATAAGGGTCACCTTTGACTTTTTTTAAACTTCAAATAAAACTTGTAAAAAAGTTTTTGGGCATAAAAATTAATCTTTAAACTCTGTAAGTTATACCTACTTATACACTTTGGAAGGAAAAAGTAAGAAACTATTTTTTAATTATTGGCTATTTATTATTTATAACTCTTGACTTTTTAGCTTTTAAATGAGTTATTTATTTTATATTCTTTGGAATAGGTGAAAATTATTTATAATTTTATTAAGTTATAATCAAAAGTATGGAGGGGTTGTATGGATAATTTTATAACCTCTCTGCTTTTTGGCGTTGTTGGGCTGATAATAGGTTATTTAATAAGATATATATATGGTGTTAACAATTTAAGATCTTCAGACCTAAAAGCTAAAAACATATTAGCCGAAGCAGAGAGAAAAAAAAGGGAAATAGAAGAGTATGTAAATAATCAAAGAGAGATTATAAAAGAGGAAAGAAAGAAATTAGATGCAACGAGAGATGATCTTTATGAAAAGAAAAAAGAATTACAGAATGTAGAATTAAGACTTATTAAGAAAGAAGAAAATATTGAAAAGAGAGAAGAGAATGTAAATAAGAGGGAACTTGAAATAATATCTCAAGAGAGGAAGATAGAAGAAGAGATAAAAGAGATAGAAAAAAGAAAGCAGGATATGCAAAAAGAGATAGAAAGAATATCAGGACTTACTAAGGAAGATGCAAAAAAAATACTTTTTGAAAATACAAAAGAAGAGATAAACAAAGAAGTTTATGAGTTTATAAGAAAGAAAGAAGAAGAAGTAAAGGAAATTGCTGACAAAAAAGCAAGAGAGATTGTTATATATGCTATTCAAAAAATAGCTTCTGAAGTAACTTCTGAGACAACTATATCGACTGTTAATCTTCCTAATGAAGAGGTCAAAGGTAGAATAATAGGTAGAGAGGGAAGAAATATAAGGGCATTGGAGACAGTAACTGGTGTTGATGTTATAGTTGATGATACACCTGAAGCAATAGTATTGTCAAGTTTTGATCCGATAAAGAGGGAGACAGCAAGGAGAGCAATAGAAGTACTTGTTGCAGATGGGAGAATACAACCATCAAGAATAGAGGAGATAGTAGAGAAGGTTAAGGAAGAGATAGATGAGATAATATATTCTGAGGGTGATAATGCTTGTTATGAATTAGGAATACATAATATAAGTACAGAGTTAAAAAAATATGTTGGAAGGCTTAAGTTCAGAACTAGCTATGGTCAGAATGTACTTGCACATTCAAAAGAAGTGGCAAGGATAGCAAGTATAATTGCTCTGGAGTTGGGGCTTGATAAAGAGATATGTAAAAGGGCGGGTCTCTTGCATGACATAGGGAAGGGTGTTATAAATGAGGAGAAGAGACATGCAATAACTGGGGCTGAACTTGCAAAGAGATTTGGAGAAAATGAGGTTGTTGTGAATGCTATACTATCACATCACGGTGATGCTCAGACTATATCTCTTGAAGGGTTTGTGATTCAGATAGCTGATACTGTCTCTGCTTCAAGACCTGGTGCAAGGAGAGACACTTTTGAAAATTATATAAGAAGACTTGAAAACCTTGAAAATATTGCTTTATCGTTTCCAAAGGTTGAAAAGGCTTATGCTATACAGGCGGGCAGGGAGATAAGGGTTATAGTAAATAGTGAGAATACAACTGATGAGGATGCTAAGATACTTGCAAGAGATATTGTTAATAGGATAGAAAAAGAATTAAAATATCCAGGCCAAATAAAGGTTAGTGTAATAAGAGAGACAAGAATTGTTGAGTATGCAAAATAATTTTTTCTAATAAAAATAAATTTTTAGGGAGGTAAGATGGCAAAAAAGAATGCATTAGTTATTGGGATAGCCAATAGGAGTAGTATAAGTGCTGCTATTGCAAAAGAATTATACAACAATGGATACAACATAATAGCAACATATCTTAATGAAAAGGCTTTACCTCATGTAAAAGAAGTTACTGATGAACTCAGTGTTGAAAAACTATTTCCTTATAGGGTTGGGGATGATGATCAGCTAAACCAAATTATAAAGTATTTAAAAGAAAAAGATATTAGGTTGGATACATTTGTACATGGTATAGCATTTGCTTCAGAAATAAAAAAACCGCTGTATGAAGTGTCTTGGGCAAGCTTTAAAGAAGCAACTCTTATATCTGCTTTTTCTATGGTTGATATAACAAGAAAATTATTAAATGCAGATGTTTTTAACCCTGATGGTTCTGTATTGACAATATCATATAGAGGTTCTCAAGTAGCAGTAGAGGGTTATAACATGATGGGACCTGTAAAAAATATACTTGAGTCTCTGGTTAGGGGGCTTGCAAGTGAATTAGGAGACAAGGGTATAAGAGTTAATGCAGTATCACCTGGACCAGTTTGGACAAGGGCAGCAAGTGGTATATCAGGATTTGACAAGTTAATAGAGGCTGTAAAGAAGACATCACCAATAGGCAGAACAGCAACACTTGAGGACATAGGTGTTATGGCTTATGAAATGATATCAAACTCTTCTATAAATGGTGCAGTTTATCTTGTTGATTGTGGTGAAGGCGTTGTTTTTACTGCAAAATAAATAATTTTAAGGAGAGGTAAAATGAAAAAGAATGCATTAGTAATAGGTATAAGGAATGAAGATAGTATATGCTATTATATAGCAAAAGAGTTGGTTAAGAATGGATATGATGTTTATGCTACCTATCAAAGAGAGACTGAAAAAAGTGTTAAAGAGATAGCTAATGAAATAGGTATAAAAAAGACTTATTTATATGATGCAAGGTATGATGAAGACCTTGAAAACTTTACTAGCCAGGTTAAAAAAGATGGTATTATGATAGATGCTCTAGTTCATGGTATAGCATACTCAGGCTCTGCTAACTCACCTGTTGTGTCTCTACTTCAAGTTGAGTGGGAAGAGTTTGCAAATGCGATAAGAATTGGGGCTTTCTCACTTATTGAGATAGTTGGTAAGTTAATAGATAATTTAAGAGAAGAAGGCTCTATATTAGCTTTATCAAGTAGGCTTGCAAGGTTGGCAGTACCAGGATTTAATGTAATAGGTGCAACAAAGGCTTCTCTTGAGTCAATAGTTAGAGGTCTTGCTGAGTCTTTAGGTAAGGTTAAAAATATAAGAGTAAACTCAATAGCTCCAGGTCCAATTCCAACAAAGTCATTATCAAAACTTGGTAATGTCCTTGAAATACTTGAGGCAGCAAGGAAAAAGTCACCTCTAAAAAGAAATGTTAAAAAAGAAGATATTGCAAGTCTTGCTTTAACAATATTAAAGAATAAGTCAGTTACAGGTACCTTGTATTCAATAGACACTGGTATGGATATAATGGGATAATCTATTTTTTCTCTAAATATATTTAGGAAATTTAGGGCCCTTATGGGCCTTTTATTAAGTGTTTAGTACTTAAAATTTTAAAAATATCTTGAAATTTTATCTAACTTTTTTTATCTTGTTAAATATAGCTGATAGGATTAATACAATAAATCCAACAATTATAACACTAGGGCCAGTCGGCAAGAAACTGTATGAGTAAGATAGTATTATACCTAAGGATATCATTAAAAACGAAGATATTATTGATAATAAAACTTCTGTCTTATAGTTTTTACTTATAAAAAAACCTGTTAGACCCGGTATTATAAGCATACCACTTATCATTATTATCCCCATTATCTTTATTAGATATATTATTGAGAAAGATATTACTATCATTATGCCATAGTATATTTTTTCAATTTTTATTCCTTTTATCTTTAAAAAAACAGGGTCAAATATTATTCCAATAATTTTTTTTCTAAAAAATAAAAACAATAAAACTATTAGGATTGAAAATAATGCAATATATGGAAGTTTTGATGTATCAACATTTAACATACTTCCAAACAGATATGAGAAAAGGTCTACCCCATAGTTATTACTTAATTTTATCAATATTACACCTAATGACATAGAAAATGAGAGGAATACACCTATAAAAAGATTTTCTGATATTTTGCTCTTTATTACGAGAAAACCTATTATTAAACCTGATAATACCGAAAATGTTGTTCCAACCCAGAAAGGAGATATATTAAGAACAATGCCAATGGCTAAACCACCAAAGGATATGTGTGCTATTCCTTCAGCAAGAAATCCTAATTCTTTATTTACTATGAAGAAAGATATTATTCCTATAGGTAATGATATAATTATTGAAAATAATATTAAAACAAATATATCCATCAGTGTTTTTCTAATATCCTGTGTGGTTTTCCTGAACCATGGAGTATAAACTCCATTCCTTTATCTATTGAAGATCCTATTATAGGACATTCAAGTAGTGACTCAGGTCTTTCATGTATGTGTATCTTTTTATATAGGCATGCTATCTTTGCTGAGTTTTGCGGTATTAGTGAAATATCATGTGTTATTATAATTGTTGTTATTCCTTTACTCTTAAGTTCTTCTATAAGATTGAATGTTGATGTTTGGCTTGTATAATCAAGGCCAGTATTAGGTTCATCAAGTATTAATAAGTCAGGGTTGTCTATTATTGCTCTTGCAAGTAAGACTTTTTGTTTTTGGCCTCCTGATAACATATTGAAGTTTTTATACAATATTTCTATAATATCAAGTCTTCTTGCAATATGCTCTATCAGTCCTGACTTTTCTTTTCTGTTTAATTTTTTATAAATCCCCTGCTCTATTACCTCGTATACTGGTAATTTTATTTTTTTTTGATTTATCGATTCATGTGTTGTGACTTGAGGAAGGTATCCTATTTTTATATTTGCTTTACTTAATTCCAAGTTATTTATCATAACTCTACCAGTATCAGGTTTTATAATTCCAAGTATAATTTTTACAAGTGTTGTTTTTCCGCTGCCATTGGGACCTATGATAAACAATACTTCTCCCTTTTCAAGAGAGAAGTTTATGTTTTCCAATATACTTTCTTTATTGTATGAATAATTAATATTTTCTACTCTTAAAAACACTATTTTATGTCTCTAAGTTGTTTAAGATTATATTCCATAAGTTCTATGTAAGAATTAAATTTATATCCAAGTGGGTCTAGTTCTATAATGTTATTACTTATGTTTTTTATTGTAGATGGCAACTCACCTTTAAACTCTCCAGATATTATTATAACTGTTTTTTTCCTATTATCAAGTTTATTTATAAGGTCATTAATTTCTTTTATAGAAATATTATGAACCTCTCCTGTTGAAAGCGTTAGAATATTTATTCCTATTTCGTTAAAAATATAGTCCCATGCAGGGTGTATCTGTACAATGTTGTAGTTATTTAATTTGTTTGCTATTTTCTTATATTCTTCCTTTAAACTTAATACCTTATTTTTAAAGATGTTAAGACTTTCACTATTAGTATAGTCTTTAAGTATGTTATTTATCTTTTCTGCTATTATTATAGAGTTATCAAAAGATAGCCAGGCGTGTGGATTTGGGTCTTTGCCATTTATGTTTATAATTTTTAGGTCTTTATAGAAATTGTAGAATCTATAGTCTTTTATATCTTTTATGAAATGTTCTAACATTATCTCAGACTCAAGTGTTGGTATACCTAGATAGAGATAATATTTACAGTTTTTTATAGCGTTATAGTCAGACAAAGATGGGCTGTAGTGATGTGGTGAGTCTTTCACAACTGTGTATATTTTTTCATCTTTTATCATTTCTCTTATAATGAGTTCTATAGGTTTTATACTTACGACTATGTCTATTTTATCACTTGTTTTTTTACAGGATATAATGAAAATAATGATAAAAAAACTGAGTATTATATTTATAATTCTTTTCATGATAACCCCCAAGATATTTTTTATATATACATATATATAATATATAGAAAATATTTAAAATTTTAAAATAAAATTTTTTTATTTATTTTAAAAATTTTGTTATTGTTATTAACATATAATATATGAGTTAATGAAGTTTGAAAACAAAATACAGGAGGCTTTTTATGAAACTTGTGATGAGACTTGTTTTTTTATTTATTCTAATTTTTACAATTAGTGTCTCGTATGCTAGGATGCCTAAAGTCTATGTATCAGTATTTGAAGATGGTAAGGTTGGGCTTGTGTTTGACTTTAGGGAAAATGGTAAAGGTTTACTTGCTATTATGAGTGAAGAGGGCAAATGGGAGATAGAGGTTAAGGGTTCAGAAGATGTTGAGTACTACAAAGAGGGAGTACTTAATGGTAAGTTAAAGAGGGTTGGTGATGTTGTAATAAAGAGGAGAACAGTTGGGCATGAGGCTTTGATAGGCCAACCTGTTAAGATAGGTGATATTGAGATAAAGTATTATGATCAAAGTGAATCTGAGGCACATTATGGTAAGATTATGAGGATAGGGGATCTCACAATAACATATCACTCATATCAGACACTACCTTCCTATGGGAAGATATCTTCAATAAGGAAGCTTGATACAAATCAGAGGATGCAGTTTGGGTATCACAACAGTGACTATAAGGGATATCCTGTTGCGGGGAAGATAAAGAATATAGATGAAGTACTTATAGTATACAATAAAGAGGGTAAGGCTATAAAGATTGATGGTGAAAATGATTTTATAGATGTTAAGTTATGGACAGAGAAAGAACTTTCATTTATTACTAATGCTGATAAGAACGACGAGGAGAGAGTTGAGAAAATTGTTGATAAAATTTTAGGGGTAAAATAATGAAAAGAAATCATAAACTTTTAACTACTATCTTTTTTTCTCTTCTTATTTTTTCTAGTTTTTTTATAAATAAGTGTAGTGGAGAAAAGAGTGTAAGATATGAATATGAAAAGATAAAGAGAGAATATAAGAGCCTTGATGAAAATAAGAAAATAGGTTCTGGAGAGTTTTTTATAGTAGAGCTTGAAATTTCAGGGGGGACTGGATATGAGTGGAATATTACTAATATTTCTAACAATATAGAGTTTATAAAAAAAGAGTTTTTTGATATTAATCAAAAAAGAAATAATGAAATGGTTATTGGTGGGAGGTTGAAAGTTATATTTCTGTTTAAGGCAAAAGAATCTGGTAATGGTTATATAGAGTTTAAACTCTACAGGTCATGGGAAAAAGATAAGATAATGGAAGAAAAAAAATATGTATTAGAAATTATGTAAGGAGGTTGTTATGAAATATTCTTCTATAATTTTTGTTATTTTATTTTTAAGTTTTAGTTTGGTCTCAAACTCAGAACAAGAGAGAAAGTCTACTGGTCTTGTTGAAACACCACCTGCACTTGAGGCTTCATTTAAGTCAAGTTCTTTTGCTTCAGAGTCTAAGCTTCCTTCAAGTGTTGATCTTTCAGCATATTTACCAACACCAGGGAATCAAGGCATGCAAGGTAGTTGTGTGGCATGGTCAGTTGCTTATGCATATAAGTCTTTTCATGAAAAGATTGAGAGAGGTTGGGATTTTTCAGATAAAACAATATTTTCTCCTGCATACATATACAATCAGATACACCTTGATAATTCACCAACAGGGGGGGGATCATATATACATGAGGCTTTAGAACTTGTTAAGAGCCAAGGTGTTGCAACACTTTCAAAAATGCCATATGACCCAAATAACTATAAAAGGATGCCTAGTGAAGAGGCAAGGAGAGAGGCTTCACTATACAAGGCTAAAGGATGGGAGAGAGTAGCAGCAGATGATGTAACAGGACTAAAAAAAGTTCTTGCATCTGGAAATACAATAGTAATAGGTATGACTATATATGAAAACTTTTATAACTATAGAGGTGGATTGTATAACTCTTTTTCAGGAAAAAATATGGGTGGACATGCAATGCTTGTTGTGGGGTATGATGATTCTAAAAATGCTTTTAAAATTCAGAACTCATGGGGCACTTATTGGGGAGATAAGGGTTATGCTTGGGTTGATTATAATGTTTTTAAAACATTAGTTAAACAAGCGTATGTTATGTATGATGTAATTGACTCAAAACCAGATAAATCTCCTAATCCTCCTTCTAGTGTTAGTGTTTCTAAAGGAGTTTTTGAAGGCAAGATAAGGATTAAGTGGGAACCTGTTGAGGATGCTGATTCTTATGAAGTTTATAGGTCATTATATAAGGAAGGTCCTTTTACTAAGGTTGTAACAGTTTCTGATATAGAATATTTTGATAACAATGTTGAGTTTAAATGGTATTTTTATGGTATTAAGTCTGTCAATAAAAATGGAATAAGTATTTTAAGTGCAGTAGATTCTGGGTATCCTATTAAGGTTATTGGTAAGAAAGAAGATAATAAAAATATAAATGTTGAAAAACCAGGTCAAGTTCAGAATTTAAGAGGTGTATATGAAGATAAGGTTGTTAAGATTTTCTGGGATAAAGTAATGGAGGCTGATGGATATATTGTAAATAGGTTTGATATGAATACTAAAGAGTATATAATTGTTGCTAAGGTTAAGGAGACAACATTTTCTGAGACTCTTAAGCCAGGTAAATATTGGTATACTGTTACTGGTTTTAATAACAGCGGTTTGGGAATACAAAGTGATACTATAAGCATAGAAGTACCTGAAGAAAAACAAAAGAAGATACCTTTTGTTCCTTCAAAGATTAAAGCATCATTGGGTAATTTTAAGGAT
>Ga0308414_1000838_pt1 | contig 20160 bp, 14 predicted proteins | sample HotsprSampleOS50_FD_205667 | JGI IMG/M metagenome (GOLD analysis project Ga0308414, IMG submission 205667) | Hot spring phototrophic mat microbial communities from Octopus Spring, Yellowstone National Park, Wyoming, United States - 20090730_OS50 ...
TATAGATATCCAGAAAGCGATATGTGGAGTTACTTCAGCCGATGTCTCAAGGCCTAGGCTGATTCATCAAATTTTGGGGAAACGACGCTACATCCACAGGATTTTACACTTTCGGCTATAGCAAAAATCCCCAAAACCACAAAAAATCTACAAGCTTTTTGAGCAAGCCTGTAATAAATACAAAATCCATACTCTCCTATTGTACTACGATTTCATTAGTATTAGTCAAGACTACTATGGTTAGAAGATTACAGAATTTGTAGGATTAATCTTTTAACTTCTAATTTATTCCTTCAAGGTTTGTAGATTATACTGTTTAATAGACACAAGTATGCCTTAAACAGCTGAATATTTACTAACTCTCTTGTAAAAATTTGCCTACAAAGAAATTTTGTAGGCAAAAAGCATTTTTCTTAGACTAATGCTGAAATTTATTTTAAGTTAATTCAATAAATATTTTTTGAATAAAAAATATTGACTAAATGTTTAGAAAAAACTAGAAATCTTACTTTTAGCAGTGACTTCATAAAGCATAAAAAAGCTCTTCTAATAAGAAGAGCTTTTTTGTTGTTAGCGAATGAGCTTTTCTAAAACTCCACCATGGCTTACAAAAAACTCTACAAACACAAGACTTGTAATAGCCATAAGTTTAATTAAAATATTGATAGAAGGACCTGAAGTATCTTTAAAAGGATCTCCTACTGTATCTCCAACTACTGCAGCTTTGTGTAAGTCAGTACCTTTTTTTCCAGCTGCTTCAATATATTTTTTAGCATTGTCCCATGCTCCACCCGAGTTAGCACTAGAAATAGCTAAAACTACTCCTGAAACTAAGGCACCTGCTAAAACTCCTGCTAGTGACTTAATCCCAAAAAGGTAACCAACTACAATAGGAGTAAGAAGCACCATTAGACCTGGTATAATCATTTCGCGTAACGCTGCTTTTGTGGAAATATCCACGCAACGTTTATAGTCAGGTTTACTTTTTCCTTCCATAAGACCGGGAATTTCCTTGAACTGTCTACGTACTTCTTCTACCATGTCTTTAGCAGCATCTCCTACAGATTTCATAGTTAAAGCACTAAAAATAAAAGGAAGAAGGGCACCTAGTAAAAGTCCTGCAAATACAAGAGGATCTAAAAGTTCAATCTTATCTAAAGAACCATCAGTAATTTGAAGTTTACTCCGTGTAATAAAGGCAGCAAAAAGAGCTAACGAGGTAAGTGCAGCAGAGCCAATAGCAAAACCTTTCCCAATAGCTGCAGTAGTATTTCCAGCTGCATCTAAACTATCAGTACGATTTCTTACTTCTTTTCCTAGCTCTGCCATCTCTGCAATTCCTCCCGCGTTATCAGAGACAGGGCCGTAGGCATCAATAGTAAGCCCTATAGCAATAGTAGAAATCATCCCAAGTGCAGCTATAGCAATTCCATACATGCCTGCTAAAATATTAGAAACAGCAATGGTTACAATAAGTAAAGCTACAGGTAAAAGAGAACTCTTATAACCTAGAGCTAAACCATAAATGATATTTGTAGCAGCTCCAGTATTAGAAGCATCAGCTACTTCTCTTACAGGCTGATATGAGTGAGAAGTGTAGTATTCGGTAATGATACCAATAAACATTCCAGAAAACAAACCAAACACCAATGAAAAATATACATCCCATTTTCCAATTTCTTTTCCAGAGATAGTAAATTTTTCTACCATAAAGTAACTTGTAACAAAAAACATAAAGATAGCTACTAAAATAGTAGAAATCCAAAGTTGTTTTTTGAGTACTGATTCGACGTTTTCTCCTTCTTTGACACTCGCAAAAAAAGAAGTAATAATACAGGCAGGAATTCCAAAAGCAGAAATTAAAACAGGATACAAAAGAGCACTTATGTTTTCAGCAAGAGCAGTTGCTGTTGCCCCAATGACTAAAGCAGCACAGGTAGCTTCTGCAGCTGAACCAAAAAGGTCTGCCCCCATCCCAGCTATATCTCCTACGTTGTCTCCAACGTTATCTGCAATGGTAGCAGGATTACGGGGGTCATCTTCTGGAATACCCTTTTCTACTTTTCCTACAAGATCAGCTCCAACGTCAGCAGCTTTAGTATAAATTCCACCTCCAACCCTGCCAAACAAAGCCACAGAAGAGCCACCTAATCCAAACCCAGCTAAACACTCCATTAAAATATGTTTTTCTACTGAACTAAATGTCCCAGTAAATATACTAAATAAGGTGATTAGACCTAAGATTGCAAGACCTATAAGCCCAAAGCCCATCACAGCCCCTGAGTCAAAAGCAACTCGAAAAGCTTTAGAAATAGAAGTTTTAGCAGCTTGAGCAGTTCTTACATTTCCTAAGGTTGCAATTTTCATCCCGATAAAACCACTAGCACAAGAAATAGCAGCTCCAACTACAAAAGAGATAGCTGTAAAAATTCCTTCGTTAAAATCTCGTGTAGACCTGTTGTCAAGTAAGAGAACTATCAAAAGAGCCATAAAAGCTACAAAAATACTAATCACTTTGTATTCTCGAATTAAAAAAGCCATAGCTCCTTCAGCAATAGCAGAAGAAATAGTTTTTAACTTTTCATCTTCTGTAGAAGACTGCTGTGACCCTACTTGAATATCTATAACTTTTTTTGTAAAAAAAAATGCTGTCAAAAGCGATAAGACAGACATAGCAAAAATTATGTATACTGCGTCCATTGAAATTACCTTTTTTTGTTGTTGTCCTATTATATCTTTTTAGAAATGATTTAGTCAAGCCAAAATTTATAATATGAAGGTCTTAGTTTTACTAATTTTTTACTTCTTATGTGGTTTGTCTGCAGAAGACTTGGATCAAAGATATGAAAGTATGCTTCAAGAAGCAGAATACTATCTTCAAAAAAAAAATATATCTGTAACTTCTTTAAAACTTCAAAAAATCCAAGCTCGATTTGAAGAACTCGACTATAGGTTTTATACTCTTTTAGGGGATTTGTTTGTTTTAGAAGGTAGAAATTTAGATGCTCTTGTGGTTTACACTAAAAGTTTAGAGCTAAAACCAGATCAACCCAAAGTAGCTAAGTTTTTATATCAGGTTTACTTAGAAAATAAAGATCCAAAAAAAGCTTTCGACGTACTGAGGATTTACCTAAGTCAAACTGATAAAGATTTAGAAGCACGTTATAAGTCTTTAGTTTTAGCTAGTAGGCTAGGGGAAAAAAAATATTACCAATTTGCACTAAAAAAAATAAAAAATTTTATTATCACAAATCCAAAAGATCTAGAACAAGAACTAAATAAACTCTTAAAACAAAAAAACTGGAAAGATTTATTAGAAAAATCTAAACAAGCATACTATCAATTTCCAGAAAATCCAATTTTTTATAAATATGCTCAAATTGCACAAACCCGTCTTGATCCCAATTCTTCTGAAATGGAAGAAATTTTATTATCTATGGCAGCTATTTTTCAAACAGAAAAAAAATATGATATTCAGCTAGCACAATACTATCAACAGCAGGGACGCTCATTAGAAGCACTCAATTTATATAGAAGAGCTTTTTGGCATTCACTCCAGATAGATAAGTTTAATTTTGAAGAAGATACTCTCTTTCTTTTGAGAGATGTTTACTACAATTTAGGATGGCATAAAGAAGCCTTAGAGATTTCAGAACTAGTTGAAATGATACGTAAAAAACGAGATCTAGAAATTTTGGAATTGGAAAATCGAATTCGTGTAACGCAAAATAGAGAAATGTTAGTTTATATAATTTTTTTTGCAAAACAAACAGAAAATTTAGAGCTTGCTCAAAAATACAAATTAGAATTAAAAAAAAGAGATGAAATCAATTGGCTAAAAGACTTTACAGGAATTTTTCCAGTTTTCTTATATGAGGAAATAGAGTGAAAAAATTTTTTTTTACTTATCTTTCTTACTTTCTTTATCCTTTGACTTTTTTGTATCGTTTGTTGTTTGCACTTAATCAAGCTCGAAAGCAATCTAAAGAAATTCCTGATTCATTTGTAATAAGTGTAGGAAATCTTTCAGTAGGAGGAACTGGCAAAACTCCTTTTACTTTATATTTGTTAGAGGTTTTACAAAACTTAAAACTTCCTTTATGTGTATTGAGTAGAGGTTATAAGGGGAAATTGTCTAAAAATGGAATGAGAGTTTTGGTTGACTCTTTAGCTATAGATTGTGGAGATGAACCTCTTTTAATAAAAAAAAAATTTTCACAAGTAGAAGTAATTATAGGTAAAGATAGATTAGCCTCTTACTTTAAATATTACCCAAATCCAAGTGAGAAAAAAATTATTATTTTAGAAGATGGTTTTCAGCATAAATCTATTCAAAGAAATTTAGATTTTGTTTTAATTGACTCTCAAACTTTACTTGGAAAAGGTTGGACTTTACCAGCAGGATTACTCAGGGAGCCTATTACTGCTTTAAGGAGAGCTAATTTTGTCGTATTTACTAAGTACGAAGTACAATTTAAACAAAAGGTAGAAGAATTTCAATTTAAGCTTCAAAAAGACTTTCCTCATTTAAGTTTTTTGAAAATGTTTTTTATTCCTAGTCAGTTAAAAAATTATTTAGGAGAAGTTTTATCTCTAACTGAATTTTCTAATTTTTCTTGGTTTGCTTTTAGTGGAGTAGGTAACTTTGATTCTTTTTATAGAACTGTTTTAGGTTTAAATTCTTTAGATGTTCAATTTCAAGCCTTTGAGGATCATTATAATTTTCAAGAAAAGGATGTTTTACAAATCTTTAAAAAAAAACCTAATAGATTACTGGTCTGTACTGAGAAAGATTTTGTAAAATTTTCCAGTTGGATTGATACAAAAGAAGAATATAAAAAGATTTGGTATTTAGAAATGAAAACTAAACTAGATATATCTGATGAAGATTTTCTAGAAAAAATAAAAAAGTATATAAGTTGACGTTCCTGCAAAAACTCACTTACGAACTTTTCAATAATTTTAAACTTAATTAGTTATTGCCCCCTGCAAAAACTCGCCTACGGCGTATATTTACAGAACAAAAGGGATTTCTCTCTTCCACACCTAAGGTGTGCTACTGCACAAAAGTGCGGGAGAACCCGTTTTAATAAAAAAGTATTGATTTTATTGATTGAAACTTACTAGGTAAATATTTATTGAGTTTAATGATTTTTACTAAATTTATTAAAAAAGCTAATTCCTCACTTTCAACAAGGTGGGGGATTGCAGTAAAGTCAGTTATGTTAGCATATTATAATAAACTAAAACTATTTCTTTTTGTTTAGTCTAATTTTCTTTTTTTAGTAAAAATAAGTAAAATTTCAGACTAATCCTTTTGTTTTAGCTTCCTTAGTAACAGGAGGATTTCTATGAGAACGAGAACTTTCTTTCAACGTAGACATGAGAAAAGGGTAGACTTAAAAGCTTTTGAGAGATCAACTGTTTCCACTTTACTTATTCCTAAACATCTAGTTGAAAAGCTAGATTTAGTTTTGCCTGTTGTATTAGATACTTCAACTATGAAGAAGTCTTATAACTTCAAAGCTGGGTTGAAAAGACTTTTAGATAAATACAGAGGCTTTTTGGCTTTGGGATTTTTGCCGTTTCAAGGAAAGCCAAAACTCACGTATCAAGAGGAGGGTTTGGAGCTTCAGAGGTTTTCTTTTAGGCCGGATGATGCTGATTGGTTTGAGTTGGGGATGCTGGCTTATGGTTGTGGGGTCTCTCGTTGTTGGTTGTTTAGCTTTTTAGTGACCCTTGAACTTTCGTTATTGGGGGACTTTGTAGAATTAGTAGAGGCTCGTTTAGGAGATACTACACTCTACCACTGCAGACCCCGACTAATTCACCAAATTTTTGGAAAACGACGCTACATCCACAGGATTTTGCACTTCCGACTGTAGCAAAAAGCCCAAAAAACCACAAAGATTCCAAACAAATTCCCACCTCAAACAAATTTACTGTTTTGAGGTTTACACCTACTATGTCCCAAGAAATAAGAAATATTATCTCATCAACTAATTATTTACTTAAGAAGAAATTTCATTATATAATTTTTTTACTATATTTAATATGTAATCAGCTCTAGAAACATTTTGAGAAAGAAAATAACTACGGGCTAAATTCAATAAATTTTTAGTATTATTTGGTTCTCTCAGCCTTACTCTTTCACCATAATAAATAGATAGAGGATAGTTTTGAAGTTTTCTATAAACAAAAGATAACAAATAAATACTCATAGTGTCAGCAGGATATTTTTGGTGGTGAGTAGATAGAGTATTTTCAGCTTCTAGAAATTTTTTTTCTCTTAACAGTTCTATGACATCTCTATGAAAGTCTTTATAATTAATATTTTCAATTTTTTTATTATATTTAATACTTAGTAAAGACAAGTCATCAGTTATTATTCCTAAACTAGGTAAAAGTTCTACAATTTGAAATATATTTCCTTTTGCTTTTTCTACTAAGTTTAAAAACATACTTGGATTAAATTGTATTTCACTTTGACCATGAGGAATTAGGTCATCTCTTCCATCTGATCCAATAATGATAATATCATCTAATTGAAGTTGAAAAGTATTTACAAAAATAAAATTTTCTACTAAAGTAGAACCTAATTTTTGAAAAATATTTTCCTCAGCTAAAAAGCTAGCTTTTCCATCTCGATAAATGACTGGAAAAGGATGTTCAGCATTGATAAAATACAACAAACCAGTCTCATTTTCTACAATTCCCAATACAATAGAAACTAACATTGAACCTTGAAAACTTTCAAAAACTTTATGAAGTTCAATAAAAGCTAATTTTAGCCATTTTTCGGGATAAAGATTTTGTAGATCTAAATTTAGCTTCGTTCTTTCTAAAATAGCATCAAACACAGAACCCATAACTAAAGCTCCTCCAGCGCCCTGCATAGATTTACCCATTGCGTCTGCATTAAAAAAGACAGTCATTTTTTTATTTTGTAAATAAATTTCTTCTGCACGACAAAGATCTCCTCCTAAATCATACTTCTTTCCTCTAAATTCAAATTCTTTCTTTTGTCTAACTACAAAGTCTAGCTTAAGTTCATTAGGACTAGTTTTGTTTTTTCCAAGTGGTCTAATTAAAAGAGAAGTTAAAAAATAATCTCCATCTTGTGCTATTTTTAGCTTTTTAATTTCTTCTAAACTTTGACTAAGTTCTTTTGTCCTTTGGATGACTTTTTTTTCTAATCCCTCATTGAGTTCTTCTATTTCTTCATTTAACTTTACAAATCTGTTTGCTAAAATTATAGCTAAACTCATGATAAAGAAAATAAAAATATATCCCATAACTCTAGGAAATATAATAATTCCTCTAGTACTTAGAGAATCTATAGTTGTCCCAATAATCATAATAATTGTTCCAATTAGTATGTATATGGCATCTTTATTTTGTTCACGTATTTTGTTGATTAGATAGTAAACTCCAGTAATAAGATATATAATCCATATAGGTTGTACTATATTTTCGTTGATTGTATTGTATAACTCAATATCTGTATAAAATAAAGCAAAAAGAAAAATTATAGCAATAATCCCATCTACAATTTTATAAAATATGTTCCACTTATAATGAAAAAAAGTACGTAGAAAATGGAAAAAAATTGTTACCAAAGTAAAAACAATAAGGTACTCAATTTTTTTTAAAAGTTCAAACTCTATACCCAGCTCATATTTAAGTTGATTTCGTAAGAATTGATAAATAACAAGGAGAATAGCAAATAGACCAAAAAATAAATTTTCTTTTTCCTTTCTTCTTCTAATAAACAGAAAAGAAAAATACAAACCTACTGTAAGATACATCATTAGTAAAATAATTTTTATATATTCATCTTTGTAGAAATTTTTTTCAATTATTCGAATAGGACCAATTTCAACCCTATCTTGAGTGATTCCCATCTCATCCTCAAAATATTCTTCGATCTCTACTAGTAAAAAATTTTCTGCATCTTTCTGAATGAGTGTTGCTGGAATTTCATAAATCCTTACTTTATCATAACTTTGTGGTTTGCTACTTCTCATTTCTCCTGTAGCAGCAATTTTTATCCCATTGAAATAAGTTATATCTCGATCGTTGATTATTCCTAAGCGAATGCCAATAGAATTAGCTTCCCAGTCTTTTGGAAAATACAAGGACTTAGCAATCCAAACTTTTTTAATCTCCAATCTGTTAAAATTTTGTTTAGAAAACTTACTTGGCACAGTATAATCCATCCAATTACCTATGATTTCTTTCTTTTTTAAATAATTTTGAGTAAAATTTAGAGGATCTACAGGCTCCATACTCAAATACCACTTAGAGTTGGGACTTGTATTTAATACTGTAACTAAATCTAATGAGGAAATGTAAGTAGGCTCAAAAACTTTTATAGGTTCAGCAAGTAAAATAAAATTATAAAAAGCAAAAACTAAAAAGAAAATTCTTTGCATGAACGTAATTTAAAATCTTAAAAAAAATAAAAAAGCTTTTTTCACTCTCTAAAAATAAGTTTTATTTGATATTTTTTAAATTTATATTAAAAAACAATAAGCTTTGTAAGTTGTTAAAAAATGAACCCAGAAAAATTAATTTTTTTCAGAAGAATTGAATTTTTCCTAAGAAATTTGTCGGTTAGCTTGTCATGAGTTATTAGAAGTTCTATTTAAAATAAAATTCTTGCTCACCCAGCTTGTAAACACTTGCCTACGGTGAATTTTATAGAGAAAAAGAAATTTTTGAGAAACAAGCTTCTCAAGCCTTTTTTACAAAAAGACTTGTTTTTATTATTTTAAATTAATTCAATAAATATTTATTGAATATAAAAATACTTACTAAATTTTTAGAAAAAACTTGAAATCTTATTTTTACTTAGATCTTATATAATTACTTTTTTCAAAAGAGAAAATATTGTTTTGTTTTATAAAAAATTTACTATCTAATCTTCCTACAAAAATAAAACTTAATTAAATATATTAGTATATTATAATAAATAAACTCTTTTTTAATTTTTTGTTTTATTAAATAACTTAAGTTTAACGTATGGGATGCTTTAAAAAAGGGGTATTTTTTGATTGTAAATTATAAAAATATTTAAGCTTTATATGATGGTTCCAAATAAAGTTAAAATTTTGTAAATTTTTTCTATAATCTTACTTGTATCAAGTATAAAGTAGAAAATTATAAATTCTATTTGTTTAGTATTCTAGAATGTTTTTTACAAAGAAAGCAAATATCGCAAACATCTATTAAATCAACCTTTGTAATAATTACTTAATAATTTCATATTAGCTTTGTTTTTTTAGCTAACTTAGATAGTTTTTAAGTTGGCCATTTTCTTATTGCCTATTGTATTAAATGGAATTTTTAAAAACCTAACCAAAAATTACTTTGTCCCATTTTAGTTAAGGGATAAAGATATAGTAATATATTCAAATTCCTTTATGATTACTATAAAAAGTAAATAAATAATTGTAATTTATTACATAATAATCAAAAATTTATTTATATTTGTAACAATGATCTTACCGATTAAAGCAGTCTAAGACTGCTTTAATAAAAGAGCATTTAACCCTTGAAGAGCTTCTGGTAAAAACCTACTAACTACTTCTATTAGTTTAGCTATTCCTCCGGGATGAACATGAGTAGAATTTCTCTTAATACCTAGAATTAATTCATGAATAACATCTTTTGGTTCAGAAAGTAAAAAATCAGGAACACTAATTTTTCTTTCAAAACCAACTTGTTCGGAATCTAAAATAGGGGTCCTAGTAAAAAAAGGATAGAAATTTGTAACTTGAATTCCATAAGAATGCACTTCTCTCTCTAAAGCTTCTCCAAAGGCTTTTAATCCAAATTTAGAAACAGAGTAGGTAGTAAGACTTGGAACAGCTACAATTCCAGCAACCGAAGAAACATTTACAATATGTCCAGATCTACGAACTAAGAAATCAGGAAGAAATTTATACGTTAGACGCATAGGAGCTAAAAGATTCACACTTAAAATTTTTTCCCATTTTTCTTGAGGAACTAAATGAAAATTCCCCAGCACTGCAATTCCTGCATTATTGATAAGGAAGTCAGGTATCCCATAAATTTCTTTTGTTTTTAAATAAAGCTCTTTACAACCTTTTTCAGAAGAAAGATCAGCTGGAATTAAACCTAAGATAGTTCCTTTAGAATACGAAGAATATTTTTCCTTAAGTTTTTCTAAGCTAGAAAGATCTATGTCACTTAAAATAAGTTTTCCACCTTCTTCTAAAAAGGCTTTTGTCATCTCTTGCCCTAGCCCACCAGTAGCTCCTGTCAATAAGATTGTTTTATTTTGAATTTCACTCATATTTGTCTCCTAAAAAATGACGCATTGTTCACTTTTTTAAAGCTTAAAAATCTCACTTTTTTTTCAATAAAAAAAATTTTTAATTGTAAAAAAATAAACATGAAATATAATCATTTCAACGAATAATGAAATGAAGAATTGATTATGAGAAAAAATAGTAAGGTATCTAAAGAAAGTTGTAGCATAGAAGATCATCCTCTGCGCTTGAAACAAACAATAGAAGAAAAAGATAAACTCTATTTGGAAAGAGCAGCAGGTTTGTTTCGTGCTTTAGGAGATGAGGCTAGGCTAAGACTTTTAAGCTATATCTCTTTACAAGAAGCCTGTGTTACAGAAATTGCCAGAGAAGCAAATGAAGGGGTATCTACTGTTTCACAGAGGCTTAAGCTTTTGAGGATGGAAGGCTTAGTAAAACGTAGAAGAGAAGGTAAGCATCTTTACTATTCTTTAGCTGATAATCATATTTTAATTCTCATTCAAAATGCTTTAGAACATGTAAAAGAACAAAGGAGATAAGCTATGTCACACAACGTTCATCAAAATCACAATCACGAGCATGGGAAAAACTGTGGTCACATTGCTATCCAGCATGGAGATCATATAGACTATATTCATGAAGGACATTTACATCACTTACATGAAGGACACTACGATGAATGCTTCATTGAAGTCTCTACAAGTAATCCCGATTCTTGTACACAAGGTCATACTTGTTCAGGACATGAAGTAAGTCACATTCATGGAAGTAATTGCGGGCATCCACAAGTCCCACATGGAGATCATATAGATTACTTAGTAGATGGACATTTACATCATTATCACAATGGACATTGTGATAATCACGGAAAAATACAAATCATAGGTTGAAATGCAACCTATATTTGTAGAATTAAAAAAAGATCCAAACTCTTATGCTAGAGCAGGAGTGCTAAACTTAAATGGAATTGAGGTTCGTACTCCTGTTTTTATGCCAGTAGGTACAAGAGGTACTATTAAAGCTATTAACTCTGATGAAATCGAAGAACTAGGATTTAATTTAATACTAGCAAATACATATCACCTTTACTTGAGACCAGGTATAGAAGTTTTAAATTCTTTTGGTGGCTTAAAAAATTTCATGTCTTACAATCAAGCACTACTCACAGACAGTGGAGGTTTTCAAGTTTTTAGTTTAAATAGCCTGTTTAAATTTCATAGAGATGGAGTATATTTTTCTTCTCATATAGATGGCTCAAAGCATGAATTTACTCCGAAAAAAGTTATTGATATTCAGAGAGTCATTGGTTCTGATATTATGATGGTCTTAGATGACTGTGCTCCTTATGGCTCAGATAAACAAAGGCTTATAGAAGGACTTAGTCGAACTCATCGTTGGGCAAAAGAATCTTTAGAATATTGGCAACAAAACCACAATGGACAACATTTATTTGGTATCGTTCAAGGTGGAGTAGACCATGACTTACGCTTAGAGTCTTTAGAATATATAAATTCTCTTCCTTTTTCAGGTATAGCCCTAGGCGGACTCTCTGTAGGAGAGACAAGAGAAGAATTCATAAATATTCTAGAAATTTTAGCTCCTAAATTGGACTCTTCTCGCCCTAGATATTTGATGGGAGTAGGAACCGTAAACGACATTCTAGAAGGAGTAAGAAATGGAATTGATATGTTTGACTGTGTTTTACCTACTAGAAATGCCAGAAATGGTCAAGTTTTTACATCTAGGGGGAAAATAAATTTAAAAAATGAAGTTTACAAAGATAAAAATGAACCTATAGACCCTGAATGTACTTGTAAAGTTTGTAAAAGATATTCTCTCGGATATATTCGTCATCTGCATAAAGTAAAGGAGTTTTTAGCTTTTAGTTTAAGTACTTATCACAACTTATTTTTTATGAAAAGCTTTATTACTGAAGTTCAAAACTCTATTTTACAAGGTGAATTTGAAAAAACCTATAAAAAATGGAAAAAATTATATTGAATTTAAAAAATTTATCGTTGACTTATTTAAGCTAGATATATAAATACTAAAACTACTATAAAGAAACATTATATAATTTTGCTAAGGAGCGGAACATAAGGAATGGAAATCGCTAGAAGAGAAAACAACAATATCGTAATTTTGGATATAAATGGTGAGATAGACCTTTATAACGCCCCTGAAATCAAAGATGTAATCTCCAAACTTATCGAAGAAAAGAAATACCAAATTATTATAAACTTGGAAAAGGTTTCTTATATCGATTCTTCAGGGATTGGTGCCTTGATTTCAAGCCTATCTAACTTAAAGAGGTATCAAGGTGGTCTTAAGATCATAAATGTAGCAGGCTCCGTACGGAAGGTCTTTGAGCTTACAAAATTGACTTCATTCTTTGAAATTTTTGATGCAGAGGCTGATGCAATTGCTGCATTTAAATAGGAAAGTTTCCTATTATGAGCTATTTGCAGATTGCTTTTGCTCTTTTATTGAATATTGTATCTTTTTCCTACCTTGTAGCTCAAGAGGCAGGAGTAAAAGTTTCACCCCTTGAAAAAGATAAGTTTGGAATCGATACAATATCTCAAATTCTAGAAAATTGTAAGGTTTTCAAAGCATCTCAGTATTCGCCTAAAGAATACGAAGCTGCAGTAGAAAAAAATAAGCTTTTTTTAAATTCTCTTCAACAGAAAAATAGCCCTGTAGAGGAGTTATCTAAAGAAGTTATAAGGCTTGGCAGAGTTGCCTTATCAAATTCTGTTTTACCTTATCTTAAGGAAAAGAGAACTTTACTTGGACAGGTTTTTCAAGAAGCTGAAGATTCTTTTGCAGAGAGCCTTGCCTCTTCCCAATTTCAAAAAGCAAAAGAAGTTTCTTCAGAATTTGACATGCTCATTTTAGAGTTGCCTAAAAAGCAAACAGTTTACGAAAAATCTTCTAGTAGTGAAAAAGATGCTACTTGGAAAGATTTTTTTTCATTAGCAGAATTGCTTTTAAAAAAGTTAGAAGAAGGAATAGAACTATCTCAAAAAGCAAAATCTCTGGCAGTCTCACAGGTAGATCAACTGATTTCTGTTTGTGCAGATTTAGATGTAGAATTAGTAAGTATTATAGAAAATACTTCCAATGAAACTTTAAAAAACAAGGCAAAGACTTTTCAAATAGAACTTTCTAACTATCTAAAGTTAATTGAAGATGGAAAGCTAAAAGAAGGCTACCAAAAAGTAGAAAATTTGCGTATAGAAATTGCTCCTTTAGTCACAGAAACACTTGCACCAAAAGTAGAGAAAGAAATTTCTGATTTAACAGAAAAGTTTAATAAGCTAAGTTCAAAATTTTCTGAAATTGAAACCCACTCAGAAGATGAAGAATTTTCTTCTAGCTATCAACTTACTAAAGATAGTTTAAATGCTGCTAAAGAAGCTTTGCAATTTGCTATTGACTTAGATTCTCAAGAGAGATATACCGAAGCACTTTTACAATTAGAAGAAGCTAGTAAACTTGTTCATCTTGTGGAAGAAGACTTACCTAGTTTAGCTAGAAAGCAAAGTCATGTACTTAAAAGACAAGGTAACCAAAGCCAAGAAGAAAAAAAAGTAACACCTAGTATGAAAAAAGAAACTAGCTCTAAAATTTCTCAAGTAGAAGAAACAAAAGGGCAACCAAAACCTAATTTAGGAATTATTATTTATAAAGCAAAGCCAAAAGACACCTTATCGGGAATTGCTAAAAAACACTATGGAAAGTCTAGGCTTTGGAAAAAAATTTACAAAGCAAATAAAGATATTAAAAACCCTGATTTAATTTATCCTAATCAAAAAATTCAAATTCCTTCTCCAAAATAAACTTGAAACAAAGTGTAACTTGTATAAATTTTACTTCCACTTCTGAGTTTATTTAATTCTTTATCAAAGTCTTCCTTAGCTCTTATAATTTCATTTTTTGTTCGATTAATTGCAGATTTCTTTTCTGGTTTATTTTCCCAAATTGCACTTGCTTCTTGTCTATCTAGTTTTTCTTGTAGTTGGCGAAGTGTTTTTTGATTTGTAAGTAAAAGCTTATATTCTTCTTTTAAAAACAATTCACTTGTTTTATCAAAAAGTTCTTTCTTTCTTATCTCGATATCTTTTTCTAATTTTGGGACAACATGTAACCAAGTTTGTTCTATATGTAAAGAATTAATTTCTTTTTGTTTAAGATTAAAATTTGTAGATAAAAGTTGAGGAAATGTTTTTAAATAAATAATTTCTTTAGAATCTAAATCATACTGATAATAAAATATTTCTATCCTTTTAAAGTGAAACTGAAAATCAACTAAGACTACAAAAATTATTTTTCTATAAAATTCTTTACTATCTATAAATTTATATCCATAACCTAATTTATTTTTTATGAAATAATTTATAGCATTTTCTACTATAGGATGTCCAAAAGCTAAAAATTCTAAAGAATCGTTTTGGAGAGCTAATTCAGAATCAAAAGTAGCTAACTTCCAGCTTTGTCCTGATTTTATACGATATATTTTACTTTCTGCAGGTTCAAGTCTTACGCCCGACTCATTAGGAAAAAAACGATCAAAAGAAATGATAAATTCTTCTAGATGTGAATTATCAAATTTTCTTTCTTCTAAAGTATGATTATAATAATCTTGTAAATTAAAATCTAATAATTTAGGAGTTACTAGGTTTTCTAATTTACGATAACCTTGTTCAGCAAGCTTTATTCGAAGGTCTAACTCTTCTTCTAATTCTTCTTTAGTTTTGACTCCAGTAATAAATTGCATTAAACTAGAATTAAAATCTAATTCATGCTCAATAGTTCCAAGCAAGGCATCTGAAACCCCAATTGACTCTTCAAAAAGTTTAATTTTATTAGTTAGAACTTCCAAAATTCGTTCTGCCACAGTGTCCTTACTTGCAAAGTTAAAAATATAGACATTTTTTTTCTGACCAAATCTATGAATTCTTCCAATTCTCTGTTCAATTTTTAATGGGCTCCAAGGAAGATCATAATTAAAAAGTATATTAGCAAATTGTAAATTTCTTCCTTCCCCACCTGCCTCAGTAGAAATTAAAATTTCTTTATCTCTTTTAAATTGAGAAATAGCCTCTTCTTTTTGCTCCATAGTTAGAGAACCATGAAACAGACAAACCTTAAATTCCTCATTTAAAACTGAATAGAGATAATCTTGAGTAGAACGAAATTGAGTAAATATAATAAATTTCTCATGCCCTTCCCGCTTTAACTTTAATAAGGTTTCTTTTAACTTTATAGATTTTCGATCCTCTTTAATTTGCTTACCAATATGAATTAAACGGTTTAAAGTTAAAAGTTCTCTTTTTAAATTTGTTAAATCCTGCCAAGTTGCCTCATCTAATTCTCCAATAAATTCTTCTATATTTTCAGTTTCATCCAGATCCCATTCTTCTAGTTTATTAGGCTTTAAATGAAAGTAATGTAATTTATTTTCTAGTAAAAATTTTCTTTTTGACAAAGAACTCAAGAGTGCTATAACAGAGGAGTCAAGAAGTTTTTGAAAAACTACCATCACAAACCCAATAGCACGATTTTTTACTCCCATTGCTAAATTAAATTCTCTTCTGACATATTCAGTCATTTCATTGTAAAATTGTCTTTCTATTTCAGAAAGTTCTATCTTGACTGTCTTAGCAAAACGCTTAGAAAATCCTCCTATTTCTACTTTTCTTCTTCGTAGAAGTACTTTACTAATTTTTTCTTTGAGATCTTGTTTGTTTCCTATTATATAATCATTTACAAATGTATTATAAGGACCTAATATATTTGGATCTACTAAATGTACAAGATAATATAATTCTTCCAACTTTCCTCTAAAAGGAGTAGCTGTAAGTAAAAGTAAACATTCACATTGTTTAGCTATTTTTTCAGCAAAAAGATAAGCTCTAGTTACCTTAGAATAGTCACGTCTAAGCCTGTGTGCCTCATCAAAAATTACAATATCCCATTTTTTCTTTAGTATTTCTTGAGCATAAATTGGATTTTTAATAAAGTCTAAAGAAGTAATGATATGATTATAATTTTGCCAATGTAATTGACTTGATGAAATAAAATTTTTCCTTTTGATAATTGTAAAATCTTCATTAAATTTATTTTTTAATTCTTGTTTCCATTGAATGAGTAAAGGAGAAGGAGTGACAATTAAAACATTTTTATATCCATTTCTAAAAATAAGTTCTTTCATAATTAAAGCTGCTTCAATTGTCTTTCCAAGTCCTACCTCATCTGCTAGTATAAAACGAGGTCTTAGACTATTTACAACAATGTAAGTAGATTCAATTTGATGTGGAAGTAACCTGGTTCTAGAGTTAGACAAAGAAGAAAGCTTATCAAAGGCATGAGTTAGTTTTAACTCAAAAGCTGATAAAGCTAAATTCATTTCTTGTTGTCTTTCTTCTTTTGTTCTCAAAGCTTTTATATCTGTTTTTAAATATTTTAAAGAAGAATTATCCTTACGAATTTGTAATACGTTATGCGAAGATGCAAAAGATATTGTAAAAAAAATTCCATCGTCCTCTAAAATTTCACCTATTCCTAAATTTAAATTATTTTCTAAATAAATATATTTTCCTTTATACTCTTCTGGCTTTGTTTCAAAGTTAAAACTCAATTGAGTTAAAGTATCCAAGCTTTATACTCCTCTTTTATTTCCCCAAAGAATTTTATGTATTTGTAGAGATAGCCTACTATTTGGTAATTTAGCTTTTTTAACCCATTCTGCTAATATACTTGGTTGGAGTTCTTTTTCAACTGGAGAAAAAAGTAAGAGAGGTTCTGTGAGCTTGTATTCTTCAATAACTTCTAAAGCTCTTTTAAAATCTGCTTTATCGCGAACAACAAATTTGATTTCATCTAAGGAATTCTTTCTATCTCGTAGATAAAAAAAGTTTGATGGTAACATCCATTTTTCCATTCCAGAACCAGGTAATTTATAATCCAAAGTAAAAACACAATGCTCAAACTCTCGAATATCTTCTTTTCCATTGGTTTCTACTCGGGTATAAGCAAAGTTATGATTATGTCTCTTTTCCCAAAAATACTTAGAAATTGCAAGACAAAATTTTCTTTTTTCTTCACCTTCTAAGGGTTCTCCTCCTGTCAGCAGAATTTGTGAAGTCTGAGAAAATTCTTCTACTCTTTGAATTACTTTTTCTAAATCCATCTCTTCCCCTTTTTCAAAACTAAGTGCATATCCTGTATCGCACCAAAGAGGGCGCCCTTCACTCATCCCGCATCGAAGGGAGCACCCTGCAAGTCTAATAAAGACGGTAGGAGTTCCTACACTCATACCTTCTCCTGAGATGGAGTAAAAAATTTCACTTACTTTAACTTTCATTTTGCTAGTTATGTCGTATTTTATTATCGTAATAACTCATTTTATATACAAACAAAATCTAAAAGAATTACAAGTCTTAAAAATATTTTAGCCCGTCCTATAGTTCTGAAGACTTTAAACTAGCTTTTTTGTTTACAATCTTTTATATAGATAAACTAGAGAGTTTTCTGAAACTACTTTATTAACATGTTAAAATTTTACTTATATACTAAATTCATTTTTCTGAGAGAACTCTTTATACATAGCAAAAAATTTTTGACTAGGTAAAAATCCTGATTCATCACAAGAAAATTCTTTCTTTAGTCGAGTTAAAAAAAACATTTCAACTTCTCCTATACCTTTAATGGGTAGCTTTCCTCTAGGTTCAAATTCAAAGTAGTCTTTCATGGCTTCATACACAGAATAAGAAACATTGATTTTCCCAGCAGAACCAGAAGACTCCATTCTGGAAGCAATATTTACTGTGTCTCCCCATACATCATAGGCAAATTTTTTTTCACCAATGATACCAGCTACAACAGGTCCAGTATGAATTCCTATCCTAATTTCCCAGACGTGTTCTCCAGTTTTAATTTCATAACCTTGTTTTAATAAATGTATAATCTCAAGGGCCGCAATACAACAGCTTAAGGTATGAGTAGGGTTTTCATCTGGTAATCCACCCGCACACATATAAGAATCCCCAATAGTCTTTAACTTTTCTAATCCATACTTCAATGTAATTTGATCCATAACAGAAAAAAAAGCATCTAGTTCTTTTACTAGAATCTCAGGCTTTATAGTAGAAGCATACCGAGAAAAATTTACAAAGTCAGTAAACAAAATAGTAGCACTTGGCACTAAAATAGGTTCTACTCTGCCCTTAGTTTTTAATTCAGAAACAATTTTTTTTGGAAGAATATTTAGGAGTAAATTTTCATTTTTTTCGTTTGCTTGTTTTAATTCTAAAGTTCTTTCTTCTACTTTTTTCTCTAAGTTTAATAGCAAGTCTTGAAGTTCACGAATTAAACTCCTGTTCTGTTGAAAAATTTCTGAAACCTGCTCAAACCATGCTCTCCATGCATCCGGGACAATAGGTAGAGGAAGATTTTCTTCAGAAACACTTTCTTGTTCTATATATCTTACTAAGTTTTGACTTGGATCTATAAAATCTTTTACTATGAGTTGATTTAAAACATAGAAAATTCCAAATACAATCAATAATAAAATGATAAAACTAGCCCCAAAAGGAGTAAATATGAAGGAAAAAAATGGAGGCTTTTCACGAAAATACAAGATATTCCAATCTGCATTAGAAATGTGTTTTACAAAAATTTCATATCCACCTTTAGAAAAAAATTTTAATTGACTACAATTTTTTAATTTGGGAATTTCAGAAATTAAACTTTCTGGTAAAGCTTCTTTTAAACTCTTTACATCTTTATCATTAGAACTAATTAAATTAGGATGAGCTAAAAGTTGTTCTTTTTCATTAAAAATTAAAATAGTTCCACTTTCCGCTGAAAGTTTAGATACAAAGGCATTTAAAAAGTCTACAGTCAAATCAATAGCTACAGTCCCTAAAAATTCGTCCTTATCGTAGACGGGTGCTGCTACTGTAACCATAAGACCTTTACCTGCTTCATCTACATAAACAGGAGTCCAAAAAGCTTTTCGAGTAGGATTGCGTTCAGGAAGTCCATCTAAGTAAAATTCATGAGTATAAAGTTCTTCTTTGAGAGAAAATACAGAAGAAGAAACCCACGGATAAATATTGATAAACTTAGACTTGGAAGTATAGTACACCCAAGCCATATTTGGAATATTAGTCTGTACAGCTTGAAAAGCTGGATTTAAGCTCAAAGCCATTTCAATTTCATCTTGTAATTTTAAAGGAATGTTGTTTGCGGGAAATAAAGAAGTTAGATTTCCAATGTGTTCGTATTTATATCCAGTTGGTGGCTTTGCAATTTCTAAAAATCCATTTTTTCCAGCTTGTAAAGCTTTAGAATAAGCAGTCTTCGGTTTAGGAGTTTGAGGATTTGCCATGAAGTTTTCAGCTTGAGTTTTCATAAACTCTAAGTGATTTAAACTAGCTTTGAGCAGACTATTTAAAGAATCTACTCTTTCATTTAACTCAAAAAAAAGCCTTTGTTTTTCTTTTTGAGTTTCTATATTGTGAAGTAAAAACAAAAGTAAAAGAGAAACTATAAAAAGCCCAACAAAACTAAAAATTACAATTCTATTGTATCTTCTAAAAAAACGAGTACTATCCTGCTGCATAGGAAAAGTCCTTTATGAAAGGTTAAGAAAGTTTTTTTAAGCTAAATAGTGTTAAACATTCATAAAAACTTCAACTCTTTTTTGTAAATTTCAAAAAAATTAAGATACTGCTTCTAATTGAGAAATTTATACTTTACTATTTCTGAACCTTCTAGTTGGATATAAATTTCTTTACCAGAGTCTAACTGTTTATCAAAAAGTTTTGATGCCTCTAAGGCTTCTGTTTCAGAA
>Ga0308414_1000841_pt1 | contig 20139 bp, 22 predicted proteins | sample HotsprSampleOS50_FD_205667 | JGI IMG/M metagenome (GOLD analysis project Ga0308414, IMG submission 205667) | Hot spring phototrophic mat microbial communities from Octopus Spring, Yellowstone National Park, Wyoming, United States - 20090730_OS50 ...
TGCATAAAATCAGATTTTGGTTTTGGTGCTGATTCATCAATAGGCGATTCAGGACCAAAATATTCTCCTTGTGGGGCATTCGATTTTTCTTCATTACTGTATTTTTCTTCATAAAGAACTTTTTTCCACGCAAGAGCAATACCATCAAGAAGCTCTTGTCGTTTATTGTCGTAGTATTCTTCCATGTATTCTGCAATTTCTGTTGCACCTAACCTTACCCCCCGCACAAGTGCATTACGAATAAGGTTTTCCGCTTCATCGATAATTTCATGGGGGGTAAGATGACGTTTTTCTTTAAATGATTCTGCTATACCTTCTTCAGTGGGTTCTTCAGCTTTTTCATTGTCAGCAAGTATTGTGTGTTGTTGAAGAATGTCTCGAGCGTAAATAATTTTTTCTTTATTTCTCCATGAATAAAATCTTCGATAATTCTCATCATCGTTTGTGGCAACGTATACCACTCCACATTGAGCGCAATATCGTTCTTCCATTCCAGGGTGTTTTCTGTAAAGAAATCCTCCATCATGTTTACATCGATGTGTCATGTACACAGTGGGATCGTGATATTCATATGCCATCTTTGTTGATAGAGGTTTTTTTGCTTGGGGTTGCATTGTTGGTGTGATATTATTATTTGTTTTTGGTACATTGATTGTTGATTGTGGGGTCACATTCGTGTTGATATGCGGTATAATGTATTTATTATTTTGTTCATCGACGAGTTCGATTTTGTTATTAGCGTTTGTTTCAACACGCATATTTTTCGTCGTGCCATCAGCCATAGTAAACGTGTACACTTGACCGGGTTGTAAATTTTGAAATTCCGCTTGTTTCTGGATACGATAAGCGTTTGTTATAAATAGATATGCTGCACTCTTGTTTTCAAATTCATAGGCTGTTTTTCCATTTCGCACAACCCAAACATGCGGAGAATCTGTGTCGGCAATAACACGCCATTCATCTTTGTCGTGCACACGAATTTGATCAAGAATATACCGCATAATCGTATCCTTTACTGCATAATTTTTTCTAAAACAATTTTCCAAAATGCTGTAAACGCTGATGATCCCACCATACCAGCAATAAACGCAATAACCACATATTTTCCTTTTTCATAAAAAGAATGATTTTCTAAATCATGGATACGTGAATCAAGTGCAGTGATTCTTTGACTATTTTCATAAGCAATTTTTTCTATTGTTTCTGTCATATGCGCAATACCATCAGCAATGGTATTTTCCAGTCGTTTAAGACTATCATCAATATGATTTAACCGTTCATCAACACGGCCTCTCCATCGTTCAAATTGGAGATGAGATTGATAGTTTTCAATGTAGTCCATGGTTTCCTCGAATTATTTTACGACAATATTGCACGCATCATGTTCAATATGTTGTTTATGTTTGTAGTTCACTAACAGGAACAACTTCTCGTGACCCATCGGCAAATTCGACAGTTGCAAATAATGATGTATTGTCGACTGCAACAACAAGGACCTTTTTTCCGCGATACTTTGCGTGTGTAAATACGCCAAAATCGGCATATGCATGTTTTGCAAAATCATTTTTACTTAAAATGACATGAGCTCGAGATTCTTTTGCTCCATGAGGTGGACAATACGGATCATATCCTGCACCACATGTACAGTCTGTTAGTACTTCTCGTGGAGGATTTCGCTTCGGAGACATTTGTTGTTGTTCGCGAAGTTTCTTTTCGCGCAACCATTGTTCATATCGTTCACTAGCTGTATAGAGAAGTCGTGGTTTTCCGATATAATCCTTTTCAAGATGTTCCGTATTTATATTGTGGATAAGATGTTCCCGATGTAAAGCTGATCGGATATCTTCAATGGACAACGGATACTTTTTTGATGTTTTTTGCTGTTCTTCAAGTTTCTTTTTGAGTGTAACATACTCTTTTTGAAGAACACGGAGTGTTTCTGGGTCAATGTTTGGATCGTGAATAATTTTTTGAATTGTTTGAATACGTGTTTTAATGTCATCAAGTGTTTGTGCACGATGCTCTCGTGCTTCATCACGTAAAAGAGGAAGCAGACGTTCTTTTACGCGTTGAATGTCTGTAAGAGAATTTTCGAGAGTATTAATCTCTCTTTCTTCCTCATCACCTTCGATCACTTCTTCTTTATATAATTCTTCCAAGATATCTGATGCCGATTCAAGATCAGAAAGAGCAGTATTGATCATATCAACTTCTACTGATTCATCTTCGTATGGATATTTATCAAATACAGAATCTGTTTCTAAAACCTCAATATCCGTAACGGGAATTTCTGAATCGGTAAAATGATTGTCATCATGTGTGGATGAAAATGCAACAACAGCGCGGTTGTCATCAATATAGCGGATAAATACTCCGGTTTTACCTTGAGCACGAATTGGTGTCCCCGCGCTAATCTTTTTGAGCGGTGGAGATGAATCATTTGTTTCCGCAAGTGATGCCATAACAAGACGCGTGTGCCGCTGGAGATACACACGGTATCCGGGAGTTAGCACTGCTGTTGTTATGGCACCTTCGGCTTGTCGCTTAGACATGCCATATTCTTGTTGGAGAGCGAATGTCACACTATCGCGAGAACGATATTCTACTGGTGGTTTTGTCCCCCCAAAAAAGATTGTATAGGTCCACGGTGTGCCTTGTGTTCCCTGTCGGCATGTAAGATACGCATCAGAAGGAATACGTTTCCATACTGTTTTTTCGCGTTCCATGCGTTCTTGTATTTCGTCCCATCGAGATGTTGCTACACGAGAGAACTTCGAGCATTTTCGACAATGAAATGTAACATCATTGGTTCGATGGTGGGGACCGAGTTCAATCCGTGTTGCTGTGAGGCACCATGGGCAGACAACATCTTGACCTGGTGTTGTTGGATGTGTGGCAATGTCTTTTCCACTAAGCTTCATAGGGTATACCTCTCTACAGTAAAATCACTTTTGCAATGTTTTTGTGTACTCTTCTGCCATGGGCATCATTTGATCTAGTTTTTCAATAAAAGCTAAAAGATTCGCTTTTATTTTTTTCATTTCATCATGTGTCTTTGTGTCAATTTTTTCCCATGCAGGAATTTGCGAAATAGTATCAATGGCATTGATAACATCGAGACTACGGTTTTTGAGATATGGGAGCGAAGACATCACGACAATTGTTAATTCCGGAATATTGACGAATTGTTTTTTCTCTGTTGACACATCGGCTGGAGGAACAGTCAGTGATTTTGTTGGGTCCTTTTTTACGATCTTTCGCTTTTTTCGTGAGAGGTCAAATGGAATGATGTCTGCTGCCGTGATTTTCATTTTTTGTGCAATACGTTTTGCCACGGATTGATGTGTTGATCGCGCCATTTGATACCATGTATCGAGAATATCATATGGCACATCAAATACGGAAAGCATGGTATTAATGATTGCATTTAGTGTAGAGCTAAATGCTGAATAAACTTTTTTTATCGTATCTCTATCAAACGGCATATTCGTTTTTGTTTGAAGAGCTTCTCGCGTTACGTTCGAAAGATATGCTTCCTGCGTTTTATACATTGAATTCCACGGCGAACTGAATTCGAGCATTGTTTTCATACTCTCATGAAGGTTTTTCAAACTTTCTGGTGTCTCATTGAGATAAAAATTTCCTAGATTGCGTAAAATACGTACCCAGTATGTATATGCGAGTTTTAGCGTTTTATCAGTTGGTTGCGACATCGATATTCTCCTTTGTTTGTTGCGTTGTATCCAAACGTGTTTCCGATGGCTCGCTTGGAGTATATTCCATCGGTGTTGAAATTTCATACTCTTGTGGGGGTTTTTGAATTTTTCGCATTTCTTCCAAATTTTCTATATAATTTCTATATTTAACTCTTTGTGCTAATTCTTTATCTTCTTTTGTCCACTCGTACTCTGGTTTTGTATTAAGATATTGTATTGTTTTTTGCGCCCAATCACGCTGAGCAAGGGCTTCTGTTGTAAACAATTCTGGAAACAGGCTCTGAAAAAATACCGTATGAATCATGTCGGGATATGGTTCGTGTGATTTAAACCACGGGTTCGATGCATACCAAGCCCAAAAGGTATCTGTTTTTCCATCCCATCCTTTAAGCTGCATCTCAATATATTTTTTGACTCGTTCTCGTTGAGTAGCGAGTGCTTTTTCCGTGGGATTATCGGTTTGTGTTATTTCGGTACGTTTACGTACCGCTGATAGGGTTTTGTAGTTTGTTAGACATTTTTCATCGTATTGTTGTTTTTTTTGTTCATATTCAAATTTAAGCGCCGGATTCTTTTTTGATTGACGAAAAAGCACAGCGAGCTCTTCCCCTTCTTTTTTCAAATCAGCAAGGGGATACCATTGAGACTTTCCTGGTGGAGCAATTTTTCCTGTGTCGAGAAGATATCCCATGGCATGCATATCGATTGTCGGTGATCGCGTGTCACCGAGTAACGCTAACAAAAAACTGGCGACTTTAAATTGAATACCTGGTAAACGTGTTAGTGTGAGCAAGCGATTAGCATATGCTTCATCGCTTGGATCAAGGGTACCGATAACGTCTTTGAGGCGGTGAAAATCCGGGAACCCTGCCCACTTAAGAAATTGCAGCCAATACTGTATTGCCGGCTTACGACTTATTAATCCAGAAAAATTATGTTTCTCTTCTGAATGTTTGCCGGCTTGCCAAAGAACAAATTGCGTTTCTTCGACTTGGACCGCTGTGTTTGGCGAAAATAAAGCAAACCATGATGCATAAGCAATATGATTATTTTGTAGAGATCCAAATTCTGTTGTGCAACGCCAAAATTCTGTGGTCCCTATTTTCACACCTGGTGTTTTTTTGATAAAATCGATTGCAGCATCAATGCTGTTTGGCTTAGTCCAGTCTAATGGAATAAGCGGAGCCCGTGTGTATGCATTCTGATACCGCGGACCATGAAATACGTGGGGAGCGGGAAGCATAAGTCCTCGTAATGACAACACTTTTGTGTACGCTTCAAGGGGTGTTGGAGGAATGATATCTTGCGTTGGCATGTCTTCTTTTTTCGCATAAATATCAACAGCTGTTCCTTTTTCCCCTTCCGGAAATTGTTGTGCCCGATAATGTTCTAAACCGAGAGCACGTGAAATAAGAATATCAGCACGAATGAACCGTGCACTATCAGATTCTTCTTTTTCTGGTGTAGATGGTTGAACGAGTGTTTCATACAGATTATGCTCAACAATTGGCTTTGTGTCAGAAACAATATGAACATAATTTTCTTCAAAAGATTTTGACCAATCTATTGCTTGAAGAAATTGTTCAGGAGAGGTATTTTTTTCGGCCTTTTTTTTAATAACTTTTTGAAATTGTTCAAGAATTTGCATCATATCGGGATAAATTTTTGCAAAGGGCCTCTTTGATCGAACGAGACCATAGGCCGATGAAAAAGGCATCCCCAGTGTTAATAAATATGCTACAACAACCGATGTTGAGCGATTTTGCCCCATCAGACAATGGACAAGAACACGATATTTTTCTTTTTCCACCCACCGGCGCAATGTTTTTAACGCCATAAAAAATGGATGGCGCGATCGCCCAAAATCTTGTGTTTTTTCGGCTATCGGAATATGAGCATAGACGATTCCCGTTGGTGGTGTATAGGTCTCTTCACAAACGTTTAAAATGGCATCATACTCTTTGGCATCAACGGTTTGTCCATCGAAGAGGTCACCTATACTAATATTTGGCAATATTTTTGATATCATATGCACATAATTTTTAACTTTTTTTGTAGAATAAGAAGTTTCTTTTTTCATTAGTGATCCTGTATTTTTTCTAAAACAGTTTAATATGTCGAGGGGAATATGAAAATTTTGTCTCAATTTGACATGCCAAAAACAGCTTCAGATGTTACCATAAATATTCACACCGATCAAAAAACTCCTGAGTGTATGCCATATGATACTCATACACCCCGTGGAGATATCCCGCAGGATATTATTCGCGGACTAAAAGTTTTCGAAATTTACGTTGTTGATCGGGGGTATGTTGATTTTCAATATGAATTTGTCGAAAACCCCCGGATGACTGAACGAGGTTTTTTGTATGTTAAAGGATCGTTTGCCGGTCCTTCTCCGTATGGTGCTGCCGAAAAACGTGATCCAGATGATTTTTATGTATTTGATTTTATTATTTTTGAATACCGTGATACATTTTATATTGAAATATATTTTTCAACAGCATTAATTTCTGTTATTGAAATAACTCCTTACGGCATAAATATTTTAAAAGAACTTTCTGGAATTCTTCCAGACGTATAACGTATGGCATTGAATTTTAAATTACTTGCTGTTCCGCCGCAAGCGTTTACAGCTAATGGTGGAACACTGGGTGAAGTATCTATCACCCGTCCATGGTTATTTAAAACTGGCCAATCGGCAATTATTCAATCCACAGCGCAACCGGCAATCCAAGTCGAAGTTAAACGTGTTCTCGACACTGTGGTGTATGTTGGTCCAGATGACGGAAATCTCGAAACACGCTTAGATATCTCCGCGTATCTCGTTGCAGATAATGCAACCATTTCAGCTGTTGAACAACGGCGTCCTATTATCACCGACGAGCAAGCATACAATATTGATTATTATGAACATGCTGAAGAACCGACGGTTGCCCGTCGTTCACACTTAGTGGACCTCGCCGGTCGTTCGATTGATTCACAAAGTGTTGGCTCACTTCGTGGACTTGTTGTTGTCTCAACACCTGATCCATTAAGTCTTCCTATTGACGTCAACGTTGTTTCTCCTTCACCGGTTCCGGTATCGTCCCCGACCCCGTTAAATGTCAACGTTGTTTCTCCTTCACCGGTTCCGGTATCGTCCCCGACTCCATTAGATGTCAACCCATCGCCACTTAATGGAAATTTTACGACAACAGCATTTTCTGTTACTCACGTCTCCCCGACTTTGGTATCCCAGCCATCTATTACCAATAGGAAGAAAATTTTTATTCAAAATCTGGGAAATGAACCGATATTCCTTGGAGGGAACACGGTAACCACAACAAATGGGTTTCGTGTTCTTCCAAGTGCAAATGTTCTTTTTGATGCGGGCCCAAGTTTGAATATTTATGCGATCAGCTCGACATCACCTGTTGACGTCCGTGTTCTGGAGATTTCATAATGATCTACTATATTTTGTTTGTAATATTGTGCTGTTTCTCACCAAGTCTTGCACAAATGCAAGACCCGATTGGCATAAAAACCGATGACGGGAATACCGTGTATGGATTGCAATTTAATTTTACTGGATCATCGGGGCTTGAAACGCAATCGATATCGGGCGGTATTCCTAATGTTATTTTTAAACTTGCTCCATCTGGGCCGGGGGCGGTTTGGATTCAAGGCGGGAATACGTTTGGCGCAACAGGGATCTTTGGAACACTCGATAATGCAAATATTCATGTCGTTACGAATAATCGAACCATTATGAAGATTTTTGCCGTTCCACATGATGCTATCGTGCATATTCCTGCAGATACGACTATTCCAAGCGCGAATGCATATCTGCGGTTGAATAGTCATGTTTTTGGTGATGCGCGTATGGATTTTTTTGCCAATACGATCCCCAAAGGTCATGTCGGGTATAGGAATGCTCTGGGATCGACAAGTATTGATTATGATGCACCGGCGCTCGTGTTTCGTCCTCTGAGCGGGTCCCCCCAAGCCACATTAACCGTTAGCGGGGACTTGTTTCTTTCTTCTGGTATTGGCAATGATACGATTGCTGTGTTTCCTCTGTTTATGAATGGTATTGAACGGATGCGTATTGAGACGGATGGTCGAATAACAAAAAACAATCACGGTGTTGCTGAAATGCAAAGTGCAGTGACAACAACACCCTACAGTATCACCACAACATGTCCAACGTACACTCGAGTATCGGATGTTGTATCGTGGAATACGTCATCCGTGTTACTTGGCGTATTTGCTGCACAAGTGCGTATTGTGAATAACTTTGGTGCCACGCGGGGGTATCAAGCGGTCATTCAACGCGGTCCATTAATGACATGCACGATGCCTATTCTTGGGGGGTCCAATTCGTACTGGTCTCAAACAAATATCGGAACCGGGCAAAGCGTTGTCGGACATGTGCATGCCATAAATTCGGGAACAGGGGGCACCGAAAATTATTTCATATGTGTCTGTTCCACGGGTACCGGGACACAACTTGTCGAGCATGCAACCCTTATTGCGTGGGAATATTAAAACACGCAATCCATGCGCCCCCAAGCAGTGCGACATAGACCCACCACGTCCACAGCGCCAACGGTCGAGAGAATGCGGTGAGATACGTCCATGCAACACATTTGCCTGCAGTGACAACGGCTAACCCCATACCCATACCGCAGGCATCCATTGCCATCTGAACGATCGGGTTGCCTTCCTGGAAGCCATAGTAGCATATGGCAATGTATGTGGTGATGGCGTCGAAAAGAAATAATCCCCAACCCCTTATTCGGATATATTGTTGAGAATTTTGATAAATTTTTCCATGCATGGAGTCGTATGGATCGCGACATGGGAAAACATATCTTCGGCATCGATAAATAATGCGTGCGCGAGCATGTTGCTCATATCATGAGCATCATGTTGCGCAATATATTCAGTAAGTTTATAAAATAAACTTTTCTCGATAGCGAAAATATGCTGTCGTGAAGGCTGGGAAGACAATTTCTTGTGACATACGTAACATCGAAATCGATCGATGACTCGTGTGTGCAATAATATGGTATACCCCTCACGATTCGTCGATGTCATATGCATTTTAAATCGATCTTGTGGTCCGACGCGTTTTGTGTGACGTGCTTCAATGTATATGACGGGAATCATTCCATGATGCTTTTATCATAGTACCGAGGACGTGTCAAGTCGAAATCCAGGTTCATGCCTCGGCCTCCAGGTACACTGTATTGCTCAAACGGTAGGCGACGATGCGATCGCCGGGGGTGAGGCTTACGCGGCGGGTGATGAGGGCCTGGCGAGTTTTGCCGGTGAGCGGGTTGCCGTCGGCCGGCGGATACACCACAAAAACCCGGAAGCCAAGCGCCGCGAAAACAGGGTTCATGGAGTGCATGTTTAAGCGCCAGAGCGTCAACACGATAAACGCAAGTGCCGCTATCATAGCGCAAAGATCGCGCCACGTATCGAGGCCTGCAGCGTAGAACGGGAGCAGTATCACGAACAGGTACATGAGGATGTGGTCGCGGCGGTCGTCTGCGGTGCCGACGGCGATCTCGCGCTTGTCGGCCTGTTTCTTCGCCGTCCGGATGCGCAGCCCAAGGAAGGCGTTCGGGACGATGACCATTGCCACGCAGAGCCCGATGAACCAGCCGTCGGGGATAAGGCTGTTCCCGCGGATCGCCCACAGAATGAAGAGCGGCGAGATGCTGCTGAGCACCATCAGCAGCCGCGCTATCTTGAGCCCTTCGTGAGCCCTTTTTGAGCTCTTTTTGAGCCCTTTGCTGTGCGTAATAACTGGATGTGCGGTCATAGAGCCGCCCCGAAATGCACGCCCCGTGCAAATAAATGCACGCGTGCATTTCCCGTCCCGATCCGTGCATTTGCCGCGTTCATTCTTCCTTGTCCTGCTGATTCAACTCGCGGCTTTCTAGGCTTTTGGAGCCTTTGGAGTCAGCAGAGATGGATTTGGAGCCCTCCAAATCTTTTGGAGACCCTACATACAAGGCCCCTTTCTTGGCCCCACGCATCTCGAGTTTCCCACATCCAATGTCTATGACGGGAATCATTCCATGATGCTTTTATCATGGAATCGAGGACGTGTCAAAAGGCTTCGCCCAGCTGCTCAATACTGTGTTGAAAGTGTTTCAGCAATGTCTGCAGAGAAGACGCATGGTCTGACATATCGGGGGACGTCGTAAGCGCCTGGAGTGCATGAAACACAACGGACGACATATCGTAGATATCAGTATACGTTTTCAATATTTCGTCGACAATGCCCAGCAATTCTTTTTTCTCTTTTTCGAGTTTGGGGTTAAACTGAATCACGGTTCCGGCACGACGACGTAACTCGGCGCACAATTGCGCAGCGCTCTTACGCCGCGACGCACCGCGTTCTTTGCGGTACAAGTCTTCCCACAATTCTTCCATGAACAGCTGTCGCGGCCCCCGCCGCTTTTTGACAAGTTCCCATTCCGCTTGCTGCGTCGGCGTAATGTTCAATCGCTTTAAATATGCTGGATCAGTATAATACCAGCTCATTTTTGACGTATTGGTCCTATTGGCAACATGGATGTGAACAATATCTAACGCGACATCAATGCCCCGAATATACGGTCTGACTTCTATTGCGTCTAACGCATTTAACACATCTTTTTTTTCTATAAAATATTGTTTCCACTCTTCTAGACTGGACAATATGTCCAGAACAGCGTCTTTTTGGTCTTTAATGATATGATCATCTGGAAACATGTGTTCGGCAGATTCAATAAATTTGAGTGTCGTCTGGCCGAACCGTTCAACTTTTTCTATGTCCTCTACATGGTACGTGGCTCTCGTAAGAAACATGACATCGGTAAGTGCAGCATGTGCCTCACGCCATGCTTTCAAGACCGATGAGGGAATGGTATTGACGGTTTTTTTCACATCGTGAGCCATCGTATGCGCATCGTCGACATCATGTTGTGAAAGGATGGTTCGTGCATGCCGAGTCATATCCCGCTTGGACAAGTACACGCGAGCTGATTTGAGCCCGGCAAGATCATCAGCAGCATCCGCCCACGCATTTCTATGTACGCCATAAATTTGCGATATTTCCCATTGGACCTTTTCATGGGCCGATGATGCCAGGGTGACCAGATATTCCAGTGTACGACGCAGTGCCTGCATTTTGTCATAATCGTCGCCGGGATCTTCAACTTCATCGAGCTCGGATAGTGCCCACTCTACCTGGGGGAGCCATCGGCTGATTTCTGATGGTCTCCGATATACGTTCGCCGGGATGTTTTCATGTACGGTGTAGAGAAAATCGAGAACACGGTCTACGTAGTTTCGAACAGTATCCACCGTGGGTTGCCGCAAAGCCGGCATCTCTGCTACCCGTGCCTTTTCCCATGCAACGACGACTTCCGCTGGAATGCGCTGTTTGACTTTCGCAATTTCATCTTCGATGTCAGCTTTTCGACGAAGTTGATCTTTTACCATGTTGTCTATCCTTTAGACGAAAATTTAGACGAAAATTTAGACGAAAATTTGTCACCGGTGTTGTACCATATTGGTCAGTCGATTGTAGATATGACGAATCTGCGATCGCAAAGCGATCATCTCATCGCGTGTAAGGCGTGTCGCCAATCGGGGGACAATACGCAATTGTAAAACATGGAGCATATCTTTTCCTTCGTCTTCGGATATCAACCCCCCGTGGATAACGGCATGCAAAAAATCATGTGTGGCCTTGGCAAGAGCATACAATGTTGTGGGGTTGAGTGTTTTTTCTGTACTCTGATCCGCTTGTTGAACAAGCGTCCACTGCCTATCGAGTAGTGGTGGAAGCTGTGCACGAAATACGCGTGCAAGGTGTGTATAGGGTTGCGACATTGCACGTTCAATCCAATCCGTATGCCGTATGCCTAATGCCTTTTCCAGCCGTCGTGTGATATTGTAAAATATCGCATCAACCGAATTCCACAATGCACGTTGTGTTTTTTTCAATTCTCGTGACTCGAGAAACTGTGGATCATCCGCATATTCTTCACTATACTGATCAGCTTTGCGGATAATTTTTTCCAAAATAGCGATGTCTCGAGTAACATCAATCGGGACATCTTGAGCTGCCTGTGCATAATCATGCACAGCACGGGCAAAATCAACAATACGCTCAAACGTGATGGAATCCGGTTTCAAGAAAAATGGAACAAAATGATACGCGCGCTGCCAAAATTTATATAATCTTTCTTCCATTTTTTCCAGGCCTTCTGTGAAAATTCATATATTATAACTCTATTTTTTTATTTTGAGACGATTTTTCTGCTGTGAAAAAAAATCGGTCTCTACAGATTATTGGAAATTAACCAAGCCGCGAATAATCAATAATTGGATAAATTGATGAAAACAGCACCGAGCCCTGAAAACATGCCCGTACATTGGCATCTGTCCATTGGGCACAGCGCTGCATGTAGCGCGTGACCTCATTTACGTACACCTCCAATATTGGTAATTCCGGAAAACACGGGATAACCAGATTCCAAGACGGGTTGTCCCGCTTATTTTCAAATGCACTCACCATTGCCGCGATGAGTGTGCAGCAGATCCATGTTGGTGGATCATTAAAGGAAAGCGCTTGGTCGCGAATCCACCGTTCCCGTGCCTGTAGCAGCGCATGCTGCTGTTTGTCCTCGATGTAGACCCGCCCTCTGTGGGCGTAGAAATCAACACCGAATAATTGCGCTACGTACTCGTAGTACGGCAGCGCTTGCTGAAAGTACGTGAAATTGGTACGGGGCATTCGCAAATGTGAAACGATGCACGTGTTGTGCGCTGCTCCGATAAAAGAGGTTCCACTCAGGAGCGCCGTAACCGCTGCTGCTGTCTTGTACTGTAACACGAATTTGTTGATTTCCGTCAACGGACAGATCAACACCATGTGCTGATCTGTCGGCGTGAACTCTTCATCACAAAGAGCACACCGTTGACGGAATTCTTCGGGGATATGGTGGTAAAAGGAAATCGGTGGATGCAGTATAGGCACACTGCCATGCCGGTTTTTAGACGATATTTGGGTCACTATTGCAAATGACGCGTATGCCATTGTATTTAAAATTATTTAATCCGTGTATAATCAATAATGGGATATTCTGGCACCGCGTACACCGACCCCGACAGCTTTGCCACCGCCATGCTGTCGTCCCATGTTTGGGATTTTTGCATGCATCTTTTTACATCGTTTATATACTCACACATGTTTGGTCGCCCGGGGATCCTTATGTACCACAAGGGGATGCTGATCCGAGTAATCGCTATCGCCGCAATAAGCGTGCAATGGATCCATGTGGGCGGATCGACATTGGGGAACGCCGACTGATAGCGTTCCCATCGATCCCTCGTATGGAGTAAGATTTGTCGCTGTTCGCTTTCTATGCAGACGTATCGGTCCACTGAATCAAACGCGAACAATTGCGCTACGTACTCGTAGTACGGCAGCGCTTCTTTGAGAAGCGGGAAATCTGTGATCAATGCTCGTTGAGCCCATCGATTGGCAACAATACATGTAATGTGTGCCAATCCGATGACGGGTCGCGACTCGAGCATCGCCGAGACCGTCGCTGTTGTCTGATTTCGTGCGACGATGTTGGGCAGGTCCGATACCTCGGCCGTTAGCAACATCACTTCGCGATCGCTCGGCGCCAGCGACTTTTCACCTAGCGACTTTTCACAAAGAGCACATCCCTGATGGTAGTATTCTTCAGGGATATGGTGATAAAATGACGTCCGCTTTGTAAAGGGCATCGGAAACCGGGTTCCGATGCGAAGTGCGAATGCTGAGGCTGCATGTGTCATAAGATTGACCCCAAAAAGACTTAGCCGCGCTTACGGCGCCGCACTGCGAATGACGCGTACGCCATTTTATTTAATCCGTGCACAATCAATAATCGGATACGATGTCATTGCACACACTGATCCCGAAAGTTTCGCCATCGTTACGCTGTCATCCCATGCTTGGGAGATTTTCATACACCTTTTTACGTTCGTTATATATTTATCCACGTTTGTGTCCGACGGGACCTTGATGTTCCATATGGGGAGGCGGGATATGGCGCACGCAAACGCTGTAATGAGCGTGCAGTGGATCCACGTTGGTGGATCGACATTGGGAAACACCGATTGGTACTGTTCCCATTGATCCCTAGTACGTAGGACCAGGGATCGATGCTCACTTTCTACGCGGACATACCCGCGGTCCGTACGCGAATCGTATGCGAACAATTGTGTCAGGTACTTGTAGTATGGGAACGCCTGCTTAAGTACTGAGAAATTTGCGTCCAATGCTGTTTGTCGAGTAAAGCGCTCGGCAAGAATACACGTATTGTGCGCCATGCCGATAACGGGCCGCGACTCGAGCATCGCCGAGACCGTCGCCGTCGTCTGCTTTTCTGCGACGATATACGACAGGTTCGAGACCTCGCATGTCAGCAACATCGCCTCATCACTCGGCGTTAACTCTTCTTCACACAGAGCACACCCTTGATGGTAGTATTCCTGGGGGATGTGATGATAAAATGCCACCGGTTTTACAAAGAGCATCGGAACTAGATCTCCGACGCGTAATGCAAACGATGCATGTGTCATGAGATTGACCTTAGCTACGCTTGCGGCGCCGCCTCTTCAGGCGTTCTTCGGCGGCGTGTTTTGCCCGTTCCTGGATGGCACGGGCGTCCATGAAGAGGATCTCATCTTCATGGACAAGATGGACAAGAATCTCTCCCACCTCATCATCGGCGACAAAGTGCACTAGGGGACGGTGCTCATGTTCGGCACGCTTCACCCCTCTTTTCGTCGCCACAAAAGCTCGGCGCGCATAGCCGAGCTTCCGGTAGAATCTCGCCCTGCGCCACTTCTCCTGGTCCACAGACCAGGCTTTTCCCTTTTTTGCAGGAGGATCAAGAATGCGATCCGCCAGCTCCCGGGGATATAGGACACTGTCCATTGCGTTCCTCTTTCCTCACCGTCATTATACACAATCCGATCAATTTGTCAATATCTTCACAATGCTGTGAGGGAATATATGTTTTGACGCAATGCAGATGCACGGGAACGCGTACAGTTGGGGTGCCATGGATAATGTTTTGCGCAATGTCTATACTATAACGCGATCGACATTGCGCATGAATGTCGTCTATGGGTATGCTATACCATATAGCAACTACTCCCTGCAATGAATTATTGCATACCGCACAGCATATGTTATATTGTGGCGACGCGGGTCGAGGGGCAGCACGATAGGTCGTGGGAGTGATTTGCCATAAATCAATGTTCACATTATGGCGCATTACGCAATCGCAATGATTTCAAATACTTAAGTGTCTCCATCCATTCGTTGGTACTGTACTCATCCCCGTACCCATTCCCGTAGGATGCATGTTGCTCGATGTCTTGAATCAAGACGTCCAAGTCGTGGTGTCGAAGCGCGGGCGCATGGGCGTAGAGTTGCCTCGTGACCCAACTAACGATATAGGAACGTCGTCCCAGGGCATATCGCACAGCACAACATAAAAAGAGAAACAGGTCGTCTGTTTCGATTGACCTCTTCGAATTCGAACGCAATGATTTTTTTTTCATAATCGATTTTTATGATGTTCTTTCTTAATGGATTGTTTCGACAATTACTATATTTCCGTCAAGGTGTCAACATACTATGCTGTACGTTGGGCGGTAACTTCTCTATGATAATAGCAATTAAACGAAAAATTATACCCCCAATATTGAAAATCACGCATTGAGACATGGACCGATGTCGTGTCAGAAGCGCGGATAATGGGTACAGAGGCATCCGGTTGCTGTGATGGGGAACGAACATCGGCAATAACGACATAGACGCTTTCCGCGTGTTCCGCCATTGTTCCCCCGGGGATATACACGATCCCCAGGAGACAATGGTGTGTTGCCAGACGTTCGCGAACGACACGGTATATGCGCCCTGGATGGAACGCCAACACTGGAGGGATAATGAACGCCGTTCGCCCCCGAAGGTTCGCTACCTCTTGGGACCATGCAGTAAGCGGATCGTCATGGTCGGTGACGACCACGTAGTATTCAGGTTCGTATCCATATGTTTTGAATGTTTCGAGTAATGATTGTATGTGTTTCATCGTATAGGTTTCCGAAAATACGCCCGGGAGAGTGCAGAAATACACTCTCCCGGGGTTGTATCATATGATTGACGGTACAACAGGTTATGGCGCAACGGTAACGGGCGGCTTTGCCCATTTAGCGCACAGCGTCACCCTGTCGACGACGGGAACCTTCTTTTGCGCCACGGGATCGACGACATAGTACTTCCGGCGACGCTTCACCCATTTAGCGCAAATCGGCTGGAAATCGGGACAATGAACAACTTGGCTCACGGCTTGCGCTACCGCTGTTGAGCATTCCTGACGCGAAGCCTCGCAGGTCTGCGACGCAGACAGGGAAACAGTATTCGCCTGCTCAACAGCGAGCGCAACATCCTGTGCGGTGGACTGCGCCTGGCGGCACCGTGCATTGATATCGCCTAGATGAAAGGCAATCTTCGTAAGGTCGACATCTCCGCCACAAAAATTCGAGATATCGCCAATGCGCTGGTTCAGACGAAGCTCCACCTCCTGCTCGACATACTCCCCACACCACGCGCTTGCATTGGCGTTAACAACCGGACGACACAAACTCGTGAGATGGGCGTTGACGTATGGAGTACACACATTCGCGAGTAGGTTGACGTCGAGCTGGCCGCAAAAATTCACGGCGTCGGTCTCGTTCTCGAAACGGCACTGATTTCCATTACCGATGCCTGGTGCAGCCCCGGCAACGGTAGCCGTAAGCAGTGTACCTACAGAAATCGCAATAAAGCTATTTCGCCAATTCGTCATACTATAGTCCTCCTACAGGGAAAGAATTTGTATGTGCCGTTTACGCCCTGCATCATAAACGGCAGCCCGGAGTGTACAACGCCGTACACGCACTGTCAAGAACGATGGGGGCTTACGATTGCGGAAGATAGAGTACTTGCGCTTTCGATCAGCCGACCGGTAAGCTTTCAATGAGCCGTGGCTTACGATTGCGGAGGAAGATAGAGTACTTGCGCCCATGGGGGGAGGTTTGCTCCCCGGCTTGTGAGTACCCACAACACGGGGATTTCGGGTTGTTGCTCGGGAAAGGTACCATATCCATCCGTCAAATAGATGACGGCTTGACACTCTTTGGTGATTGACTCGTGGATGGCGGGGCGGAAATCCGTCCCGCCACCGCCCACACATTTCCGAATGAGATCTTCTACTTGCGGCGTATCCCACTCGGTATACAACACCGCCTGCTGCACGCAGGCATCAGCATACAGCACATACAGCTCCGACACCGTGTGCTGCAAGCTGATGACTTCTCCCAGGAATGCAGCGAGCTGACTGTCACTGATACTTCCACTCGTATCAACGACGACACTCACTCTTCCCGCACGTACCCCATCGAGTGCGGGAACCCATGTCCAATCGCCCACACACTGTGAGACACTGGACGTGAGGACACTGGGTCGCGTCGAGTAGTTTTCGCGACCCGCCCCCACTGCCGCAAGGAAGTTTGCAAGGACTTCCTTCCATTCGACGCGGCCCTCTTCCATGCTCTCGAGAGCCCTTTGAAGGGCCCCCGGCAGCTTTCCTGCTGCCTTTGCCGCGATCGCCGCGCGCAGGACGATCTCTCGCACGCGCATTTGTGTTTTGGAATCCGGATTCGACGCCCAATTGTGGGCATCGAACACTCTATTTTCGAGGTCCTGCCTCCGGCCCTGACCCTGACCCTGACCTTGACCCTGACCCTTCTTTTGACCTCGGCCTTTCTTTTGACCCTGACCTTGGCCTTTCTTTTGAACTTGCTTCTGGTCCTGACCCTGACCCCGCTCCTGATCCTGCTTCTGACCCTGTCCCTGCTCCGGACCCTGACCCTGGCCTTGGGATGTTTGATTTCGGGTTTTTTGGAGGAGGTCATAGACCTCCTCGAGACACAGATCCTTGAATTGGGGATTGTATAAAATCCCCTCAGGCAGTGAGATTTGCAGCCCCTCGAGGGTCTCTCGAGAGGCAATAATGCCATTGACCACAAAGTCAGCAGCAATATTTCGAATAAGTTTGTCGCCTTGTGGTAGGCGGCAAACGTGCTCAAACGCAACATGCAGTGCCTCATGGCACAGTGCAAAGAGTACGATTCCCGGATTTTCCACTACAAATCCGGGGTGAATATACAATGTATCCGCTGTGACAGCCATCGTGGCCGGACGAAGCGAATACGTATATTCTCGATTCAGAGAGGAAATAATAGCCCCAAAAAATGGGGCCCGCCAGTTTAAGAGGATGATATTTTTTTCGACGATGCTGCGGGCACGAGTCAGCTCGTCGTCGTCATGTTTCATCGTAGTCTTTGACATGTCAGTCACAGCCGATTACTTGAGCGAATCGAGTCCGAGCGCTTGCGCCGCTACTTTCACCAACTCTTTGAATTCTGTTTTCTTCAAAAACAGATTCAAAAGACTTCTCTTCTTCGCAGAAGAAGAAGAGAAAATCAGTGTAAGGAATTTGATCGCGTACTCGTTGCCAACGGCCTTACAAAAAGCCAAGGCGTTATCAATTTCTTTTTCCGTTAATGTCTCCTTGCGACTCACATGGTGCGCTACCGCACACGTGGTAGCGAACCGCTTCCCCGCATCGGGAAGCGGAGGAATCACGCCCTCTTCAACAATTGCGCGGGGATCGACCTCTTCCATAAGGTCGATAAACGCCGCCATCTCAACAGCGGCGGATTCGCCGATAATTGACGGTCCGATTTGTCGGACGATCTCGTGGATTGCCCGACCGGTATCGCTCCCGACGATCCGTGCCGCGACTTGTGCGAGCTTGGTGACCGTTCGCGGCGTACTCCGCGAGTTTTTGTTGTACACCAAAAGCTTCGGGTTATGCTCTACCGCAGCAACGATCGAGGGTACCAGCCCCCGATTGCGGGCCCAGGTGACCCACTCGAGGGGGTCGACCTCAACATCCACGATGGCCAGCCGTGTGGCCAGCGCCATGGACAGTTTCGACGTGAACGTGCCGTCATCGGAGCGGTTCCCTGCTGCGACGATACGAACTTTGTCCCCCAGCCGTACGGAATTCAAACAACGGTCTAAGATGACCTGCAAACTGACGTTTTGCACCGCGGGGGGTGCGTTGAAGATCTCATCAAAGAAGAGGATGACCTCTTCTTTATTATCTGTGGGGAACCAGGAGGGGGTTCCCCATACCGTTTTCCCCTCCGAGACGAAGGGGAGTCCCTTCAGTTCAATGGGGTCGAAATTCGCCAAACGGACGTCGATGACTTTCACATGCGCCCCAATGGGTTCTAAGGCGCACGTGTTGTCGCTATTAATCCGTGGGACCAGTGTCCCACACAGCGCACATCCATCGGGTGCGTGTTTGCTCGACTCTGTGGCCAGCTCACACGCGAGCTGGCGTACGAGGTCTGACTTCCCGAGACCAGGTGTGCCGCGCAAGCACGGCACGATCTCCTGGGGGGCCTTAAACGACACAAGGCCCCTCAAAATCCCATACGCCTCTGTGAGGTTCATGCCTCCTTTATACCACTATGTTTAGTTTTTGTCAACAGCCTTAATACAGAACGTTTTCGCATGGAGCAAGAACAAGCCCGTGTCGACGGCATCATACTCACGCTGCCATAGAAAATGCAGCGTAAGTATGCAATTACACACGTGTTCTGCAGGATGTAGACGTAAATGCGCATCAATAGTACGCACCCCATAAAAACTCAACCCCCAAAAGATCTCGCGCAACGTCGCGATTCTATTATGATTATGTTGTACCGACTGTGCGTACTTGATAATATCGTATGCTTGCGGCTCCTGCCGCATGAACATTTCAATGTAGCATTTGCGCAGGAGCATCTCTTTCTTGCGCTGGATATTGTTAACGATATCCTGTGCATCTGTTGATGGCATGCACAAGTGTTGCACAAGCCATGCTTCCAGGCATGACTCCTGCACGGGGTACCGGCATACCGCATCTCCCCGTACAATGGCTTCGACCATCGAGACGTCGAAGTCACTGTGACCATGTAATGGGGTATACTGAATCGGTACTAAGACCAAGACCATAGACTGGTCTGTATTGTCTGGCACAATAACGATACGCGGTACCCTGCCCGCGCAGGGATCCCGGTCCGGGGACAGCGAGACCGTATACAACAGGGGAACCGGCATACGATGCTCAATGCATAATACACCGGATATATTCAAAAAACAAGCCCTGCTATCCTATGAATATATCAGGGGTTTTGTTACCCCTTGACAAAATGTTTTTACCGTGTATTACTCATTACCGTACCACGCGCCCCAGAAGCCGGGGCCCAAATC
>Ga0308414_1000843_pt1 | contig 20108 bp, 16 predicted proteins | sample HotsprSampleOS50_FD_205667 | JGI IMG/M metagenome (GOLD analysis project Ga0308414, IMG submission 205667) | Hot spring phototrophic mat microbial communities from Octopus Spring, Yellowstone National Park, Wyoming, United States - 20090730_OS50 ...
AGCAACTCCCAACTGATAGCGAGCCTCCATGATTCGCCAGGCCGCAATCTTCAGCGGGAGGTTTTCCTCATAGGCCGTGTACACCAGCTCATTCAGCGTCGGATCGTTGAAAACTGTCCACCACTGTGCATAGTTGACGTCCCCGTTAACTTTAACCCCGGGTTCATTGCTGTCGATCCAGACCTCTTTTACCTCTGCAGAGGGGGGACAATAATCCGGGCCGACCTTGAAACCCTTCGCCCACCATTCCCGAAGACTGGTTGAACAACCGGAAGAAGCCAAAACCGCGATTACCGACAGCCAGGTCCACAAGATAACAGAAACGGGTGGTACTATACCAGTCTTCTTTACTGTTGATATTGGTGAAATTCGGGTCACCGGGCAACTCTGGCGAGAGCATCCTTGCTCACTCATGTCTATTCCCCCTGTATCGAGAGTCGAGCAGAGCCGAAAAGCACGCTGGCAGGTGGGTCATACCGCCGCTCTAACCGAAGATTCAGACACAATCGTCACCGCCATGAAAATCGTTGCAACGGCTCCTTTCAGTAACGTCGGTAAAATCTGGGCAATTCGTTGAACAGAAAACGTTTCGGTCACAATATTGACTAGATGGTCATATTGTCGTACGATATTAAAATGATAAGGAACAAGGTTCTCATTTTCGTCGTAGAAGTCATAGTTATCGAACGATGAGTCGGATAGATCAACGAGATCGAACAACGATTGGTCGCCGAAAAGGGTAATAGATTTGATTTCAGTGCGCAGCGGACCCGACAAGCGGGTCCCTCGGAAGGGCGCAATTGGAGGGGCACGCTTGTCGTGCCCGGTGCGTCGTGATGGGTAATCCATGGTTGCGCAGCGGACCTGACAAGCAGGTCCCTTAAGTTTTACGTTTGGGGACGAATCGCGATTCGTCCTTAAAAGGTCAAGAGACCCAACTTAGATACAAGAGGCAAATACCGGCGGCGATTACAATCTGGAGGAATTCAAATGGCCCCTAGTTTATCGGAGAAGTGCCGTGAGTTGGCCGTCTCGGCAATGAAGGATGGTATCAGTCAGGCGGCCCTCGAGGTCCTGAAAGAGCACGGTTATGAAGGTCTGACGATGGACCGCGTTGCGGAAGTCGCTGGCATTGCCAAGGGGAGTCTTTATCATTACTTCCGTAACAAGCAGGAACTGGTCACCTATCTCTTCGAGCAAACGATCGAGCCAGCGATCCAGGCGGGAGAAGAGATTTTCCAGCAGGTGGTTCCCGCCGTGACGAAACTAGAAGCCATGGTCCGCATGTGGTTTGACTATTTTTCTCAGCATCGCGCACTTTTTGACTTCTTATTCCGCGATCCCACAGTACGAGAACTCTGCTTTACGTCCCAAAGGACCAAGAATGGCCTGGCCATTGATCGGTTTAGCGCGATCCTGCAACAAGGGATCAGCGAAGGTGTCTTTCGCCCGCTGGACGTGACCTATGCGGCGGAGATGATCATCGGATCCCTGCAATTCGTCATTGAACGGCAGCTTGAAACCGGTAAGAGTCACCCGATCGAAGACTCTGTCCGTCGTTTGATGGATATCGTCCTCCATGGTATCGGACACACCTCAGGAAATTCACCCCGCTCGTTCGAATCATTGGGCTCCAGGCCTTCCTGCGAAGAGGCCAAGAGTAAAAACCTGGAAGATAAAAGTGGTGAAAATCTGGCCAACGCATAGGCCAATAGTGACGACAACAGCCGTGGGAAATGGTAACACGAGGAAACCAACAAACACACGGACATAAACCCGAAGTTGTAACCCGTACTTACCCAGCCTGAGGGAGAATCTTCAGGAGGAACTTTTAAGCCTGGAACTTATCGGGCTGGATAAGACGGGGCAAATGTGAAAAAGGAGCGTGCCATGAGTGGCAAGAGATTATTGCAAGGCATTATCAGTCTGGGAGTGGCTGCGCTCATCGTGGTCATGGGTATCGTCTTGGCGATTCTTTCCAGAGGAATGTTCGCTGATGAAAAAGGTGGGGCGCAGTCGTCACAGACGGCGACCGGATCATCAAAGGCGACCGGTGAAGAGCGGCAAGCTGTCCCTGTGATCGTCCAGCCGGCACGGACGATGATTTTCGAGCAACGGATCGACATAGCGGGGAATATCTTGGCAAAGCGATTTGCCCTTGTCTCCGCGAGGATTCCTGGCACATTAGATTCGATTTTTGTGGACGAGGGGGACTTTGTCGAGGCAGGAAAGACGAAACTCTTCCAGACGGATTCCGTAAAGCTTACACAGGCCGTGGCCATTGCCCAGGAACAAGTCACGGTGGCCGAATGTGCCGTGCGAGAGAAGGAGGCTCTTCTGGAAAAGACTCTTGTTGGCCAGCAAGTTGCAGAGGCTGATTTTGCCCGATATAAGGACCTCGCCGAGCGCAACGCAATTGCCCGGCAGGTCTTGGAACACCAGGAGGCCCAGGTGCGGCAATTCGAGGCCGATGTCCGGCACGTTCGCACGCTGATTGAATTGGCCAAGGCCCAGCTTGAACAGGCTCGGCTGAATCTCAAAATCGCCGAAAAGGACCTGGCCGACTCGTTGGTTGTGGCGCCAATTTCGGGCCGAGTCTCGCTTCGCATGAAAGAACCCGGTGAAATGGCAGGGGCGGGCACACCGGTCTTGCGAATCGATGACCTTTCTCTGGTGGAAGTCAGCATTTTTGTGCCTTCCGAGTATTACGATCAGGTTGTGGTGGGACAAACCAAGCTGCGGGTTCGTGTGGCAGGGCGGGATCTAGGAGAATTGCCCGTAACCTTCAAAAGCCCCGTCGTTGAACCACGATTGCGAACATTTCAAGTCAAGGCCCTTTTGCAATCGCCGCCGCCGGAGGTTGTTCCCGGCTCGTTGGCCCAGGTGAGTCTCGTCTTGGCGTCGCGTCAGGGATTGGGGGTCCCCGCGCAGGCAATTCAACAACGTGGTGGGAAGAATATCGTGTTTGTGGTAACCGAAAACAAAGCCAAAGCGATTCCGGTCGAGCTTGGTTGGGAGACCGAAGGTTGGCAGGAGATCCGCTCAGGTTTGTCCGCGGTGGTCCCGGTAATCACGAGTGGTCAGTCGCTGGTTGATGATGGAACACCGGTGCGCGTCCTGAAGGAGGCAGGCCGATGAACATTGCCGATTTTGCCGTCCGTCGCCCCGTTGCGACAAGCTGTCTCATGATCGGGCTGACGCTCTTGGGACTCAATGCCTTTCGCAAGATGGGCCTGGAGCTCATGCCCAAAATCGATATCCCCTTCATCACGGTGGTGACTGTTTATCCGGGCGCCGCGCCAGACGAGCTGGAGATCGATGTGGCCAAGCGAATCGAGGACGCGGTCTCCTCGATTGAAGGTCTCAAACACGTCTCCTCGGTCTGCATGGAGAACGTTTGCCAAACTCTCCTGGAGTTCGAGATGGGAGTGGACGTGGACATCGCAGCCACGGACGTCCGCGAGAAGATCGACCTGATCCGGTCCGATCTGCCTTCGGATGTTGAAGACCCGATTATCCAGAAGTTTGATATCAACGCCAAACCGGTGGCCACAATGGCCCTGGTGGGCGACTTGCCCATTGATGAGCTTTACGATTATGCAGATAACGAGCTGCGGGATCAGCTTACGGTGATCCAGGGCGTTGCGGATGTGCAACTGATTGGTGGGGCAAAACGGGAGGTGCATCTTCAACTCGACCGCGAAAAGCTGGCGGCACGCGGCCTGACGACCATGGACGTCGTCAAGGCAGTTCAGGCGGGCGTCAAGTCGATCCCTGCCGGTCGGATTCGCGAGGCTGGGACCGAATACTCCGTCAAGTTCGATGCGGATTACGATACCATTGCCGGACTCAATGATCTGGAAATTGCCAATCAGGAAGGGAAACGATGCCACCTCCGTGATGTCGGAAAGGCTGTCCTGGCAACGGAGGAAATTCGTCAGCGGGCAAACCTCGATAACAAACCCGCCATTGCCATCAAGGTGGTCAAAAAGGCCGATGCTAACCCGGTCGCAGTAGCCAATGCTGTGAAAAAAGCCATCGATCGCATCAACCGGGAATTGCCTGCCGGAATGCAGCTCATTTGGGTAACCGATGACGCCACGTTTATTGAGGCCATGAACATGGACGCCTGGAAGAACGTGGTCATTGGCATCATTCTCACAGCGGCCATTCTGTTCTTCTTCCTCTATGAATTGCGATCACTATTCATCGTGGCGGTGACCATGCCGCTAACGATTATCATTGGGCTGTTTTTCATGCAGGCCGTGGGCTATACACTCAATACGTCCACGTTGATTGCGATTGGGCTTTCCGTGGGTATTCTGGTGACAAACTCCATTGTCGTCCTGGAATCCATTATCAAGAGGCTGAATGAACTCGGCGACCCAAAAGAAGCCGCCCGGCTGGGGGCCAACGAGGTCTTCGTGGCTGTGCTGGCCAGTGCCGTGACGAATGTGGTTGTATTGTTCCCGCTATCCGTGATGAAGACCCGCATTGGCCTGTTCATCGCCCCGTTGGCGATGACGATGTTTATTCTAACCGTTGTCTCCCTTTTTATTTCTTTTACCCTGACGCCCATGCTTTGCTCGTTGATTCTCAAGCCGCAAACGGGCAAGCGGTCCCTCTTGCGGCGGCTGGGTGAAGGTTTCGACCGCATCCTTTCAGCCAACATAGCCGTTTACCGATGGCTTTTGAAATTCACCGAACACTATCGCGTGGTTGGTGGACTTGTTTTACTGGGTGTTGTGGGAATGCTGGTCCATTCGTTTTGGGTGGCCGGAAAACTCGGGACGGGATTTTTCACCGAAACGGACCGGGGTGAAGTTTACGTGAGAATGGAGTTTCCCACGTATTACGACCTGGCTGCGACGACGGCGAGAATCCAGGAGGCCCAGAAACGGCTTGAGGGAGTGCCAGAACTTAAGCATATTCTCACCACGATTGGAAAGGCGGAGGCTGTTCTCGGTCAGTCGAGCGAGGGCGTTTACCTCGGTCAAATGTTGCTGGTCTTTTCCCAGCGGACAGAACGCAAACTGAGCATCTACCAACTGATGGATGTGGTGAACCAGCGTCTGCGAGACTTTCCGGATGCACGCATCGTCGTCAGTCAGGCGTCGCTGATCGGTGGCCAATCGACGCCAGTGGAAATGGAAATCGTTGGACAAGATTTGCGGGAGCTGGACCAACTTGCCCTCGACAGCCTACAAATCGCACGGAGCATCCCCGGTGTGCTATCACCGGATACGTCAGTCCGGGAGCCTAAACCTGAGATTCGGGTACGTCCCCGTCGCCCCATCCTGGCGGATATCGACTCGCCGGCGGTCGGTATTGGTTTGACACTCCGTGGCAACCTGGAAGGCATTAAGGCAGGAACGTTCAAATCACGGGAGACAGCCCGCAATTATGACATTGTAGTCAAATTCAGCGAGCAACAGGGCAAACAGCAAGTGGCCGGCTTCTTATTCCCCGGTGCTGAAGGACATGCTTTGATCCTCGCGACCCTGGGCACAGTTGAAGAGCGTAAGATTCCTATCCAGATCATCCGAAAAGACAAACAGCGAATCGCAAAGATGACGGCGCAGCTTGCGCCTGACCTGCCCTTGGGCAAAGCCGCACAATTAATCAGCCAGGCAGTCGATCAACGTTTATCGTTCCCTCCTGGTTATCACTATTCTTTCGGGGGAATCTATGAAACGATGCAAGAAGGACTGGGCGGCCTCTTTGAGGCGTTTATTATCTCCGTGATTTTGGTGTTTCTCGCCCTGGCCGCCATTATCGAGTCTTTCAGGCGGACGTTCCTCGTGGTGGTCACGGTCCCCTTGGCGCTGATTGGCACATTTTGGGCCTTGGCCATCGCTGGTCAGAGCTTGGACATCTTTGCCGTGATGGGCATCGTGATGATGACCGGTATTGTCGTCAATAACGCGATTCTCATTATCGACCAGTTCAATATCCTGGTTGCCCAGGGGGTTCCCCGACATGAGGCGATGATTCAGGCTGCCTGCGATCGGTTTCGTCCGATCGTGATGATTACCTTGGCCGCTGTGCTTGGTATGTTACCTCTGGCTCTTGGCCGGGGGATCGGCGCCGAGCCACGGGTGGGTGTCGGTGTGGCCACGGTGGGCGGCATCCTCGTTTCCGGTGTCTTGACACAAATTGTCATCCCAATCCTGTACGATGTTGCGACTCGCGGCGGAAATTCCCGCAAATTGGCCACACAGGCAACGTGAGAAATCGCGAGCTGATAAGGCGACCAATCGCTTTGTTACAGACGGGTGCGTCTCTGGTGACATCACATGGGCCGCTGGCCAACGCGGACGGTGATCTGTTTCTGCTCCCGACCACGAAGGATCTCCACAGTGACGTTGCTACCAACCGGCGTTCGGGCAACGGTGACGCCAAGGGCCGCGGAGTTCTCCAGGGGTTTGCCGTCCCAGGTCAGGATGATATCGCCGGGTTGAATCCCGGCCAATTCGGCAGGTGAACCCGGCAGGACCGACAAGATCAGTGCTCCGTGTGGATCTTCCATCCCGCGGGATTTTGCAGTCTCGTCATCCAAATCCCCCATTTGGACGCCCAGCCAACCATGTCGCGCTTGTCCGTTTTGCCGGATCTGTTCGTACACGTGTTGTGCAACGCGGCTGGGAATGGCAAAACTGATCCCGCGATAGGCCTCGCCGTAGATCGCGGAATTGATCCCCACAATCTCGCCCCGGAGATTGACAAGCGGCCCACCACTGTTTCCCGGATTCATCGCAGCATCGGTCTGCAAGAACTCCTGAAATCCCCCCATCTGACTTTGAGCACGCCGTTCTTTGGCACTCACAATTCCTGCTGTGACCGTCCGCGTTAGACCATATGGATTGCCAATTGCCAGGACCGTGTCACCGACTTCGAGCTGATCGCTGTCTCCCCACGGGACGGCCATCAGGCCTTTGGAGGAGATTTTGAGGACGGCCAAATCATTCAACGGATCAGTTCCAACAATCGCCGCATCTTTGATCGAACGCCCATCCGCCAGGCGAATAGTGATTTCTTTGGCCTGTTCCACCACGTGCAAGCTCGTCACCACGTAACCCTCAGGATCGACAATAACGCCGGACCCCATGCTCTCCTCGCGGAGGTCCGGAAGTGGAAGCATGCTACGGCGAGGGAAACGGCTAACACTGTTTTCACGGACCGTCTCAATCCCAACGACACCAGGGAATACTGTTTTGATCACATAGCGATAGCGCTCTTCCCATTCTGGCATTTGGCTTAATCGCTGTTTGGCGGCATCGGCCTCTGCCCGTAACCGCCCCCGGACAATAGCATAGGAAATCTCTTCGGCAAGGTAGGGGACTGCCAGCACGATCGTGATAAAGGCAACGAGCCACAGAACGGCCCGAATCAGCAGGATGCCAGATAAGGCCCCTGTCGGGGCAAGCGTTTCAGTCGGCGGCACTGAGTTCGCACGCTCCGCCTCAACAGTCATCGTTGACGGTTCGTGCACGCTCTGATCGACCGCATCACTTCCGATCAGATCCATAGCCAAGCACTCCCAAAATCTGTGAAGATATATATGTCAAAGGAACAACCAGGCATCCGGTGCGTCGTCTCGCCGGCGATTGTTCCAATGTTCATTTTATCCGGAAGGCGGGGGAAAGTTGCACCGTAACGCCGCACGGGAACAATTGTTGTGGGCTGGAGGGCGGGACCAGAACAGGTAAGAAGTTCCTACAACCACTCCAACCGTTTTAACCCGACCATTAACAGAGAAACGAAACGGATTTTTTCATGGGATGGTAGGTTTCGGTTCAAGTTTTCGATTTGACACGGCGGATAGATATTCTATTTTTCATTACAGAGGCGGCTTTGATCGATGACTGAAAGTCGGAAGTGAGAAGTCGCTGAGATGACGGCCGATTGGCCCGTCACAAGGCGGGGGTAAAGACCGAAGTGGAATGGCCACTTGGTCCCCTGCCAGGAACGGCCTGTCGCCTCATCCTCGATAAAGGCAAACCGGTCGTAAGGCCGGGGCGCAAAGCTACGGGCCGGGTTCGTAAGAATACGGTCGCCGGGCTGCCGAAAGGGTGATGCAGTCCAAGTTGGCCTTGGACATCCGCCTGCCGACAACCGGGACGTGCCGGCTGCGGCGGCGCGCATCGGGTGAAAGCTCGATGAGCATCGCGGCATACGGGGAAGAGGCACATGGTGTTGGTTGTTGTCGGGATGCAGACGGTACAGGACAGGCCGGCGTCGTGGTATGCGGCGCGTACCGTCGGTCCCCCTTTTCCAGGCTGGATTCGCGGACGGAAGCGAAGGCCAGTCGAACATGTCCCGCTTGTCTTGGAGGAACTGTATGAGATCGCTCGCTTTGAAGTTGCACCGTTTCCTCGTTTCGGAAGATGGCCCGACCGCGGTTGAGTACGCGGTGATGCTGGCCCTCATCGTGGTGGTTTGCTTGACGGCCATTTCGTCCCTCGGGACGTCCGCCAACAGCACCTTCCAGAGTGTGAGTGACAGCATCCAAAGCACAGCCGGTGGTAACTAAAGCTACGGCAACGTCGTGGCCCACTGCCTCCGCTTTGCTAGCATGGGCCGTCCGGCGGGATCAATTGACCCTCGGAATCGAAATTTCGGTTCCGAGGGCTTTTTTTTGACCTAGACTTGTATTAGGACACGACGTCGAAACTTGGGGTTTTCAAACTAACCATCACTACGACTTAACGAATCAATGGGAGGGTTCGACATGGATCCGATGATTCCTCCGGAGCTTGCCGCTCATGCGTTTTCCCTTTTGGCTTTGTGGCTAACCTTGCTGGCAACGGTCCTGCAATACATGTTCACAGCCCGTTTGTGATTACGCCGTAAGATCTAGAGGAAGAATATAGCGAGAGATTCTGTCTTCGCCTAGCGACTCTCATGGAGCTGATCAGACAATGTTAGAGCGACTGACCCAAAGTGTGGATCAACCGTGGATGGTTTGGTCTGTTTGCTGGTTTGTAAGCCTGGTCCTCGTTGCAGCAGCGTGGATCGACGGTCGAAAACTGAAGGTCCCCAACTGGCTGACCTTTCCGCTCATCCTGAGCGGCTGGGCCGTCAGCGGTTACCTTTTCGGGTGGTCAGGCCTGTATTCCAGTTTACTCGGCACGGCGGTTGGGCTTGGTCTCCTCTTGCCCGCTTATGCCATTGGGGGAATGGGGGCCGGTGATGTGAAGCTCCTGGCCGGGGTTGGTGCATGGATCGGCATGGCCCACACGTTCTGGGCATTTGTCCTCACTGTGGTGATCGGTGCCGTGCTGGCCGTGGCTATGGTTGCTGCTCGCGGTGCCTGGGGCAAACATATTCGGCAATTCTTCGCCATCCTCTTTGAAATCTTGATCGTCCGCAATCCTGAGAAGCTCGCAGCCCTGGCCGCAGAGCGAAAACCCAAGATGCTCTTACTGCCATATGGAATTCCAATTGCTATCGGTACGATTGTTTACTTTCTCGTCAACGGCATGCTCTTCCCAGTGTAGGTATCGTGCGGACACAACAGTTGGAGAGGTGCTCTATGAAATGTGCCAGTCTCTTGTCTCGGTCATCTCGTCTTGTAACTCGCCCCTGGCGAAGGACAGAACCCCGAAGAAAAAGTGATCACCGAGCGCAGCAACGATCGCGATCACCAGAGCCACCGAGTTGTTCGCAGCCATCGCGCTCAGGTGTGGCGGTGGTTGAGTTTGCTGTCGTTGCCCCACTCTTTTTCCTCCTCATTTTGGGGATGATCGAGTTCGGGCGAATGGTGATGGTTCAGCAAGTGATCACCAATGCTTCCCGTGAAGGTGCGCGGACAGCAATCGTCCAGGGCGCAACAACCAGCGATGTCGTGGGTGTGGTAAATAACTATCTCGCAGGAGGTGGCGTTCGCGGAGCGACAGTGGCCGTAAGTCCCGATCCGATTGATCTTGCCGGTTATGGTGATCCGGTAACCGTTACCGTATCGGTGCCATTTCGTCAAGTTAGTTGGCTTCCTGCGCCAATGTTTTTAGGGGACACCGAACTGCGCGCCATTACAACCATGCGGCGCGAAGCCGTTCAGTAAAACAGACGCGGACGTGTTGTTCTTGACTGAGGATTTTGCCATTTATGCGGACAAAATCAGTCCTTCTCCTGCTGTTAGCACTTGGTTGCGGACTTGTTGCCGCCGTCGGCGTTAAACAAGTCCTGGCGACGCGAGATCGTTCCGTCCCCGCCCCCACCGTGGAAATGCAGGCCATCGTTGTGGCCGCCGAGGACATTGCGATGGGGGACCCCGTCAAAATTGAACAAATCAAGCTCGAAGACTGGCCAAAATCAAAAATCCCCGAGGGAGCCCTATTCAAGGCGGAAGATGCTGAAGGCCGTCGAACGAAAACCAAGATTTACAAAGGATCCCCTATTTTGGATGATCAGCTACTCGCCAAAGGAGCGGTCGATGCTGGGGCCGCTCCCTGGATACCCAAAGGTTATCGAGTCGTCTCTGTCAAGGTCGATGCCGTCAGCGGTAGTGCCAGCATGCTCCGGCCGAGTGACCGGGTTGACGTCGTGGTCCATTTCGCGGCCAACCCTGGTCGGGGTATCCCGAAAAACTTTACCCGCACAATCATCCAGAACGTGAAGGTCTTTGCCGTCGATGACAAGTACATTCTGACGGAGGACGAAAAAACAAAGAAATCATTGCCAGCCAAGACAATCTCGCTCCTTGTAACGCCGGAGCAGGCCGAGATCATCACCGCTGCCAGTGAATTGGGCCAGATCAGGCTCGTGATGCGCGGTCTCGGCGATAATGATCCAATAAACACAAGGGGTGTTGACCCGATGGAATTACTGGGCCTACCGGCCAAAAGCATGGATCCGGAACAAGAGGTTTTGCCCGGTGAGTCCCGGCCAGCTCCGCTCGACAATTTCGCGAATTTCCTGTTATCCCAGCAACAGCAGGCGGCGGAGACAATACAGGTAAGCGAGAAAAGTAGAGAAAACAGGGAAACTTGGGCAATGCGACTCCTGCTGGGATCGCAAATCAATGACCTGACCCTGGAGCGGGAATCGGCCAACAAGAATCAGGACATCGGCACTATCTGGCGAGTTGTCAGTTACGAAGGAAATAGTGAGTCCGTGCCCTCCGCTCAGCCATCTGCCCAGGTTGATTTGCCCATTCCGCAACCCCCTTCAGAAGAAATACCGCCTCCTCGAGGAAGCGATCAATAAAGTTAAACTACAAAAAAGCCGTTAAGTATTCTTAGAGGGCTAGCGCGCCAGCGCGGTGGGCCGTCATTGGGAAACGACAAGGATGTCGCGCCCGGTGACTTGCGTTAGGCCCCCACGGACCAAAATCGCGAGCCTTTTTTGAGGACGATCAAGGATGATCATACGTCACGGATGGAAACGGCTCCTTTCAGGTCTGATCTTGAGCGTTGCGGTCACGGCCGTTGCCGGGACAAGGGCGGAGGCCCCTCCGGGTCTGCCCAATTTGTCAGCCAGCAACCAGGTGATCCGTCAAGTGACGGGACCGAGCCAGCGGGAAGAAATGACCGTCAACACAAGCCGGATTCTGACGCTGGACAAAAAGATTCCCCAGGCTCAGGTGAATAATCCGGACATCCTGGACATCACCGCCCTCTCCCCCAGTCAGATTCAGATCTTCGCCAAAAAGGCGGGGGTGACCCAAGTCAATCTTTGGGACGAGAAAGGTAATATCTACACCGTCGATGTGATCGTCTTCGGCGATGCCAGGGAATTGGACCTCCTTCTCAAGAGTCAATTTCCCAATTGCAGCATCAAAGTCATCCCGATTGCGAGCGGGGTTCTTTTGTCGGGCTACGTCGATCAGCAGGAACACGTCAGTCGCATCATCCAGATCGCCGAGGAATACTACCCCCGCGTCATAAATAACCTTACGCTAGGGGGGGTTCACGAGGTCCTCCTCCATGTGAAGGTCATGGAGGTCTCACGAACGAAACTCCGTTCGCTGGGGTTTGACTGGACCCAAATCTCCGGCCAGAACGTGATCCGTTCCAGCGTCAGTGGACTGATCTCGGCTGCCAGTGCCGCCAACCCGGCCGCTGGGACTGCAGCCACGGCTGTGACCAGCGGCGGTGAGACATTTTTCTTCAGTGTGTTCGATGGGAACGATGCCTTTTTTGGCGTCCTCGATGCCCTGCGGCAGGATAACCTGATGAAAGTCCTGGCGGAACCGACCTTGGTCACCGTCAGCGGCCGTCCGGCCTTCTTCCAGGTCGGCGGCGAGTTCCCGATCATCGTGCCCCAGAGTTTGGGAACTGTCTCCATCGAATACAAACGCTACGGAACCCAGGTTGATTTCGTTCCCATCGTGTTAGGGAATGGGCGGATCCGCTTGGAGGTTCGTCCTCGTGTCAGCGAGATCGACTCATCGCGAAGCGTTGTCATCAACTCGACGACAGTGCCAGGGCTTCGCGTCCGAGAGGTCGATACGGGGGTTGAGATGCAGGCAGGGCAGACTTTGGCCATCGCCGGACTGGTTGAAACGCGGGTCGAGGCCCAGCGCCGTGGACTGCCCATTGTTTCGGATGTGCCCTACATTGGCGCGGCCTTCCGACGTGTCGCCGAACGCAACAACGACGTGGAACTTCTCATCCTGGTCACTCCTGAATTAGTGGATGCCATGGATGCGAATGAGGTGCCACCCTGTGGCCCCGGCACGATGACAGCCAGTCCAAACGATTGGGAACTTTACATGAAAGGATACATTGAGGTACCGCGTTGCTGTGATTCATCGTCCACCGATTGCCCGAATGTCGGGCCAAACAGTGGCCAACCGACCCAGGCTCCCGCAATCTTGGATGGGGCCAACACACCGGGCAAGCCGGGATCACTCCGTGTCGCTCAAGCCAACAGTGGCCCAGTCAATGAAAGAACCCCATCCGGAACATCAGGGACAACAGGCATTGCATCCGGAAAGACTGGCACAATGCCTTTCGGAAAATCATCTGCGGTCCCTCAGGGCCGTCCCAGCCAGCCCAGTGGTTCGGCTCCATCAACGACACGTTCTTCGGAACCGTCCCAATTGCCCGGATTTAAGGGTGACATTGGTTACGACAATTAACCTGATTTGCTCAACTTGCAGAAAAAAGCCATCTTTGCAGGATAATCAGAAACAGATCCCCCAAGTTGACGGTCCGGCTTGAAGAACCCGTCATTCAGGTTGTGTTTTGATGCTTTTCTCACAAAACGGGCCGAATCGAAGTTTCTCACATGGGCGAAAATAAGCCATATTTTTGATGGTGGGTCATTGTTTGGACTGTGAGTCCTCTTTCGCCCGATGCTTCTTGGGGGTGATACGGGGAAGTGAATCAGGTTTTTCCAATTAAGGCATCCGGTCACTATGAGTCATGTCCTACGCGTTGCGATTGTCGATCCTCATGACACGGGTCGGGAGGAATTAAAACGGCTTCTTCTTGGCTTGGACAGCATCTGGCTCGAGGCCGAATGTTCACGCTACGAGTTTTTCGCCGATGTCGTGGCCCAGACGAACCCCGAGATCGGCATCGTGGCCCTGGACTTCGATCAGGAGAAGGCCCTTGATCTCGTCGCCAAGGTGACGCAACAATCGCCGGATTGTGCCATCTTCGTGATCAGTGCCAGTCACGACGGAACCGTGATTTTAAAGGCGATGCGGGCTGGGGCCAAGGAGTTCTTGACACAGCCCCTGCGGATTGACGATCTCCTGGCGGCCATTGAACGATTGACTGAACGACGTTTTGGCCGTGGCGATCAAAAGGCCCGTGGCCCAACCGTCGTCGCCCTGACGGGAGTGACAGGCGGCGTCGGGGTTTCCACGATTGCCGTCAATCTTGGCTGCGCCCTGGCCCGCAATGACAAGAACTCGGTCGTCCTGGTCGATCTTGATCTCTGTCTCGGTGACGCGGATGTCCTTCTGGATGCTATTCCCGACTATACCATCGTCGATGTTGCTCAGAATGTCACGCGTTTGGACTTTTCCCTTTTGAAACGCTCTTTGACAAAACACAGCTCCGGTTTGTTTCTCTTGCCGCGACCGATTCAGTTGGAAGATGTTTCTCTGGTCACCGGCGAGGATATCCAGCGCGTCATCGGATTGTTGAAAGCTAGCTTTACGCATCTGGTGATCGACCTTTCCAAGGCATTCACGCCGCTTGACATGACGGCGATGGAAATGGCCCAGCATATCGTCCTCGTGACCCAACTTGATCTGCCATGTTTACGGAATGTGGTGCGTCTGCTGATGTCGTTCAATAACATCCAGGGTATGGCGGATAAGGTCAAGATTGTTGTTAACCGGACGGGTCTCGAGAGTGGGCAAATCAATATCAAGAAAGCGGAAGAAATCATCGGGCGGGAAATCTTTTGGCAGATCCCGAACGACTACCGAGCATGCAGTGAATCACGAAATAACGGAGTGCCGCTTCTTGAATCGGCACCCCGTTCGGCTGTCACCCATGCAATTCTCGGTCTGGCCGAGGCACTTTGTGGCGACTCGGCAAAGGCCACTGAAAAGAAGCCTTCCAAGAGTGGCCTCTTCAAACTCTTTGCCAAATCGTGACGGCGCCGCTGATCTTAGAAGCTGCCGGGCGTCTCGCCCCCGGAGCGAGTCGCCAAGGCGTGGAACACTTTCAGGTCGATCGTCTGACTGATCATGTGGACGGATCCATCACACAACAGGAAATTGGCTCCCTGCGGGTGCTGACTGCTGAAATTGTGTGCATGAGCCTGGCGCAAATTGGGAGGAAATTCGGCAGAAGCCACAACGGCTGCCGGGGCACATGCGTCTCCCGGGAGGACGCCCGTCCATGTCGCGTAACCTAAGGCAATAGTCCGTTCCCCCACCAGAAACGTCTGGCTCAACCCATCACGAATCGCCGACAAATCGAGATAACTATTGTGAAAGAGAACGCCGTTCCCTTCGCACTTGGTACCGACGGGGAGATCCTCGCAAACATGCACATCCGTCACCCCAAACGATCCGACGTAATTCGATCGCGCAAGCAACAGATCGTCGTAGTCGTCACCAGGGTGTTCGTGGTCGTGATCATCGTGTTCGTGTCCCTCGTGGAGCTTATGAGCCTCAAACACCCTGTCTTGGCTGAGGTCGGACGGACAGCGATAAATCGTGAGGAACGTCTGGATGGCAGCCGTGTTGACGGGATCGTAGATGGGGGCCTTCAGCACGATCCCACCCTGGTACAGATTCATCTGTTCGAGATAGGGCAGAATGACGGCACCCCAGGCCCAACCGGGTTGACCGTTGATTTGAGGTCGGAGGCCATCGGAGGTATATGCCGTCCAGCCTGCCGGTAGTCTGCGGTTTGTATCGTGATACATCTGGATAGCCAAACCGATTTGTTTGAGATTGTTCGAGCATTCGGCCCGCCGAGCAGCTTCCCTCGCTGCCTGTACGGCAGGAAGCAGTAGCCCGATCAGCAGACCAATGATGGCAATCACAACCAAAAGCTCCACGAGAGTGAAACCACACCGCCGTTTTCCTCCTGAAACGCGTGCGAGTTTGAATTCTTTTTGCTGAATCCAATAACGTCTCCTCATGGGAAAACCTCCTGATCCGTGTGAAAAATGCGAGATAATACCAAAACACCAACTCCAATTCATGCTTCACACTGGGGAAAGACGAGATCACCAATCGTATCTTCTTTCCCAACAGCTGACAGGAAAGGCTGTGATGTCTTCGGCAGAACTTAGAGCCATACATACCATGGGGAAGCAAATTGGCCAGTGGGGCCAACCCATGCCCAAGAGATCACCACAACGGGATTTCACACGGACGGAGGAGCACGACTCTGCCACGAAAAATCGGGCGTGAATTTAACTTGCTGAACAGGTTCAAGAGACGTCAAGCCGCAAAAATGGGCAATGGTGGTAAACCGGAAAACCAGTTGCGCAGTCTTGGGTTGGAACTGAAACTGACAGATGGGGCAATGACTCCAAGAGGCGCCTACTGTTGACCGAAGACTCGCAGATACTCTCTGAATCGCCGCGAAATCAGACCTTTCAACGGGGAAGACCGAAGACGTAGCAAACCCCAACGGGCAGTTCTGCGGAACGCTGGCCTTGCAGGAAAAATGCCCGCTGCATGTTCCGGAATATGCAGGACCGACCAGGGAGTGCCAGCCCAGATGGTGATGTAAAGACACCCCTAGTACGCCTGTCAGGGCGTACCATAACGTGACAACAAAGACCAGCGATGTGTACGAACGTAATTTGGCCATGAACCTTAACCGGACACAACAGCCCCGACTTTAACCATTATTATACCCGGTGAAGAATGTTGGGGCGACAGATGTGTCTCGGCTTGTGTCAGATTTGTCGCTAAGGCAATGTTGCGAGCAATATAGCGCTCACGCCTGTCGTGCGTGGGGAATCGGAGTGGATCATCCAACGTTGCGCAGCGGACCTGACAAGCAGGTCCCTCCGAGGGGCGGACGCGGCAATCGCGTCCCTCCGAAATGGACCTGACATGCGCGATCCTTCGAGGTTCTAGGCAAGCCTGGCGAACAAATCAAGATGGGAAAAGGTCTGCCCCAAGATGGGTTGACTGGGGACATGAAGCCAGCGATCAAGCAGCGTAGCATATAGACTGCGAAAATCGATCAGATGTTTAACGCCGCCTTTCTCCGGGACATCAAGCGGGGGATGTTTGCCCACGAATCCACCCTTGACTTTTCCCCCTAAGACAAAGACAGGGGCGGCTGAGCCATGGTCCGTCCCCTTTCGACCATTCTCGCGGATTGTCCGTCCGAATTCGGAGTAGGTATAAACCACAACGCGGTCGAGCAGATTGTCCTTCTTAAGGACACCGGCGAGGGCAGCCAATCCTTCCGCCAATTCCGCCAGGAGCTCTCCATGATTCGCCACCTGGAGGGCGTGTGTATCAAACGTTCCCGGCCCCTGTCCGCCGAGGTCCAAGCAATAGATCCTGACGCCCAGGTCAGCTCGCAGGAGTTGTGTCAAGCAACTCAGTTGTCGGCCAAAGTACGTTTTGGGAAAAACCTCCACATGGGTGGGGCTGGCAAGGATTTCTTCCATCGCCATCAAATTCTGGATCGTTTGCCGCTGAAGGCCAACTATTTCAGCGAGAGGTCCAGCGGGGCCCTCTCCCCGGCCAGTAGTTGCGTCCTGCATTAGCTGCCGGATCTGCGCCAACGAAGCAGTCTGTTGTCGGAAAGAGAAGAGCCTTCCCGCTTGCTCTGCGCGAACCGCCGGTTGATGCTTTCCCACGATGGTCAACGGAATGGGAATCTGGCCCAGGAAGACGCTTGGGGCGGCAATCCAGGAGTTGCGATTGACCTCGCAGAGATAGTCACCGACGCGACCCAGCCAGCCCGTTTCGCCGAGTGGGTGATCCGGTCGGGCCGTTTGCCAGATTTCCATAGCCCGGGCGTGATCGTCTGAAGATTGCGGGTAACCGACCCCCTGAACAACTGCCAGATAACCATCTTCCCAAACCGGCATCAGCGGCTTGAGGGCCGGGTGAAACCCCAGATCATCCTGGAGTCGAATGACCTCGGTTTCTTTCAAAGCAAGTGTTGGCCGCTGGCGATGATAATGATCATCCCGATATGGAACCACCGTGTTAAGTCCGTCATTTCCACCCGCCATTTGAATAGCAACCAGAATCGTTTCGCCGGTAACGCCTTCCTGTGACAAACCGGCCGCCGCCAGATAGGAGGGAACCGCAGCTTGGATTCCGACGCCGAGAACACCGCCGGAAGCAACCAGAAAATTGCGTCTGTTTAACATAGGATATTCTCCGTTGAATGCGCGTAAGCTTCACCGGGCACGATAGGCGTGCCGCGACAGGCTTTCGGAGGGACCCGCTTGTCAGGTCCGCTGTACAACGTTGGATCATCCATTTTGCTTCAACGGGCGTGACAAGCACGCCCCTCCGACGCGGGCACGATAAACGTGCCCCTCCGAGCTTCGGAGGGACCTGCTTGTCAGGTCCGTTGCCTGCCTTACGTGGAACCTATATCCATACGTCAGGACAACTGAAACTCCGGCAGAGAGACGAGGAAAAGCACGGCAGCTGAAGGTCCTTGCTGCACGTGCCGTTCCCATTCTCCCTTCACCTCCGGGGGAATTCCATCATCCAGAAGTGCATCCACTAGAAAACTCGGCCAGTCATCGCCATAACCGGCTGTCTTGGCAGCCTCCACAACGTCAACTCCTCCACCGAAGCGGTCTTCTTTGAGTAAAAGGCTTTCTGTCAGACTCACGCGTCGCGCCAGTTGAGATGTGGTCAGCCAATCGCGGCCCTTCGGCCAACCGGCGTAGGTCAGCGGATGAAGGATATCCCAGCCCGATTCTATGAGAAGATCAGTCAGGGCCGTCGTAACACGGGCCTTCAACGGGCGAGCCACGGCCAGGAAGACCTCGAGCGGACTTTTGATCCGCCTTCCCCTTGGCTGGGCCGAATTCGACGAACTGACAATCGCCTCGGCAACGATTGTTCCTGTTGGCCGTCCTGAAAGGACCTGATCGACAACAGACTGCACAAAACCAGACGGGATGTCCCCATCCGAACCGATGAACCAGCGATAGAGACGTCCCGCCAAAACGGTTGCCACGCTGGCATCTCGGGCGAGGACCTGAGCCACGTCCCGCGGCCAAAAGTCGCCGGAGTCCTTGCCAATGACCTTCACTGTCGGATCATGCTCATACTCGTATCGTCGCAGCTCGCCATTTCGGACAAATAGTCCGGTATATGCCCGCGCTATATCGCTCACGCATTCCCGTTCTTGTTCAGGATTGCGTCCCATCAAGTTTGCAACAATGAATTCCCCCAATTGTTGATTCGGCATGGAACGGTAGTTTCGCTCGGCGCGGAGATTCAGAAGAAAAGCGGGATGCTCAAGACATAACGCCAGGACCTCACTCCATGGCGACAGAGCGCGTTCTTGCAGTCCGCGACAAAAGTTATGGTAGCACGCAAGATCTTTTGTCCGCAAAGCCGAGACTGCGAATAAATCCAGCCAGAAGAGCGTCATCATTTCGCGAAAGGGATGGTGCGATTCGACCATCCGCCGCAATCGCCAGGTGCGATAAAGTCCCGTGTTGTTCGCATCTGCCGATTGCGACTCCAAAACGAGAAGCTCCTGATACGAATCACCGGGGACATCGCCATCGAGGAGGTACTGAATAATCTCCTCGGGTGTCGCTTTTGCCACACTGCGTCTTCGGGCAGGATCGACAAATCCCAAGGCCCTGCGCAAACACCGCGAGAGATGGACTCTTTCCGGAGACTCCCGCTCGGTACCACTGTGGTCCATTGCGATGAACATAGGACACTCCGATAGGTTTTCCTATCTTATGTCGAAAAAGGTTTGTGGTTTCCCGTCGCCGTCTCGGAAGGACCTGCTTGTCAGGTCCGCCTCTGGGAGGGACGTGCTTGTCACGTCCGGTGCGCCAGGTTGGATGATCCATGCTACTTCCGCGGGCGTGACGAGCACGCCCCTCCAAACGGGCACGACAAGCGTGCCCCTCCAGCTCCGAACGCGCATGACAGGCATCCCCTCCGATTTCACCTTCGGAGGGACCCGCTTGTCGGGTCCGCCGCAGCTCGCAGTTGATCCACCACGCAGGCCAAGGGCCGTCCCTTGCTTGGGGACATCCCTATGGTTGAGTTGGCTGCATTCCCGGCCATTGCCACTTGAGCCCGATATCAATTCTCGGCTGTCCGGGCGACAGGCTCTCGCTGATCTCCATGCGATTAAAAACCTGGAGGATCTGGATCAAGCGAGTAATTTCGGCCTCGGCCTCCTGCCGGCCATGACCTTTTTCGGCCATATTCTGAGTGATCAGGGCCTCGAGATTCATTTGCAGCAATCGAGCGATCTGGTCTCCAAGGACCTGGACGTGACCCGTCACGTTCTTCACAACAGCCGTGGCGGCTTCATCCTCCTTGGCAAGGGCGTCCAGAATGTCTTTGGCCAGAGGTTCCGCACTGCTCAAAATCAGATCGCGACCACGGCAGGCCAGCACGGGACTAAAATTGAAACGGATATCCAGTCGCGAACGGTCTGGTTCATTCGTTGCCGAAAAATAGGCAAGTGTATATTTGACACCATGATACTCCGGTC
>Ga0308414_1000844_pt1 | contig 20100 bp, 15 predicted proteins | sample HotsprSampleOS50_FD_205667 | JGI IMG/M metagenome (GOLD analysis project Ga0308414, IMG submission 205667) | Hot spring phototrophic mat microbial communities from Octopus Spring, Yellowstone National Park, Wyoming, United States - 20090730_OS50 ...
GCGACCGGTAGCCCGGCGACGAGCGCCTCCACCGCGGCCACCGGCAGGCCTTCCCAGCGGGAGGTCATGACCAGCAGATCCGACGCCCCCAACAGGCTGGGGATGTTGCGATGCCAGCCGAGTAACCTGACGATGTCCTCAACTCCGGAGCGACGGATCAACGACTCGATGTACGGACGAAGGATTCCGTCCCCCGCGACCAGAAACAGCGGCGGCCGCTCACCACGGACAGCCGCGATGTCTCTCAGACGTGCTGCCAGGCGTACGAAATCGGCGTGGTTCTTTTGCGGTTTGAACGGCCCGATAGTGGTGATTACGAATGCATCTTCATGAATCCCCATCTCCCGCCGGACACGGGCACGTTGTGCCGTGACTCCGACGAACATCGCCGTCGGAAGTCCCGCGCGGATGAGCTCCGTACGACCGGGGCGCGCAATGCCCAGCGCGCCGGCATGGTTACGATTGGCCTGGGAGACAAATATGAGACGGTCGGTGATGCGGGAGCATGCCCACTCGACGGTTTCAAACAGCGTGCGCACCACCGCGGCCTGGCGCGGGTGAAACCCGAATCCGTGCACAGTGTGCACGATGACCCGGGGACTCCCGGTCAGCATCCTGCACAGGGCGGCCGCTGCACGGCCCAGCACACCGGCTTTCGATGAGTGTGTGTGCACGATGTCGGGGCGGATGGACAGGAATGCCTCCAGCAATTCCAGGAACCCCAGACAGTCCGTCCACGGACGGATCTGCCTGATGAGGTGGGTGATGAAACGCACCCGCACCACTCCGGCGCGTGCCAGCGCGCGCGCACGCCCGTCCTGCATCCCTCCGCGACCGCAGACCAGGTGCGCCTCAAACAGCGTCGGATCCAAATGTTCCACGGTATGGAGCGCTATGTTCTGCGCTCCGCCCAGCTCCAGTTTGGTGATGACATGCGCCACCCTGATCCTCTTCATGCCACCACCTGCGCCCGTGCACGGTCAGCTGCATCCCAACCGTCGAGAATGTCCTCTTCCATGAACGAGTACTTCCACGCCCCGTAACGACCGGTGGAAATGATGCCGTGCCGGGAAAGATACCGCTGTATTCGTGAGACAACGTCGGGGGTGTCATGCCGGTACACCACATACGCACAGGGGATGTCCAGCGGCTGGAAGAATCGAACTTCCGCGGGTGACGCGATCACCCGGGACGACACCAGCCCGCGCAGCACGGACCGCCATGCTCCGGACAACTCCGGGCGTCGGCCGGGAAGGTACGAAAGCTCGACGTACAACGATCCGGCGCCGCGTGGAACCATGCCCGCGACCACATTGTGGTACATACCCACCCGGTAGAACGGCACATCGGCATCCGGGAAATACAGCCAGTGGTGGCGTAGCCGCGTGGGGTTTGCCAACGCGACATTGAAACACAACACACCGGTCCAGCGCAGCGATCGGGCATCGGATTTGAGTGCGTCCGGAAAGTCTCCCCGCAGGACCAGCTCCGCGAGCGGCATGGTGGAGACCAGGCACCGGTACCCGACGTGTGAACCGTCCGACAGGATGACCGTTCGCCGGCGATGCCGCACCGCCACGACCTCCGTCCCGGTGCGCAACCTGGTGCGATCGAGCCTGTCTGCGAGCAGATCCGCCAGCGGCTGGATCCCGCCGCGCAAAGGGTAGAGAAAAGACGCATTGTATCCATATACACCGACATTGCCCGAAATGCAGTTGCCGAGGATTTCCAGCGGCCGGGGCACGGGAACGAACCTGCCGGCCCATGCTACGGGCACTGTTTCCAGCGGATGCCGCCATATTTTCCTGTTATATGGTTCAAAGAACACCCTGGCGATCTCATTCCCGAAACGCGCGCGAACCCACTGGGAAAACGAGTCTTCAGCACCAGCATGCACCGCCCCTCCGCGTGCAGTACCTTCGAAGTGGGCCCTGAGAAGATCGTGTATGCAGCGGAATCGGCGGTCCGGGTTCAGTGCGGCAAGGTGCGCCTGCAATGGAAACGGCACTACTCCGTCGCCGGAAGAGGCATGACGGGTCCGGATACCCGCCCGCCGGTTCACTGTCGCCAGGTTGCCGGCAAGCCCCCGATCCACCAATGACCGAACCCGCGGATCACGCAGGTGCAGAAAGTGTCCGGTATAGTCGAAGGTATACCCTTCGCACCGGAAGGAAGAACACAACCCGCCGATGCGACGGTTCCGCTCGAGGATCAGCGTCTCGGCACGCGACGCACGCAGCGCTCCCGCCGCGGCAAGTCCGGTCAGGCCGGCACCGACCACGACAACCCTGTTCATTCCACCGGTATCCGGACGATCCTGGCCGTTGCGAGCCACACCAGGGTAGCCAGCAGCAGCACCACCGCGCCGGCAACCGAGGGTTCCACCTGGGTGACCGTGAAACCGGCGACACCGAACAACACCCCCACCGCACAAGACAGCGCCAGAACCATCCGCTTGTGCATGCCTGCCGTCTGCAGCCGCAGCGAGAAGTGATCCCGGGAACCGAGGAACGGCGACCGTCCTTTGAGCATGCGCAGCACGCTGACGAGAACCGTATCATACAGGGGGACGAACAACACCAACAGCGGTGCCACGACTGCGAACCGGTTCTGGGTGGAGTATCGCGATCCCAGCGCGATGACCGCCAGCATCAACCCGATGAACAAGGCACCGGTATCCCCCATGAAAATCCGCCGCCGTGAAGACAGGTTGTACGGCAGGAATCCGATACATCCCCCTGCGAGCGCAAGCGCCGCATAGTTGATCAGAACCGGCCCGTCATTGAATATCCCGATGACGAAAAACGACAACGCCGCCACAGCCCCGACACCCGCGGCGAGACCGTCCATCACGTCAATGAGGTTGAGTGCGTTGGTCATGCCGACGACCCACACCATGGTCAACACCGCCGCCAGCCACTCTGGCGAGACGAAGAGGATGCGGATATCGTACGCCATGACTGCGGCAACCGCGATTATCTCGCCCGCAAACTTGGCGGTGAAATGGATGCCGCGGTATTTCAGATCGTCGGTCAACCCGACCAGCAGCACCAGCACGCCACCGAACAGCACGCCCCGGAACGCGTGCAGCGTCCCGGTCGGGAAATCCGTGGTCAGGCGCACCAGCACGATCGTCAGGAAAAACGCACCCGCGATGGCAATCCCCCCCAGGTACGGAACCGGTGCGGTATGCGATTTGATGGAGGATACGGGATGATCCAGTACACCGCAGCGTAACGCAATCCACCGACACACGGGTGTCAACAAAGCCGAAGCAACGGCCGCCACGATAAACGCGAGTGTGTATCCCATGGTTGAACGGACTCCCCTTTCCCGGCGGTTTCCGGCTACCGGCGCATTGTACCAATTTTCGCACCCGCTTGCAACGGGGCTTGCTTTTGCACGGTTTATTTGGTATTTTTTGCAATGGCCATCGGTGTCCGATCGCACATATCCGGACGTCAACGCGTGCATGCACCCATGCGGATCAACAGGCTGCCCAGCCGAACGGTAACGCGGCTTTCTCTATATTATCAGATGCTGTCACGACTGGACACCGCATCTTTCATATCATCACGCACCCTGGCGAATCAGCTGGGGGTCAATCCGTCCCAGGTGCGCAAGGATCTGGCGCTGTTCGGACAGTTCGGCGTCCCCGGAATGGGCTACGAGGTTCGGACGCTGCACCGCGCCATTGAAGAGATTCTGGGCATCGACCGCCCGTGGCGGGTCATCATCGTGGGATGCGGCAACCTGGGTTCGGCCCTGATGAAATACCGCGGGTTCGAGTCGCACCGCTTCTCCATCGTCGCGGGCTTCGATTCCGACCCGCATAAGATCGGCAGACGCATCGGAGGGACCCCGGTATTCCCCCTGCGGGATCTGCGTCGCTACGTCCGGGAACACCCGGTTGACATAGCCGCCATCACCGTCCCGGGAGAAGTGGCACAGCAGACGATCGCACACGTCGCCGCCTGCGGAATCCGGGGCATTCTCAATTTCACCCCGACCGTTGCGTCGGCAACCGGAAGCACGGTGCTCAAAATAGACTTGACGGTCGAGTTCATACGGCTGGCCTGCATGCTGGCCAACTCGCGGAGCGCTCCATGATCTACCAGAAGCTGCCTGATTCGCTGAACAACCCGCACCTCGTGTGCGCTTGGCCTGGCATCGGCATGGTGGGCTGCTACGTGACCCGCTACCTCCACACCCACCTCAAGCCCCGCGTCCTGGCCGAAATAGACATGGCACTGTACCACCAGCCACACCACATTACGGTGGAAAACGGACGCATATCGCTGCCTCCGGCCGCGCAGAACACCATATACGTGCACCGGTCCCCGACGGCCGACCTGATCCTTTTCGACTGCGACGTGCAACCATTCCCCCACATGATGTACCGGCTGGCTGGGGAGATCGCACGTTTCGCCGCGTCTCTCAATGTCCGCTCCGTCATCACGTTCGCCGGCATGCCCAGCAACATCCTGCACACCGACAAACCACGCATCCACACCGCCCGGACCGCCCCACACGCCGGGCTGGACGTGGATCTTCCCTTCCTCGCCAACGGTATCGTGGACGGGATGAACGGCATCCTCCTGGGCGTCGCCGCCGCCGAGGGACTGGCTGGGCAGTGCATCTTGGCTGAAATCCCCGTCTACACGCTGGACACCGAAAACCCGCAGGCGGGTCTCGCTATTCTCTCGCTGCTCAACAACTACTTCTCTCTCAACCTCGATTTCGATGCCGTCTACGCCGACCTCAACGGCATGGAATCGCGCATCAAGAAAGTGTTCAACGACCTGAGCCACAAGGCCCGGAAACTGATGACACAGTTCGACAGCGCAAAGCCGGCGGAGACTCCCGCCGATCAAAGCGGAGAACAGAGCGGCCTTTCACTGGAGGACCTGCAGAAACGGCTGCGTTTCTCGATACCGGCATCCGCCCGGAACCGCATCGAAGAGCTGTTCGTCATGGCCTCCGCTGACATGGGAGTGTCACGCGAACTCAAGGACGAGCTGGACCGCTGGGGCGTGTACAGTGAGTACGAAGACCGGTTCCTCTCGTTGTTTCTCAAGAATCCAAAGGACGCCGGCGGCAGCTGAACCGTCGCACCAACTCCCATGGGAAAAGTGATCACGGTCGCCAATCAGAAAGGTGGCGTGGGTAAAACCACCACCGTCATCAATCTGGGGGCATGCCTCGCCCACTACGGCAAATCCGTCCTGGTGGTGGACATCGACCCCCAGGCCAACGCCACCAGCGGCCTTGGACTATCGGTATCCGACATGTCCGAAAGCAGCGTGTACACCCTGCTCATCGGGGAGCATACCGCCGCCGATATCGTGCGCCGGACTTCCGTCGACTGGCTAGACATCATCCCGTCGCACATCAGCCTGACAGGGGCCGAGATCGAGTTGGTCAGCATGATGAATCGGGAGTACCGCCTGAGAATGGGGCTGGAGCACATTCGCGACCTATACGACTACGTGCTCATCGACTGCCCGCCGTCGCTCGGCCTCCTGACGGTGAACGCGCTGGGATCCTGCGACAGCATCCTGGTTCCCATCCAGTGCGAGTATTTCGCCCTGGAAGGTCTCTCGCAACTGGTCAACACCATCGGCCTGATCCAGAAACATATCAACCGCACGCTGGGCATCGAAGGGGTCGTGCTGACTATGTACGACAACCGGACCTCACTGAGTGCGGAGGTCGCCGAAACCGTCCGCAAGCATTTCCAGCACAAGGTGTACAACACCATCGTCCCGCGCGCCGTGCGAGCCGCCGAAGCGCCGAGCCATGGAAAAACGTTGCTTGATTTCGATCGTTCATCCAAGGTCTCGCAGGCATACCTAAACCTCGCCGAAGAAATCATCGCGCAGAACGGAGCACACACCGCATGAACCCACAGAAACACCTCGGCAGGGGGCTGGACGCCCTGCTGTCCGGCGCCGCGTCATCCGCCACGGAAGTGCGCCCGGTGGAGGATGCACCGGCGACTGAGCTGTCCGTGGATGTGCTGCTGCCGCCCCGCTGGCAGCCGCGCCGGGCATTCGACGAGCAACGGCTGGCCCAGCTGGCGGATTCCATCCGTTCGTCCGGGATCATCGAGCCGCTGATCGTCTCACCCGCAGCCGACGGCCGTTTTGACATCGTGTGCGGGGAACGCCGCTTCCGCGCGGCGCGTTTGGCGGGGCTCGCCCGAGTTCCGGTGATCATTCGACAGCTGGACGACCAGCAGAAGGGACTGCTCGCGGTCATCGAAAACGTCCAGCGGGAGGATCTCAACCCGGTGGAGGAAGCCGAGGCGTTCCAGCGACTCATGCAGGACTTCGGCTACACCCAAGAGGAGGTCGCGCGTCTGGTCGGGCGGGATCGCAGCGCCGTGGCCAACGCCCTGCGCCTGCTGTCGCTGCCGAAGGATATCCTGGACCTGATACAGGACGGCCTCATCTCGGCGGGACACGCGCGGTCCCTGGCGTCGCTGGAATCGCCACAGATGGTTCGTGAAGTGGCGGACCGCATCGTACAGGACAAACTGACGGTCCGGGATGTGGAGCAGATCGTCCGGCACAGCAAATCGCCCCGGCAGGGCAGGCGCCCGGCGGCTTCCGCCGTCAAGCCCGCGGAGACCCGTCGCCTGGAAACCGAACTGGCACGCGCTCTGGAAACCAAGGTCTCGATCCGGAACAGCGCAAAGAATCGTGGTACCATCACGATACAGTACGCATCACTGGACGAGTTCGAACGCATATTCCGCCGACTCACGAGGAGTTGACATGCACCGCACCGCACGGTGTACCGCATCGCTGTTCGCCGCCGTCGCCCTAGCCGCGGTACCGTCATCAGCCGACCCGTACCCCGCATACGTTACCGCTGGTGCACCGGTCAGTGAATACACCCTGTTCGCCAATACCGGGTGGCACGCCAACTGGTACGTCGGTTACAACACCTGCTGGATCAAGCGTTTTCCCCGCGAGGCGCTGCCGGACCTGGCGGCGTTCCGCGCCGCTGCCATCGGCGTCAAACTGGGCAGGGCGAAACAGAAACCCGCACCCACGGGCCGTGAAACGGTTCGGGAAGGCGCCGTGTACGTCGGGATCGCCTCAACGGCCGCCTGGAAGGCCAACCAGCGCCATCTGCTCTGTTCGGTCGCGGATATCCCGTCGGAAGGTTCGCCGGACTCCGCCGTCACCACCACCGGCGAAGCGCGGTGGTTCTTCACCGAAATCCCGATAGACACGCTCGCCGATGACGGCGACCTCTGGGTGTGCGTCTATGCCGACCAACGGTACCTCTCCAACGCGGCCGCATCCCCCATCATGGCAGGCGCACCCCGCGATCCATCATCACCGGGCAACACCTGGCTCAACACCGACATCACCGGTTCCCCTCCCATCAACCCCGCCGAGGCGCTCAAAGTCCCGGTCGGCGCCTACGATCCGGCGATCATCATCCGCCTCATCCCCCGCGAGCAGCCGCGTCCCGCGGGCATCGCACTGGCCGCCATCACCGACGGACGTAGTGGTACGGACGAGAAAGTCTTCTATGTACGAGCGCTGACCCCGGGCATCGAGCGCATGTGGATGGAACTGTCGCAGGACCGCATCACCTGGCAGCGGATATCCCGGTTTGCCTACGGCGAACCATATGCCTTCGCCATTTCGCTGGCGACGGTTCCGCCGGACATCAACGGTGACTTCCACCTGCGGTTCGCCGCCCAGGACATATTCATGCAGACGGCGTACACCCCGTTCGTCACCCTGACCATCACCCGCGGCACGGAACCCGCCGCCCGCTGAGATCCCACTCATGAACGCACCGGATACCGGAAAACCACGCTGCATCCTGATGTTCTCCACCGGTCTGGACTCGACGCTCGCGGCATTCCTCCTGGCCGACCAGGGCATTGATTTTGTGCCGTTTTCCGTGCGCATCCCGTTCCGCACGCCGCCGTCCACCGAACGGCTCGCCGCGGTCACCTCCGTACTGGGCAAACAGGTCTTTACATTCACGGCCGACCAGGAATACCTGCGCATCGTGCTGCACCCCAAACATGGATACGGTTCCGGGATGAACCCGTGCATGGATTGCAAGGTTTATTTTTTGTCCCGGGCGCGGGAACACCTGGACCGGCTCGGTGCGGCGTACGTGGTCACCGGCGATGTGCTCGACCAGCGCGACATGAGCCAACACCTCAGGCAGATGCAGATCATCGAGCGGGAATCGGGTCTCGAAGGGCTCATCGTCCGACCGCTCACCGCGAAAAACCTCCCACCCAGCATTCCGGAACAGCGCGGTTGGATAGACCGTTCCCTGCTCCTCGGCATCCGGGGCAAGGTCCGTAAAGACCAGATCCGTCTCGCGCAAAAGTACGGAATCGCCGACGTTTCGTCGGCAGGCGGATGCCTTCTCACCGACCAGATGTACATCCTGCGATTCCGCGAGCTGTTAGCGCACGTGCCCAACCCAGCCGTGCAGGACGTTGAGTTGCTGCGGATTGGGAGACACCACTACCGCGGCAACGACCGCATCATCCTGGGTCGCAACGAACAGGAAAACGCCGTTCTCGCCGAACACGCAGACCCGCAGCAACACCTGCTCATCGTGCCGGACTTCCCGGGGCCCAGCGCGCTATGTATCCCGGCACCGGACTCGACCACCACTCGTGCTGAACTCGCCGACACTGCGATGAGCCTGATACGGGAACGATCCCGCAAGCGACACACCCCGGTATCATCGGCACCAATCCCCGCAGGCGGAGACTCATGAACCCCCGCGGTATGCGCCCGCTCCTCCTGACATACGCCCTCGGATGTGTTGCATGAGCGGCACCCACGTGCGCGCTGCAAGCCCCTGGATCAACCTTTCGTTCTACCCGCCTCTCTCTACCAGGACGCCGACATCACCGGCGTGGACATCGGACTCATCGCGACGCACACGGGCGGCGTCCGGGGACTGCACACGGGACTTGCAGTTGCGATCGCTGAACGTGCGGTCTACGGGGTGCAGGGCGCATTCATCCACTGTTCAGCCGATGCATGTACCGGATACCAGACATCCTTCCTCTGCAAAACCGGCGGATTCATGGTCGGGGTCCAGGATGGCTTCATCTGTACGGCGGGTGGATTGACCGGAGTGCAGACCGGATTCCTCTGCGTGACGGAATCGCTGCACGGACTCCAGATCGGATTCATCAATATCGGCGGGGATGTTGCCGGGGTGCAGATCGGGTTCCTCAACTCCTGCGATCGGTTGCACGGAATGCAACTGGGACTGCTCAACATCGCTGGAGAAGGGGCTATGCTGCCCTTCATGGTTTTCCTCAACGCGGGATTCTAAGCCGCTCCCCACACTGGCTCGATGCTGAGCCCCGACGACGCATCAATAAGCACCGCCAGCAATACTGACAACCTGTATCAGCGTGTGCCGGTCCGGATCGTACACGGCATCAAAACACCGCGCATCGGTTTAGAGGCGAACGCACATGCCTTCTCCGTGAAAACCTCCCGTACCTGCCCGGTCGGGAGATTACGGGGGCCCAACAGCAGCATGGCGGGATTCGTTGCGTGCCTGGGGGCGGCCATCCCGCGCTCCATGCTAGTGCACGCGAAATCCGTTGCGCCCGGCACCAGGGAAGCGCCGTCCGTTGCCCGGGGTGAGCAGCCGGCGTGTCGCATCACGGTACACCATCGAGTCCCTCCGGGCCGGATCACACCGCAACGCCCGCTCAAAACACTCCAGCGCATGAGCGTGCCGCTGCGCTTTTCCAAACAGCACGCCGAGTTCGTGCCAGAGCGCAGCGTCATGCGGATCGCGCTCCACCGCCTTCTCCATGCATCGCAGCGCCTCCTGAATGCGTCCGCGCGCGGACTCAACTTGTCCCAATGAACGCCAGCACTCCGGGTACCCCGGTGCGAGCCGGGCGGCTTCATCCACCAGCTTCTGCCGACGATCCGGATCACCTCGCATCCGCCAGTATTCCGCCAGCCGCAAATGCGTCGGCGCAGCGAATCCCCGGTCGTCCATTTCCTCCAGGTAGCTGGAACGCCTCCGGGCAGGGGTGATGCTGTACACGGAGCGATACCAAGCATCGGTACGGAAGTACGGTCGGCCGACGGGTTCCCAGTTCACCTGCACACGATGAGCACCACGCCACCGTACAAAAATATGCCCCGGAACCCGAACCAACCGCAGGGCGATCCCGGCCATGCATCCCGCCGAGAATCCCAGAACACACCAGCAGAATGCATCCAGGGAACGTGAAATAAGACCGTCGGACAACAAGCTGAAATCGCAGGAGGTGAACCCGAGATCGGATATGCGACGGGAAAGTGCCAAGAGACAGCGCCGGACGGCGGCGGGAGAACCGGCAGACATCCCACGCACCGCTCCCGCTGTTTCATCGAGCACCTTGCGAAGCGCCGACCGGGCACCCGCGCCGACGGCTATACCCGCACGTCGTTCGGCTTCAAGGCACCCGGCTGCAAGAGTACACCGCAGCGGAAGGTTCACCGCCACTCCCGCCGCTGAACAGCACAGCGACCATCACGCCACCTATGAGACACCGCCGATACACGCCATCTGCGAGACGGAAGACACACGATGGCACCCTGTGCCGGAACAATGCCTCCGCGCATGTTCCGGCACTCCTTCCTACCGAGTGTGTATACACGTATCTGCTCAAAGTGTCAAGAGTCGGCCACCGGGAGAACAACCCGCGCTACTCGACAATATCCTTTTTCTTCACGTTCCACGCCCGGACCGCCGGAGATGCATCGGTGGCGCTCCTCCAGGAAACGCGGCGCTCCTCACCGGGCAGCAGCGTGAAGTAGTTGTCCGAGAGGCCTTCCCAGAAACGGACGTCGTTATCGTCATCGGGACGCAGCTCCACGCAGAAGGCGGGTACCAGAGCGATGTTCTTGATCACCATCGTTGAGTCGTCACGGGTCACGGAAAGCCGCGCTGGGGACAGCTGACGAACAGAACCGAACACCGGCCCCTGCGCGGTGCTGAACAGGTAGTCGTTCCATGACAGCAACGCACCCGTCTTGCGCTCGGTGAGCCTCAGACAGAGACAAACCACCTCCGCCGGAGATGCCGGAACCGCAACCGACGTCGTTCCGAGGGATGTGGCGTTCCCCGCGAGCACCGTCACGGTTCTCTTGCGTTGCAACAGCTCCCTGCCGTCAGCGGTAACGACACTCATTGACAGATCCGCCGCACATTCGCACGTCAGCGAGCTGTTGATCCACAGTTCCGCTTTCAGCTTCCCATCCCGAATGCGTATCGAGTCGTAGCGGGCGCTCACCAGAACGGGTGCATACGCATTCCGCACCCACCAGTACGCCGGCTTCGGCCTGCCGCAGTAGTCAACCGCAGGCGAACAGGAGAGGTTCGGCCACGGCTCGTTGAACTGCCACGGCATCGTACCGGAGGTATGCCATTTGCGCCGGCGGTGGGCCTCGACGATACAACGGAGCCCCTCGGCCTGGATGAACTGGCTGGCCCGAATGAATTCCTTGATATCCTCCACCTCCCCGAACATCTCCTGCACGATGTCCCGGTCGCACCACAGACCGTGCAGCCGCCAGATCGGATTGGTATCCGGGTCGACCGGCCAGAGATCCTTCTTTGACTTCACGAAGCGTTTCATGGTCGGATACGGCGCTGCGCCGCACGCGCCGAACTCCGAATGCAGCAGCGGATCTATGGAGTTGTAGAACGCGTAGTGCTTGTCCGGTCCCAGGTAGTGCCAGTAGGCGTGCACATCCTGCATGGCTCCCTTTTTCTCCGGGTTTGCGAAGTACTCGCCGCCGGCAGGCGAGGTCGGCAGGAACACCCGCTGTGGATCGAGTTCATGCACTACACGGGCGAGCACCCCGATTGTCGGGTACGATTCATCCAACGGCTTCCCGTCGGTGGACGTCAGCTCGTTGCCGCCACACCAAATGACCAGCGACGGATGGTTGCGCCGGCGCCGCACAATGTCCCGCGCCGTACGCTCCACCATTCCCAGAAACGACGGATCGGTGGATGGCAGGCTCTCGACGCCGGATGACGACTGGGGAAATTCCTGCCACACCATGATCCCGGCCCGATCGCAGAGTCGGTAAAACACTTCCTTTTCGATGATCCCCCCGCCCCAGACACGCAGGATGTTGACGTTGGCGTGCCGCGCCATCGCGACGAAATGACGGTAGCGTTCCTCCTCCACGGCGCCGTACAGGTTGTCCAGCGGCACGAAGTTCCACCCCTTGAGGTACACCCGGCGCCCGTTCACTTCGGCGGTATATGGCCGGAAATCCGCAGGTGCGCCTTCATTCGGCAGCAGGCGGAACGACCGCACACCGAAATCAGCGACTGCCTCGTCCAAAACCACCCCTCCGCTCAAGGCACGCACCCGGGACTGGTACATCGGTTGATCGCCGCAGCCGTTGGGCCACCAGAGTTTCGGGTTCTGTATCGGGAGCGAAACACGTACAGCTCCGGCCGCGATACTGCAGGCGCCTCGGTGCTCGGCGATGACCCTGCCGTTGTCCAAGACTTCCGCAACGATGTCGAACGACCCCTCTGCCGCGCTGCCGGGTACAACCTCTGCGAACAGGTGTACCGTCGCCGCGGTGCGTTCATCGTTCAACTCCGGATACACTTGCAGCGCGCCCAGTCGTATCGCTCCCGTGAAGATGAGCGACACCGAGTCCCAAATACCCAGCGGCACCAGCCGCGGTGCGAAATCCCAGCCGTAGGCGAACCGCGCTTTCCACAGGGAGACCCGGCTGGTCCACCCGCACTGGGGCTGCATATCCGGAGCCTGGTCGACGACGATCGTGAGGGTGTTCTTGCGATCGAATCGCAGCAGTCCGTCTACGCGGAATTCGAACGACTCGAACATGCCGACGTGCGACCCCAGACGTTTCCCGTTGAGATAGACATGGCAGGATGAGTCCACACCTTCGAAACGCAGCCAGGCGGCCTTCCCGGCGTGACGCTTGTCAATGGAAAACTCCTTCCAGTACACGTAGTCACGCTGCGACGTCCATTCGCAGCACCGGGTGTTGAGACCGACGTACGGTTCCGGAATCTCGCCGGCGGCGAACAGATCCGCCTGCACCGCGCCCGGCACACGCGCCGGTATCCAGCGTTTTTTCGGGATGACGCCGGTCCAGTCGGAGGTGAGCGGCGGCTCCTTCTCGATAATTGTTCCGTACCACGGTGCATAGGGTATCATGGGCATCAACGCCCAGTTGTCTCCGTCCAGTGAAATACGTGCATGGAGCGTCTTCATGGTGTCCCACCACCTTCACGGAACCGCCGGCAGGCGGACCCGCCGTGTTGACATCGTATTTGGGCACTATACTTTTTTCAGGTTCCTCTTTCAACCGCAGCCGCGTACCGTGCGAGCGAGGCGGTGCGCGTGCACCGCTGTCTCTCCACGTGGTGATCGCGATCCATAGAGTATTGACTTGCGGCCTTGGAAAGATATAGAAAAAAACCGCACAGCCGCATATCCGACGATAGCGCTGGAGGCATTCCCATGTCTGTACATCCCGCTCCCCTCCACCGGTTGACGGTTTTCTCGGGTATTGCACCGTGCGCCGTACTCGCAACACTCGCCTGGCCGGCCCCGTGGACGCAGTCCGTCGTATCCAACGGGTTCAACAACCCTTCCAACACCGCGGTCACCGCGTTGGCCGGCTTCACGGTGCACGGTTCGTCCTTCCTCTACGCAGCGACCGCCAATGATGTCGAAGGAGCTCGCCTCTACCGGAGCACGGACGGCGTCTACTGGACCGCGATCGGAGAGACCGGTTTGCTGGGCTCTTCCCATACGATGATACATGTACTCGCCTGTGCACGCCACGCTGTGCACGGACAGGCACTGTACATCGGCACGCGCAATGAAACTGCCGGAGCCGAACTGTGGCGCAGCACCGACACGTTCTACTGGCGGCGCTGCGGTACGACCGGGTTCGGCAATCATCGGAATGTTGCCATACGTGCCGTCGCGGTCGCCGATGGCTGGATGTACGTGGGAACGGAGAACCCCTCGACGGGGGCGGAGATCTGGAAGAGCTCGGACGCAACGACCTGGGCACCGGTCATGATCGGAGGGTTCGGCGATCCGGCAACCACGGCGGTGCTCTGTTTCGCGGTCACCGAGTCTTCGCACTTGATCGCCGGCACCAGGAACGCGATCACCGGTGGGGGACTGTGGGTGTCTTCCGACGGTGTTTCCTGGACGCGCGCCGGCCTCCCGGGACTGGGCAACCCTGACAATACGGCGGTGAGTGCTCTGACCGTCTTCAATACAACGGTATTGGCCGGCACCAGCAATGACCGCGGTGGAGCGGAACTCTGGTATAGCACTGACACCATCGTCTGGTCCAGGGCATCCCTTTCCGGCGCCCCCGGCGCAACAACAGTCACCTTTTTTTTCGGATATGACCACGCGCCTCCGAACTACCCCCCGGACTCCGTAGAAACGCCGGGCGTAAGCTCCCGCGAAGCAACGGGCTTTCTGTCGCTCGATCATCCGCCGCGATGCTCCGACGGCGGCTTCATTTACTGCGGCCTCGCCGGCGGCGGTGCGCAGGTCATTCGCAGCGCCGACGGCGCAGTGTGGGGTTTTCCGGTTGCCGAGACCTTCGGTGTCACTGGAAACACCGCGGTGCACGCTATCGCGGCGTTCAACAGGCTGCTCTATTTCGGCACCCAAAACAACACCACGGGAGGGCAGATCCATCGGGGACGCCTGTACCGCATCTCAGGAACCGTTGCCGACGGCGCGGGAAACCGTGTCAACGGCGTTCAAATAGACCTGAGCGGCCTCGAACACCGCACAACGGCCACCGGATACCGATACCAAGCCCCCCCATGGCGTTACGATCCCGGTATCTTCAGCATAGACAACCTTTTCCCGGGACTCTATACCCTCACACCATCGCTCACCGGACACTCTTTTTCACCGGGAAACCGTCAGATCGGCGTATACTTTGATATCGATAATATCCCCTTCACCGTATCCGGACTGCACCCTCGGTTTTCCATTTCGGGTACGGTACGCGATGCCGGCGGATCTCCCGTACCAAACGTTCTGATCACGTTGGATGACGGGGCCTGGACCGTGCGTACCGCGGCGGACGGCACCTATTCATTCGTGCAACTGGACGGCGGTTGGCATACAGTGACTCCATCTCTTTCCAGTACTACCGTGTTCGTGCCACCGCTCCGGGAGTACACCAATCTGGACGCTTCATGTATGTACCAGGACTTCATCGTACACGGAGGTACCCCACCCGCCCCGTGTCGCATCGTGGGAACGGTGCGGGACCGGTTCCACCGCGGCATCCCGGAGGTGCGGCTCCACCTGAGCGGCATGCTCTCGGGCACCTTCACGACCGACGGTGATGGCCGGTTTTTCATTGAGAATCTCCCGATCGGAAGTTACGTTCTGACTCCACACAAAGACGGGTACACCTTCACCCCGGAATGCCGGTCATACCTGCCGCTGGTGCGAGATGCCGATGGCCAGACGTTCCACGAAGCGATCGCCGCAACGTTGGATGAGTTGGTATGCGCCCCCAACCCGGTACGAACCGATCGCGGCGATGTCGCCGTCGTTTTCTCCAACCTGCCCGACCGCGTTTCCATCCGCATCCACACACTCGCCGGTGTACACGTCCGTACCATTGAGAAAGACAACCAGATACCCTACTGCACCTGGGATCTGCGAAACAGCGCATGGAAGCCGGTGGCCACGGGCGTCTATCTGTACACTGTTACCGACGGAGCCGGTCGCTCCCGCAGCGGCAGGATCGCCGTCATCCGGTGATTCCGGGAGGGATATACACTATGATGATGCGGAATGCCTGTGCAATGGTGTATGCCGTCTGTCTTCTGGGAACCCTGTGCCGTGCTCAATCGGAAACAGCCGCATCCGGTTCCATCACGGTGGAATCACGCCGGGTGGCGGCGGTCGCTGAAGAATTGAACCGCCTCGTCGAACGATACCGGGCGGAGGTGGTCTCCCAGAACCTGGGTGATACCATGGGCCTGAACCGGCGACGGTACACTTCCCTGTCGGTGTCGGTGGTTCTCCCGTCATCCATGGCACCCCGGTTTCTGTCAGAAGTGCGCCGCACCGGGCGCGTGATATCGGAAAACTACACCCAGAACACATCACGTGCCAATGCACGCGAGCTGCGCGAGAGACTCGATACATACCGGCGATTCATCGACAAAACCCCGGGGATACCCCAGGAAATCCTTCGAGAGATCCTCAACCAAACCGCTTTGCTGGAACGCCAGCTGGAACGTGCGGAACGGCTGTCCGCGCGGGAAGCGGATAGAGCGTCCATCAGCGTAACGGTCCAGGAGCCGGGGGCGGCAACGGGCGGTGAATACACAACCATCGACTGGCTCAATTCCTGGAATATCCTGGCGATCGGTGTGATCGCCGTGGTGTTCTTCCTGCTGGGAAAGGCGGGACGCTGCAAGACCGCCCCCGGAGCAACCGACACCACTCTGGACGACCGGGTGTGAGAACGAAAGGTGCCGCACTACCGCGGGTCCCTCATCTTTGCTCCGCCGCCAGGTTGGCCGCAGGCGTCGTGTGCGCGGTAATCGCATGCATTTCTGGCAGCTGCGCCCGCACCGGCAGTATCGACATGCAGCGGCTTGCCCGTGACATCCGGTGGCTTGAATCGCGTGCTCGTTTCACGGTCAACGTGTGTCGCCGCACCGCCTCCGACGGAACGGCTGTATGGAGCCCGGACGGATCCGACCACTACCAGAACTTCTGGGTTAGAGACTTCGCATACATGGTGGAAGGGTTTCCGGATGGGTTCGACGCCGGTGAAGTCCGCCGGGCATTCGAGTACCTGATCGCCCGTCAGCGCCCGGATGGTGTGATGCCTGACCGCGTTGATATCCGGACTGGCGAGGGCATCTACACCGTCTACGGCCCGCGCCCTCCTATGGACAACCCACAGTTCATGGTGAAACTCGCCTGGGAACATTTCCGCATGACCGGTGAACCGTCCCTTTTTGTAACGTACCGGGACCGCCTCATCCGAGGGATGCGCACCCTGCGGCGCAGTCCGAACTCGGCGCTCCTGTATGTCCCCCCCCGTACTCCTCACTCCACCTACGGTTCACTGGATATTGTCCATCTCAGCGGGGAAGTGCTGTTCTGTTCTCTTTTATACTACGAAGCTGCGCAGTACCTGAGCCAACTCCACGAAAAGATCGGTATGTACCCAGAGGCTCGGCAATGGAGCCGGGAAGCGCGCGGTATTGCACAGGATTTGCCACGACTGTGGAATGACCACATCGGTCTGTTCAATGCCGCATCGGTGGATTGCAAACAGCCGGAGATCTGGGGTTCGGCGTTCGCCGTGTACTTGGGTATAACCACTCCGGAACAGACCCGTCGCATCAGCGAGTTTTTAGTAACGAACTACCACGGGATGAGCAAACGCGGCCAGGTACGGCACCTGCCGGCGGGAGCGCACTGGGAAAAGTTGTTCTACCCGGAGCCTCCCGGTCAGTACCAGAACGGCGCTTTCTGGGCGGCGCCCGTCGGTTGGGTAGCATATGCACTGGCGAAAACCAGCCCCCCCCACGCCCTTCGACTCTTCCACGACATGGTGGAAGACTTCCGGCGCAACGACGTATACGAGTGCATCAATGACGACTACGCCAACTACCGTCACTACGGGGAGAGTCCCACCCTGCCGCTGGCAGGCATCCGGCGCATCCTGGCGGAACACCACATCGTTCTCCCACATCTTCCGCCGGCGAATGGAGTGCAGGTATCCCCCAATCCATTCCATGCGCGAACCGGTTACCGGTACATCACCTTCGACAACCTGCCGCCGGACAGCACGGTGATCATCCGCACGCTGCGTGGACGCATCGCCCGACGGATGGACAACCGCCGGGGCATCAACCAGATCGTGTGGGATGTGGACAATGAAGCCGGCCGACGGCTCAAACCAGGGGTATATCATTATTCTGTTGCATCGCCGGTGAAAGTTCGTGGCAGTCGCGGGGTAATTCTCGTACTCTCGAACAACCCAAGACCAATTCCCCCGCCGCGCCAACCATAAACACTCCATGAGGCTCCTGACCGCACTGGTTGTTTGGTGGACGCTCACTCCTGCGGAGCTGTACGCAACCGGCGACAGCGCCCCGGCGGCGTACGCGGTGTTCTTCCACCTGACCATCGGCAACGTGCTGCTGGGAGTCTTAGAAGGCGCGCTGCTGGCCGCGCTGTTCAAGCGCCGCATTTTTACCGGCGTGCTGGTCATGGTCTCAGCAAACGTCGCCGTGTCGTTCATCGGCGGTGCGGATATGCTCTGGTTCGCGCAGGGAGCGGTTCCCCGGTTTATAGGAGATGCACCGTTGTACCGCGTCGGTGCGGCGCTGGCGGCCTGCTGGCTGGTGGGATACGCGGCCGCGGTTCTCATAACAACACCGTTCTGCTGGTGGCTGCTGCGTGGAGCGTCCGATACACCGACCCGCTGGAAAGGAGCTCTGTTGGCCGCGGTCATTTCACAAGCGGTGGGATTTGCGGTGATCGTGCCTTTTCACCTGGGTGCGGGGACTATGTCGGTCTTCACCGCGGTGAAGACTGACCCTAAACTGTCGTTCCTCACCGCGCAGTCACTCAGGTACTGGATCTACTTTGTCCACACCGAAACCGGGGAAGCGCACCGGATACGGCCCGATGGAACCGCACTGGAACGCGTGGCTGCCGCAACCGGGCCGCTGCGCAGCCTGGCATTGTCCCAATCGACTATGTCCGCCGGTTGCGACCTGCTCGGTATCCCGGCGCAGCCGGCTGACGCCGAACCGATCGTTGTAGTTCGCCGGGTGTGCGGTGCGGTTTCATGGGACAAGCCGGTGATCCACGCCACGGCCACCACCGACGGCACCGGAGATGCACGGGATATGCGCACGACACCCGGCCGGGTGGGTGCGTCCGCCTCCGGGCAGCCGCACGAAGGACTCCGCGTGTCACTCAATGGGAATGTGTACCACGTCGGGCTGGAAGCATTCCCGCTGTCCTGGGAAGTCCGCCACCCGACGGTTATTGACGGGGATGTCATCATTTTCCAGTTCGGTGGTCAGGTTGTCGCGCTGGAAACTCGCACCCGGCGCATCGGCATGGTCTTCGCCCGCGGCCGGTCTCCGGTGGTTGTGCCCGACCGCTGAGGGTACCGGGATCCGACGCGTACGACCGAGTCCCCGCAAGGCATCTGCAGTGGAAATTGGGAGGAATCGCCGTCCCCCTGCTGTATCCCCGTCACGAGTCCCGCGTCACCGGCGTCTCCATGTGCTCGTCTTACACCCACGAAAATCCGTAGACGGCGGTTTCTTCATGGGATCTTCACCCTATGAACCGACTTCACCTACCCGACTGCACATCCACCGTTGTTCACCGGCACCGTGCGCACCATCACACTACGGCTAATGCCCCGGTTGTGCAACGGATATACGAAATTACGGACTCTGTGGAGGCTCCGAAAGCGAATCCGGGCTACAATGCGAGCGGAAACACTCGAACAAGATTCAGAAATTCCTAAAGAGAGAATTTTTGCGAGTGTTCCCCGGCGTACACCACCGCCGAATGAACTATGAATGACACCTCTTCTTGTTCGTTCTACAAACGTTTTCCGCAATGCGGACACACAGTGTTTTTCTCTTGGGTATCGAATGTCCCTGACGGCGGATCGGACTGTGGGGGCTCCTTGGCCGGCTTTCCACGACCCAGTTCCTCGTTGAACCCGGAAGCCAGGATGCCCGCGGGGAGAGCCACCATTCCGATACCCATGACGCAAATGAACCCAGCCACAAACTTGCCTGCGGTGGTCACCGGGTAGGCGTCGCCGTAGCCCACGCTGGTCAGGGTCACGATCGCCCACCACATCGCGGCGGGGATGCTGGAGAACACCTCCGGCTGTTTTTCGTGCTCAATATAGAACATGGCGCTCGCCGAAAAAACCAACAGGATCAGCACCACGAACCCGGTGATCAGCAATTCCTCACGTTTGGCGCGGAATACATTGGCGAGCGTTTGAAGGGATTCGGAAT